>JAESFK010000301.1_pt1 | contig 30005 bp, 26 predicted proteins | sample 9269391 | NCBI WGS metagenome assembly JAESFK01 (sample SAMN14506231, study PRJNA617097) | algae metagenome | isolation source: Drouetiella hepatica UHER 2000/2452 and co-occurring heterotrophs from... | place: Slovakia: Slovak Paradise National Park, Hrabusice, Kosice Region | collected 2000-01-01
GAGAACGACCAAGGTTATGTCTCCTCCAGCTGCTACTCGCCCAACCTCGGTTCGACCATCGGCCTGGCCCTCGTTAAGCACGGCCCGAAGCGCCACGGCGAGCACGTCACCGTCTGGAATGACCTGAAAAACGAATACACCAAGGCCGTGCTCTGCAGCCCGGTTTTCTTCGATCCGGAAAACGGAAAGCTCCATGGTTGATTTTGCCCTCCTTCACCGCCCTGCCCTTGCCGACGCAAAGTCCGGTTCGTTCGGTGCAACATCGACCGATAGAAGGATCACGCTTGCGGCCCTGCCTGAGGGTCATGTGCTGCATGTCCTCGCTGCACGTGGTAGCGGCGACCTGACAGACCTGATCCCGCGAATTGGCGATGGCACTCCGCATGCCGTACGGCCCTATGGCCTTGGACAATGGTTCGTCATCGGCGATGCCGCTCTCTCCGCGGCAGAGATTTTCGGCAAGACTCCGCTGCTGGATGGCAAGGCCTCTATTTCCGATCAAGGCCATGGCCGCGTCCGGATCGGCATCAGCGGACCGGCTGTCGAGGCCGTTCTTGCCAAGGGTACGGCGGTCGATCTCGCACTGTCGAATTTCCTAGTTGGCCATTCGGCGATGACCTTGATCGGCCATATCGCGGCACTCATTTCCCGGACCGGGGCGGAGAATTTCGAGCTTCTGGTGCTGCGTGGTTTTGCCGGGAGCCTCTGGGACGACCTTATCCAGATGAGCCTCGAATTCGGTGTCGATGCCCGTACCGGAAAATCAGCGGCACAAGGGTAATGGCAAGCCTCAATTAAACCTCAATTGACGCTAACCTCTGCCGCAATCGTTCTTTGGCCAAGGCTTGGCTAATTGCGGCGCTGGATGGTTCCGGCCCGCCAATCTCAATCCAAATTTTCGATTGTCCCACTCCTGGTATCGCCATGGGGAACAGGGGCGTCTATTATAAGCGATATGAACGAATCCGGCCGGCGCTCGGCAGGAATTGACCACGGATGGACTGGCAGCTCCCGACCCGGCAGACGCTCCTTGAAAAAAGCGGATATGACCAAAACGGGGCCAGGCTCCGATTTTTTTCATTTCCATTTTTTGACGTCAAGGAGAACGGCCATGCCTACCAACTCCGCTCCGCCCAGAGGACAGCCCAAGTCCCGGCTTCACCGCTTTTCCATCGGGCAAAAGGTCCGGATGAAAAGTACCGTCGGTTTGTCATTGCGCGACGAAACGATTTTTCGCATTCTCGCAACATTGCCCATCCGGGATGGTTCGCCGCAATATCGGATTCGCACCGAAGGCGAGACCTACGAACGGGTAACGACGGAAGACAATCTGGAAGATGCCAAAGGGTAGAGCCCCGTGCTCACCCTCTATAAATTGAACGAGGAAGGACAGCACATGGCCAAGGGACAGGCAAAGAGCAACAAGGAAGTCAGGAAGCCGAAGAAGGACAAGGAAGCTGTCAAGGCAGCAACCCCTTTCGCCGCAACGACCCAGAAGGAAGTTCCCAAGCTCTCCGGCGCAAAGCCGAAGAAGTAAAATACCAGTCGAAGGGGCGGCGCTGGCTATCCGGCGCTGCCCCTTCGATTTATTTATTTCGGCTGCGACGGCGTAAAGTTGGCAATCAGTGCGTGTCTTTCGCCCGGATAGATCAGGCGGACATGGGTCACATACGAACCGTTGCTCCATGTCCGCCGCTCGACGGTCAGACACGGCGTTCCGACCGCGACGGCCAAGCCCGTTGCAATTGTCTCATCGGCAGCGATGGCCCGGATCGTATGCTCGGCAGCACTCCAGGGCACGCGGTTTAGAAGCCAGGGACCCGGCGCTTCGATATCGAAGGCCTCCGCTGCTGCATCCGGCACAGCCGTCAGATTGATCAGCCGCTGCTCGAAACAAAATGGCCTCGCCCCGCCGAAATGCGTGCAGTTCACCTCCAGAATGGACGCGGTCGCAGCGAGATCGAGCCGGTATTTGTCATCGGCCGTGCTGCGGCGACGGGTCTTGCTCAGTAGCCGGTAGTCATAGGCAAGACCGAGCGACTGGACTTCCAGCTTGATATCGCGAATTTCCAGCACGGCCGATTGCGCCCGTGGCTGCGTGACATAGCTGCCGGACTTGCGCCGCCGCTCGATCAGCCCCGTCTTTGCCAGCTGCGTCAGCGCCTTATTCACGGTCATCCGCGAACATTTGTACTGCTCGGCAAGATCGACCTCGAACGGAATACGGAACCCGGGCTGCCATTCGCCGGACAGAATGCGATCCTCGATATCGCCGAGGATACGCTGATGCAGCGACAGGTCGCCTGCGCCTTCGGCAAGCGGCCCATCAACGGCCTGATCGCTATCCTGCAATTTCACCACGTTCTCACCTTCAAGACTTCCTGTTCGGTCCTAGCAGAAACTGTTCAGCGCCGCCTGCGGGAAAAGACGTGGTGGCAAACCGCAACACTCAGGCCAGAAGTTCGCGCATCACGCTGCGGAATTTGGCCGATATCGCGTCGCGCTTGTGATGACGGCCACCTTCGACCTGCTTGCAGCCCGCGACCCAGACACTGTCCGGCTTTGTGCCATTGGCAAACAGCCAGGAATCCAGAACCGCATCGTCAGTGAGGTCACCATCCGGCGCCCTCAGGCTGACGAAATCGGCCGGATTGCCGGTTGCTATCCCGGTCTTTGAGGCCAGCGCAATCCCGCCACCGTCGATCGCACCATCAAACAGCGCGCGGCCGGTCGATTGGCCGGGGGCTGCCAAGACGTTGCGGGAGCGATGCACAAGGCGCTGCGAATATTCAAGCTGGCGCAGTTCATCCGGCAGGCCGATCAGGACGTTGGAATCCGAACCGATGCCGAACTTGCCGCCCGCTTCGCCGAACACGACTGCATTGAACGTGCCGTCGCCGAGATTGGCTTCGGTGATCGGGCAGAGGCCAGCTATCGCCTTGCTCTCGGCCATTCGGCGAGTTTCGTCATCCGTCATATGCGTCGCATGGATCAGGCACCAGCGGCCATCGAGCCCGGCATTGTCGAGCAGCCATTCGACCGGCCGCGCGCCGGACCAGGCGATGCAGTCTTCCACTTCCTTCACCTGCTCAGCCACATGAATATGGATCGGCCCGTCCTTCGCCATGGCAGCTACAGCCGCCAACTCGTCCGGCGTCACCGCCCGCAGGCTGTGCGGCGCGACGCCGACGCGGCCATCCGGCAAGTTCTTGACCGCCGCATGGCAGCCATCGAGCAGCCGTTCGAAGCTCTCGACCGTATTGATGAACCGGCGCTGGCCCTCGTTCGGTGCTGCGCCCCCAAAGGTGGAATGCGCGTAAAAGACCGGAAGCAGCGTCAGGCCGATGCCTGTCTGCGCGGCCGCCGAGGCGATGCGCTGCGCCATTTCGGAAATATCGGCGTAAGCACGGCCATCGATATCGTGGTGCAGATAGTGGAACTCGCCGACACGCGAAAAGCCGGCTTCCAGCATTTCCATATAGAGCTGGCTGGCAACAGCCTCGACGTGATCCGGCGTCATCGACAGCGCAAACCGGTACATCACATTGCGCCAACTCCAGAAGCTGTCGGCACCGGGTCCGCGCGTTTCCGCAAGCCCCGCCATGCCGCGCTGGAATGCGTGGCTGTGGAGGTTCGGCATGCCCGGCACCAGGATGTCATGACGCTCGTCGCCTGCCCGCGCCGCAGCCCATGCCTCAATTGCGGCGATCCGGCCACCCTCGATCGTCAGCCGTACATCCTTCTGCCATCCCGCCGGCGTCAAAGCCGATTTCACATGAATGCTGGTCAAGGCCTCATCCCTTCCTGACTGCGTCGCTCAAAAAAACACTTGCGCTCATTTTCTTTATGTCTATACATAATAGCACGAAAAGGAAAGGCTAGAAAACGATGTCTTCCATAAAATCGGCGCCCGCCGGCGCCCAGCCAACCACTTGCGATCGCCTCTGGCGAAACGCCCGGCTGGCGACACTGAACCCCGCCCTGCCGGGTCTCGGCCTTGTCGAGAACGGCGTCATTGCCGTTCAGGACGGACGCATCCTCTACGCCGGCGACGAAGCCAACCTGCCTTTCCCGATCGAGAAGGCTGCCGAGGTCATCGATTGCGGCCGCCGCTGGATCACCCCCGGCCTGATCGATTGCCACACCCATCTGGTCCACGCCGGTGATCGCGCCAACGAATTCGAAATGCGGCTTGCCGGCGCTACCTATGAAGAAGTTGCCCGCGCCGGCGGCGGTATCGTGTCCTCGGTCCGCTCGCTGCGCGAAGCCAGCGAAGACGCGCTTGTTCAGCAGACGCTTCCGCGTCTGGACGCGCTGATGGCCGAAGGCGTCACCACCGTCGAAATCAAATCCGGCTACGGCCTCGACCTCGAAAACGAAGCAAAGGCGCTGCGCGCAGCGCGCCGCCTTGGCGAAGAACGCGACGTCACCGTCCGCACCACATTCCTCGGCGCCCATGCGCTGCCACCGGAATTCAAGGGCGACAGGACCGGCTACATCGCCAAGGTGGTGGGCGAGATGCTGCCCGCCATCGCGGCGCAAGGGCTCGCCGATGCGGTCGACGGCTTCTGCGAAGGCATCGCTTTTTCGACCGACGAAATGCGGCTGGTGTTCGATGCAGCGAAGGCGCATGGCCTGCCGGTCAAGCTGCATGCCGATCAGCTTTCCAACCTGCATGGTGCCGCCCTTGCGGCCGAATACGGTGCGCTGTCGGCCGATCATCTGGAATATACTGACGAGGCGGGCGCTGTGGCTATGGCAAAGAGCGGCACTGTGGCTGTCATTTTACCGGGGGCCTTCTATTTCATCCGCGAAACCAAGAAGCCGCCGGTCGATCTGTTCCGCGAGGCAGGCGTCGCCATGGCGATTGCTACCGATAACAACCCCGGCACCTCGCCGCTGACCTCGCTGCTTTTAACCATGAACATGGCGGCGACCCTGTTCGGCATGACGGTCACCGAATGTATCGCCGGCGTGACGCGGGAGGCGGCGCGCGCATTGGGACTGGTCGACGAGGTGGGGACACTGGAACCTGGAAAATGGGCCGATTTCGCCATCTGGAATATCGAGCGGCCGGCCGAACTCGTCTACCGCATGGGCTTTAACCCGCTCTATGCGCGCGTCCGCAACGGACATTGACATTGGAGGCGCGTGAGCCTGGCTCCGCGCATTGGTGAGGACTGACTTATGACACTTATTCTTCAGCCGGGCTCCGTCCCGCTTTCGACGCTCGAAACCATCTACTGGACCGGCGAGCCCGCCCGTCTTGATCCCTCCTTCGACAAGGGGATCGAAAAGGCCGCCGCCCGCATCGCCGAGATTGCTGCCGGCAATGCGCCGGTCTACGGTATCAACACCGGCTTCGGCAAACTGGCGAGCATCAAGATCGATGCCGCCGATGTCGCCACCCTGCAGCGCAACCTGATCCTGTCGCACTGCTGCGGCGTTGGCCAGCCGCTGGCCGAAAACATCGTCCGCCTCATCATGGCGCTGAAGCTCGTCTCCCTCGGCCGTGGCGCATCCGGCACGCGGCTCGAACTCGTTCGCCTGATTGAGGGCATGCTCGAAAAGGGCGTCATCCCGGTCATCCCGGAAAAGGGCTCCGTCGGTGCATCCGGCGACCTCGCCCCGCTTGCCCATATGGCAGCGGTGATGATGGGGGAAGGCGAAGCCTTCTTCAACGGCGAACAGCTTGACGGCCGCGCGGCACTCGAGCGCGCTGGCCTGACGCCGGTCGTGCTGGCCGCCAAGGAGGGTCTGGCGCTGATCAACGGTACGCAGGTTTCGACAGCGCTGGCGCTGGCCGGTCTGTTCCGCGCCCACCGCGCTGCCCAGTCCGCGCTGATTACCGGCGCACTCTCGACCGATGCGGCGATGGGTTCCTCCGCGCCGTTCCATCCGGATATCCATACGCTGCGCGGCCACAAGGGCCAGATCGACGCAGCCGCAGCCCTGCGCGGCCTGCTCAAGGGCTCGGTGATCCGCGAAAGCCATATCGAAGGCGACGAGCGGGTTCAGGACCCCTATTGCATCCGCTGCCAGCCGCAGGTCGATGGTGCATGCCTCGATCTCCTGCGCTCGGTTGCCCGCACGCTCGAAATCGAAGCCAATGCCGTGACCGACAATCCGCTGGTGCTGTCGGACAATTCCGTCGTTTCCGGCGGAAATTTCCACGCCGAACCGGTCGCCTTCGCCGCCGACCAGATTGCGCTTGCGATCTGCGAGATCGGCGCGATCTCGCAGCGCCGCATAGCCCTTCTGGTCGATCCGGCCCTCTCCTACGGCCTGCCGGCGTTCCTCGCCAAGAAGCCGGGCCTCAACTCCGGACTGATGATCGCCGAAGTAACCTCGGCGGCGCTGATGTCGGAAAACAAACAGATGTCGCACCCGGCCTCGGTCGATTCGACGCCAACCTCGGCCAACCAGGAAGACCATGTGTCAATGGCCTGCCACGGCGCGCGGCGCCTGCTGCAGATGACCGACAACCTGTTTTCCATCATCGGCATCGAGGCGCTGACAGCGGCACAAGGCATCGACTTCCGCGCACCGCTCGTCACCAGCCCGGAACTGACCAATGCCATTGGCGCGATCCGCAAGGTCGTACCGACGCTGGACGTCGATCGCTATATGGCGACTGATCTCAAGGCAGCGAGCGAGCTTATTGCCAACGGCGCGCTGAACGCAGCGGTTTCACGCGGCATTCTGCCGGTTCTGGAGGCTTGAAATGATGATGCTTCGCGACCAGCCGCAGCCTGCCTCTTCTCCCCAGCGGGGAGAAGGTGGCCCGATGGGCCGGATGAGAGGGTCTTTCCGCACATTCGAAATGTACCGCGCCGCCCCCTCATCGCCTCGCTTTCGCTTGGCACTTCTCCCCGCAGGGGAGAAGAGGGAGTTCGCCGTCCATTCCGGAGACGGAAAGCCATGACCGTTTTCGAAGTCAAACAGGGCACATCGCCTGTTATTCTCGGCTTTCCACACACTGGCACCGACGTTCCGCCGGCGATCTGGGAGCGGCTAAACGACACCGGCCGGCTGCTGACCGATACCGACTGGCATATTCATCACCTCTACGATGGCCTGCTGCCAAATGTGACGACCGTGCGCGCCACCTTTCATCGCTACGTCATCGACGCCAATCGCGACCCGGAAGGCATTACCCTCTATCCCGGTCAGAACACGACCGGGCTCATTCCGGAGACGGATTTCGATGGTGTTGCGATCTGGCAGGATGGCGAAGAGCCGAACGAGGCCGACATCGCCGCCCGCCTCGCCGATTTCCACGCACCCTATCACGCGGCGCTATCGGCCGAAATCGAACGGGTAAAGGCCATCCATGGCATTGCCGTTCTCTATGATTGCCATTCGATCCGGTCGGATATCCCGTTCCTGTTCGAAGGCACCTTGCCCGATTTCAACGTCGGCACCGATATGGGCAAGACCTGCGATCCGGCGATCCAGGACGCAACCGTCGATGTCGTCCTCAACGCAGAGGGTTATACCAGCATCCTCAACGGACGTTTCAAGGGCGGCTGGACGACGCGCCACTACGGCCGGCCAGAAACCGGTGCGCATGCAATCCAGATCGAATTGGCTCAGTCCACTCACCTGACCACCGAGACACCGCCCTTCACCTATGATGAGGCCAAGGCGGAAAAGCTTCGCATTCACCTCAAAGACATTCTCACGCGCATCGAAACAACGGCGCTGACACTGGCACACACCAAAAGGGGAACCAAATGACCAATCCTCGTCACAATATCCGCGACGTCCGCGCCGCCCGTGGCACCGAGCTGACGGCAAAATCCTGGATGACCGAAGCGCCGCTTCGCATGCTGATGAACAATCTCGACCCGGAAGTGGCCGAAAACCCTCATGAACTGGTCGTCTACGGCGGCATCGGCCGCGCCGCCCGCACCTGGGCCGATTTCGACAAGATCGTCGAGACGCTGCGCGATCTCAACGAAGACGAAACCTTGATGGTGCAGTCGGGCAAGCCGGTCGGCGTGTTCCGCACCCACAAGGATGCGCCGCGCGTGCTGATCGCCAACTCCAACCTCGTACCGCACTGGGCAACCTGGGATCATTTCAACGAGCTGGATAAGAAGGGTCTTGCCATGTACGGCCAGATGACGGCCGGATCGTGGATCTACATCGGCACGCAGGGCATTGTTCAGGGCACCTACGAGACCTTTGTCGAGGCCGGACGCCAGCATTATGACGACAATCTCAAGGGCAAATGGGTGCTGACCGGCGGTCTCGGCGGCATGGGCGGCGCCCAGCCGCTCGCCGCCGTCATGGCCGGCGCCTGCTGCCTGGCTATCGAGTGCAATCCCGACTCGATCGATTTCCGCCTGCGTACCCGCTATGTCGACGAAAAGGCCGAAACGCTCGATGAAGCGATGGAAATGATCGATCGCTGGACAAAGAACGGCGAAGCGAAATCAGTGGGCCTGCTCGGCAACTGCGCCGAAATCCTGCCGGAAATGGTCCGTCGCGGCATCCGCCCGGACATGGTCACCGACCAGACCTCCGCCCATGACCCGATCAACGGCTATCTGCCGAAAGGCTGGACGATGGCGCAGTGGAAGGAAAAGCGCGAAACCGATCCGAAGGCCGTCGAAAAGGCTGCCCGCGCCTCGATGCGCGACCATGTCGAGGCGATGATCGCCTTTCAGGACATGGGAATCCCGACCTTCGACTATGGCAACAACATCCGCCAGGTCGCCAAGGAAGAAGGCCTCGAAAACGCCTTCGCCTTCCCGGGCTTCGTACCGGCCTATATCCGCCCGCTGTTTTGCCGCGGCATCGGTCCTTTCCGCTGGGCAGCGCTCTCCGGCGATCCGGAGGATATCCGCAAGACCGACGCCAAGGTGAAGGAGCTGACGCCCGGCAACAAGCACCTGCACAACTGGCTCGATATGGCCGCCGAGCGCATCGCTTTCCAGGGCCTGCCGGCGCGCATTTGCTGGGTTGGTCTCGGCGACCGCCACCGCCTCGGCATGGCCTTCAACGAAATGGTCAGGACCGGCGAACTCTCCGCCCCGGTCGTCATCGGCCGCGACCACCTCGATAGCGGCTCCGTCGCCTCGCCGAACCGCGAGACTGAAGCCATGAAGGATGGCTCGGACGCCGTGTCCGATTGGCCGTTGCTCAACGCGCTGCTGAACACCGCATCGGGCGCCACCTGGGTATCGCTGCACCATGGCGGCGGCGTCGGCATGGGCTTCTCGCAGCACTCGGGCGTCGTCATCTGCGCCGACGGCACCGACGATGCTGCCCGCCGCCTGGAGCGCGTGCTCTGGAACGACCCGGCCACCGGCGTCATGCGCCATGCCGATGCGGGTTACGACATCGCCATCGATTGCGCCAAGGAAAAGGGGCTGAGGTTGCCGGGCATTCTCGGGAACTGAGGCTTATACCTGCGGGTATTTCGGAAGGCCGGGATAGCGAAGGACTGCCTCGTCAACGGTTACAAGCGGAACCCCTTCGATAATGGCCTGAGCAATCAGGATGCGATCGAAGGGGTCTTTGTGGAGCAATGGCAAACCCGCAATTGCGATTGCGTGTTCGCTGTTGATCGGCAATTCGATGTATCCGTTTTCGAGAAGGCGATAACGCAGAACGAAGGGATCGGTGCGAAAATCGTCCCGCCCCAGACTGTGTTTTATCGCCGTTTCCCAGATGCTGGCCGGGCTGAACAGGAGTTCATTTCCGGTGTCTTCGATAAGATGTCTGACACTAGCGGACAGCAGACCTATGTTGCCCGCTGCCCAGATCAGAATATGGGTGTCGAGCAGTAGCCTCATCGATCTTTGAGTTTATCAGGATTGCCGTAAAACATCTCTTCGATCTCATCGGCCATCATAGTATCGAAATCATCCGGAACGACGATTTCACCCTCCATAAAGCCTATCCGGCGTTTTTTCGGTTTTTCCGCATCATCGAGCGGCACCAGTTTTCCGATCGGCTTTCCGGCCTTGGCGATGATGAAGGATTCACCCTTCGACACTTTCTCCATCAGGCGCGACAGATGCGTCTTGGCTTCGTGAATGTTGACCGTTTCCATCAACGTCCTCCTTCGGACTTAGTCTACTAAACTTAGTCCACAGCAATGAGGTTTACAATGCGCAACGAAAAATCACCTACCCATGGCCGACTCGCAGTTTTAAAGGCCGCCGACCATCGCCGCATGCCATGGAAAAACGGTGGCGGTGAGACGGTGGAGATCGCGGTCTTTCCGACGGAGGCCGATCTCTCGGCGTTCGGCTGGCGCATCAGCATGGCAACGGTGGCAACGGATGGGCCATTTTCTGTCTTCGCCGGGATCGACCGGACTTTGTCGATCCTTGAAGGCGAAGGCATGGAACTGGATATCGCCGGAAGGCCGCCCGTCGTGTTGACCCGGACATCGGAACCACTCGCGTTTCCGGCCGATGCGGCGACCTCGGCACGGCTGGTATCGGGCACGATCGTCGATCTCAACGTGATGACCCGGCGGGGCCAATGGGCGCATCGGGTCGAGCGGCGCGTGTTCGAAGGCGATCATCCCATCGATGCCGAAGGCGGCGTGACGATGCTGCTATCGCTTGGCAATTTGCGGATCGATAGCGGTCACCACGCCGAGGAACTGGCCTGGCTGGATTGCGCCACCATCGAAGGACCTTTCCGCGTCAGCTCCGATATGCCGACCGAGGCCTACCTGATCCGCATCAGCCCCGTTTAACGGCCATTCTTGCGGGCCAGATGCCCCAGAACATGGCAGATCAACCGGCCAACGACAGTCGCGGTCATGCCGTTGACGTCATTTTTCGGCTGAAACTCGACTATCGAAAAGCCGGCGAGTGTGCGCCCGGTCATTGCCGCGGCGATGAGATCGGTGACTTCCTCAAGCCATAGACCTCCGGGTGATATTGCATTGACGCCTGGGCAGATCGACGGATCGAGCGCATCGACATCGATATGGATCAGCAGCGCCCCATCACGCGGGATGGCGTTGGCGATTTCCGCAGTGCCGCTCTCCCGCAACTGACGCACCGTCACCAGCCGCGAACCCCAGGCTTTTGCTGCCTCGACTTCTTCGCGGCGGGCGCTGCCGACGGCGCGAATACCGGCCTGTGTCATGGAGCGCACGAATGGCAGCTCGGAGGCGCGCCGCATCGTGCTGGAATAGCCGAGTGGTTCGTCGCCGATCCGGTCGCGCCAGTCGATATGTGCGTCGATCTGGAGAATGTGTAACGCGCCGACATCGGCGAGGCCGCGCATGAAGGGAACGGCGACGGAATCATCGCCGCCGATCAGGATCGGAATGGCGCCCGCGGATCGGATATCCCGTGTCGCAGCCTCGGTCGCCGCACGGTTGCCGGCATTGTCATCGTGGCGGGTAACAACATCGCCCAGATCCACCACATCCAGAGCGCCGTCGTTCAACAAAGGTCCGTCGAAATCGAAATCCCAATGATCGACATGCACGGAAGCTTCCGTGATCGCCCGGCGGACGGCATCCGGCGCGGATATACCGGACATATCGGGAATACTGCCGGGATAGGCCGTTCCGTGCACAGCACCGAAAATTGCGACAGACCCGGCATTGGCTTGGCTTGCGGCTGGCAGGTCGAAGAAAGTTTCTGCTGCGGGTTCAAACCTGTAGGTCATGTTTATGCCGCCCCTGCCGCCAGAAACCGGTCCATTGCCGCAAACGAGAAGGCGCCGATCGGCAGGTTTGTGCCGCCCTCCAGCGCCAGATCAGCCAGGATTTCGCCGACGACGCTGGTGAATTTAAACCCGTGACCGGAGCACGGCGACGCAACGACAATGCGGCTGTCGCCTGGCAAAAGGTCGATCAGGAAATCCTCACTCGGTAGCATTGTGTAGCGGCAGGTGGTGGAGCGCACGCGAAGACCTGCGGCAGCCGGAAGGCGGCGGCGGATGAAACTGTCGAGCAGCGCGGTATCGTTCTCATTGACGACCGGATTGGGCTGGTTCGGATCAATCGGCTCGCGAAAATGCGCATGACGGCCGACCTTGACGCCATCGACACCGATCGCCGGGAAACCGAAGAACGATCCGTTCTCGCCCTCGTCGCGAATGAACACCGGCATGCGCTGCGGCATGGTCACGAAACCATCCATCGGCTGATACCAGGATACGACCTGCTTGATCGGCACCGCATGATCGCGCAGCGCCGGCACCAGTTCGCCGATCCACGAGCCGGTCGCCACGATCACCTTGCTGGCCTGATAGCGGCCGGTGTCCGAAATGATTGCAACGCTCTGATCGCCCGGCTCGATCGCCGTTACCTTCTCGCCAAAATGCAAGGCCACGCCGTCGGCGGCCGCAAGCTTGAGATGCCCCATGACGGCCGCTTCGGGCCGCAGGTAACCGCCCTGCGGATCGAGCAGCGCGATCTCGTCGCCCTCCAGCGAAAACACCGGGAAACGGTTGCGCATTTCGCCGGGATCAAGGGTTTCCAGTGGAAGATTGTGTAGCGCGCAGCTCTTCTTCGTGCCGCTGACGATCTTGCTGCCGGGCTTGCCGATCTGCAGCACACCGGTGATTGTCAGGATATCCTCGCGCAGCCGTGCTTCCAGCGCCCGCCAATTGGCATAGGCGCGCTGCAACAGCGGCACATAGGACGGATCCTCGAAATAACCAAGCCGGATCAACCGGCTGTCGCCGTGTGACGAGCTGAGTGCATGGGCGGGATAATAGGCGTCAATACCGATCGCCTTCACGCCCCGCGCCGCCAGATGGGCGACGGCGGCACTGCCCATGGCGCCAAGGCCGACAACGGCAACGTCGAAATTGGCGGTCATGGCAATATCCTTTCGGAGAGCTTCACAGGCCTGGAGGCGACGATCCGCGCAGGAGATCGCGGGCCTTTTCCAGATCCCAGCCGAGCGGCCGGTCATCGGCGTAAGTTGGCACATCGGCGCGGATATGGCGATAGAGCACATCCGTCCCCGCAGCCCGCGGTGCAACACTGGCCTTGAAATCCTGCGCCTGTGCGGCCGCCGCAAATTCGATGCCGAGGATCTGCTCGGCATTGTCGATCACCGCCAGCACTTTGTTGGCCGCAGCCGTCGGATGTCCGAGGAAATCCTCCTGCAGCGCCGACGTGATACCGCCATCAAGGCTTGCCGGAGCCCCGAGCCGCCGGTTTTCCGCGGCAAGGGCGGCGGCTGTATATTGGGCGATCATGAAGCCGGATCCGGCGCCAGGGTCAACGGCGAGGAAGGCCGGAAGACCGCTGATCAGCGGATTGACGAGGCGGTCTATCCGGCGCTCGCTCATCATCGAAATCTGGGCAATCGCAATGGCGAGACTATCCAGCGCCTGCCCAAGTGCCGGCGCCACGGCATGCGCTTCGGAAGAAACCACCGGCGCTTCCGGCGTGCCAGAGACCGCCGGATTATCGGTCACCGACGCCAGTTCCTGATTGACGACCTCGCTGGCAAAATCGAAGACATCCCATCCTGCGCCATGGGCATGCGGGACCGAACGTAGACTCAAGGCATCTTGGGTGCGCGCGGCTTTCGCTGCTTCGATCAACCCGCTATCGGCGAGCCGATTACGCAAAATCTTACCAACCTTCTCGATTCCAGTGGACTTGCGAAGGGCGAGCACATCAGCATCGAAAGCAGTCATCTGGCAGCCGAGCGCTTCGATCGTGAGCGACGCGATGGCATCGGCCCAATCCAGCAAGCGCTCCGCCCGTGCCAGGGCCACGGAACCGAGCCCCGTGGAGCAGGCCGTCCCGTTGACGAGACTCAAACCCTCCTTCGCCTGCAGGATCAGAGGTGCGACGCCAAGCGTCTTCAGAGCATCGGCACCGGTCACTGGTTTACCCTTCAGTCGAGCCCTGCCCTCGCCGATCAGCACCAGCGCAATATGGGCATTGTGACTGAGATAACCGGCCGAACCCCTGGATGGCACCTCGGGGATGCAGTCTTCGCGCAGAAGGGTCTGCAGCAGTTCCACGATTACCGGGCGCACACCGGAATGGCCGTGGGAAAAATTGGCGATCTGGGCTGCGATGATCGCACGGACTGCGCGCGTTTCCAGAAGCGGACCAACACCGCAGGCATGGCTCAAAATGATGTTGCGTGACAACCGGCTTTGCGACGGGCGATCAACCACCGTATCGGCGAGTGCGCCGACACCGGTATTGATGCCATAGGCCCGCATGCCGCTTTCAACGATCGCCGACACGACCCGGCTGGCTGTTTCGACACGCTGTTTGGCGGCATCAGAAAGAGAAAGCGTTGCGCCATCGGCAACCGCCGCCACGGCGTGCCAGTCGAGCACGGTTTCAATCACGATGTCCCGCACGATCAGCCTCCGAAATTGCCGATGAATTGCCGGAAGCTTGGCGAACCGCCCGAGCCGAACAGCGCGTCGGGCGCGCCGTCGCTGTCGATCTCTCCGGACTTCATGAAGATCACCCGGTTGGAGACGTTGCGGGCAAAGCTCATTTCATGGGTGACCACCAGCATGGTCATGCCTTCTTCGGCAAGCGAGCGCATGACGCGCAGCACTTCGCCGACCAGTTCCGGATCGAGCGCCGAAGTCGGCTCGTCGAACAGCATCACCTTCGGCTTCATCGCCAGCGAGCGGGCGATCGCCGCACGCTGCTGCTGGCCGCCCGACAGATGCGCCGGATAGGCATGACGTTTTTCGGCGATACCGACTTTTTCCAAAAGTGCTTCCGCTTCTGCGATACATTCCGCGCGCGGGCGCTTCAAGACGTGGACTGGTCCCTCGATGACATTCTCGAGGATCGTCATATGGGACCAGAGATTGAACGACTGGAACACCATGCCAAGCTCGGAGCGGATCCGGTCCACCTGGCGGCGGTTGGCAGGAACGTTTTTTCCGCCGCGCTGCTGCATCTGGATCAACTCGCCATCGACGGAAATCTCGCCGTGATCGGCAACTTCCAGAAGATTGATACAGCGCAGGAAGGTCGATTTGCCCGAGCCGCTGGCGCCGAGAAGCGAAATCACATCGCCATCACGGGCCTCAAGCGAGATGCCGCGCAAAACTTCATGTGTGCCGAAGCTCTTGCGGATGTTGCGGACGGAAAGCCGGGTCGTGCCTGCCATGGTCGTTCCAGTCTGGTTGAGGGTCGCGAAGGTCATCGTTGCGGCACCGGAAAGAGCGGAGCTGCGCGACGATGCGGGGTCAGCTTGTATTCCAGCAGCGCCATTGCCTGCAGGATGATGAAATTGAGAAGCAGGTAGATGATGGCGGCGCAGAGGAAGACCTCCATCGTGCGGTAGGTCTGCGAGATGAGCCGCTGGGCAACGCCGGTCACTTCCCAGACCGTCACAAGGCTGGCGAGCGCCGTCGATTTCACCATCATCACCACTTCGGTGGAATAGGCCGGCAGCGCATGACGAAAGGCGATCGGCGCGAGGATGCGGCGGGTCAGAAGGAAGCCGGACATGCCGATGGAGCGGGCAGCCTCGATCTCCTTGGCCGGAATGGCCCGCAGGCCGAAGCGGAAGATTTCCGCCGAGTAACCGGCGGTGCAGAGCGCCAGTGACAGCACGGCGCAGACGAAGGGTTCGCGCAGCGCCGGCCACAGGAAGCTGTGGCGGATGAAGCCGAACTGACCCAGACCGTAGAATATCAGGAACATCTGGATCAGCAGCGGCGAGCCGCGGAAGATGAAAATATAGCCTTTGGCGAAGTTACGGGTGGCGGCATTGCCGCTGACGCGCATCCAGACGATGACGAGCGCCAGAAAACCGCCGAAGAGGACGGAGAGGGAAAACAGTGCCAGCGTCATCGGCAGAGCGGCCAGCAGCGTTTTCATGGTCTCGAACATGAAGGCGATGTCCATCGCGCGTCTCCTTGGGTCACGCCTGGCCGAGGCTGGTCGGCATGCTGCGATTGGCGCGCTTCTCGGCGCTGTTGAAGAAGCGGTCCGAGAAGCTGGTGAGGATCAGATAGAGGCAACCGCCGACAATAAAGAACAGGAAATGCTGGCGGGTCGAGCCGGCGGCGACCTGGCTGGTCCGCATCAGGTCGGCAAGCCCCGTCACAGAAACCAGTGCGGAGTCCTTGAGGCTGAGCTGCCAGACATTGCCTATGCCCGGAATGGCGAAACGAAACACCTGCGGGCCGATGATGCGGCGGAAGCGCAAGCTGCGGTTCATGCCGATCGCCTGCGCGGCCTCAAGTTCCCCCTTGGGGATGGCAAGGTAAGCGCCGCGAAACACTTCGGCCTGATAGGCGCCGGAGATGACGCCAACCGCCAGCGCACCGGCAGCAAAGGATGGAAGGCCGAGAAAACCTTCATAGCCCATTGCGGTACCGATGGCGGTGACCGCGCTCGAGCCGCCGAAATAGACGAGATAGATGATCAGCAGCTCGGGAACGCCACGAAAGACCGTCGTGTAGGTGCCGCCGATCACTCTCAGTATCCGGCTGCCCGAAAGCTTTGCCCAGGCGACCAGCGAGCCGAGAATGGCGCCGATCAAGAGGGCGACTGCGGTGACGCACAGCGTCATCAGCGCTGCCACAAGCAGCAGCCCGCCCCAGCCGGTGGGGCCAAATCCGATCATTTGAAGTAAAGCCATGCCGCAGGCGTCCTGTCGTTCCCGGCAGTGCCGGATTCCCGATCTTCAAGTGGATATGGCAGGCCGCATCTCTTGAGAGCGGCTTGCCGCAGCAAGTGCCCGCCGCTGGACAACAGCAAACGGCGGGCAAACTTCAGATCAGGGGGTAACGTCGGTCTTGAACCACTTCATCGACAAGGTCTTGATCGTACCGTCGGCAAGCGCCGCCTCGATAGCCTTGTTGAACATGTCGCGCAGCTCGGTATCGGCCTGACGGATGCCAAGGCCTTCACCGCTGCCGAAGATCGTGCCGCCGATTTCAGGGCCGGTAAAGGCCAGGGTACCGTTCGACTTTTCAAAGGCGGAGATCAGGTAGACGGCGTCGTCGAACACGAGGTCGATACGGCCTGTTTCGAGATCGAGGTCACGCTCGGCACCGGTCTTGTATTCGCGCACGGTGGCGATATCACCGAAATTGTCATAGACGAACTTGGAATAGACGGTGGCTGCCTGGATGCCGATGGTCTTTCCGGCAAACGCCGCCTTCATCGCGTCGACTTCCTTGATACCGGTCGCACCCGGATCAAGCTTGACGACGGTACCTGTACCCGATGCGTTGGCCAGCGGACCATCCTTGAGCGTCGCGAAGGCGGCGTGCGTATGGGCATAGGGAATGGTGAAGTCGATGATCTTCTTGCGCTCTTCGGTGATCGAAAGGGCGTCCATGATCACGTCGAACTTGCCGGCGTTGAGTGCCGGGATCATGCCGTCCCAATCGGAAGCAACGAGATTGCACTCGACTTTCATATGGTCACAAAGATATTTGGCCAGTTCCGGCTCGAAACCGCCGAGCGTGCCGTCCGGATTGGTGAGGTTCCACGGCGCATAGGCGCCTTCAAGCGTAATGGTTACGGTCTTCCAGTCCTTGGCCTGAGCCATCGGAGCGGCAAGCGTTGCGAATGCGACGGCGCCAGCCATCAGAAATTTTGACAGGTTCATGCTCACGTTCCTCTGAGGTTTATCTTCAACAACGTCCGCCGATCTGCGCCGGCTTTACAAATATTGATGGTTGTTCAGATCAAAAATGACAATGAACACCCATGTTGTATATGGTACCATATGCTAATTTTTATGGTATGCAAGTGGGCGGCTGCATTTAAGTGCAAAATTAATTCCGCCCAAGGAATGAGCATATGAAACGAAGCAATGACCAGAACGCGCCGTTAAAATGGGATGCCAGCGACAATGACGGCTCGCCGCTTTATGCCGGCGTCAAGCAGATGATCCTTGACCGCATCCAGAGCGGCGAATGGCCACCGAAACATAGGGTGCCCTCGGAGAACGAACTGGTCGCAGAACTGGGCGTCAGCAAGATGACGGCCAATCGTGCGCTGAGGGAGCTGGCGACCGAAGGTGAACTCGTGCGCATCCAGGGAGTCGGTTCGTTCGTTGCCGAGCGTAAAGGCTATTCCGAACTGTTCGAGGTGCGCAATATCGCCGAAGAGATCGACGAGCGAGGCCATGTGCATCAGGCCTCCGTGATCGTTCTGGCGCAGGAAACGGCAGCACCTGACGTTGCCGACGCGCTCGGTCTGCCGATCGGGGCATTTGTGTTTCATTCGCTGATCGTACACAGCGAAAACGGCGTACCCGTCCAGATCGAAGATCGTTTCGTTAACCCGGAGGCTGCGCCCGGCTACCTGGGGCAGGATTTCACGGCGCAGACGCCGAATGCCTATCTGACAGCTGAAGCGCCCTTGAGCGGCTCCGAGCATATCGTCGAAGCGGCCATGCCGCAGCCATGGGAATGTAAGCTTCTGGTTATTCTTCGTACAGAGCCCTGCCTGCTCATTCGCCGGCGCACCTGGTCATCGAAACGCATCGTGTCGTTTGCGCGCCTGGTCTACCCCGGAAACCGGTATAGACTCGAATCGCGCAGCGGAAAGATGACGGACGAGTGACCGTCGCAGGCAAAACACTGGCGATGTTGTATATGGAACCTTGATAAGCGATTGATTCAGTTCTGTGGCGCCGTTGCCTGTGGCCAGAACTGCAGCGCCATATCGATGACGCGATACAGCGCAGCGCGGTCGGCGCCGGACGCCGCCTGGATAGCCGTCCCCTGCGAGATGGTCATGATATAGCGCGCAAGGTCGTAGGGCTCCTGCCCAGCAGGCAGATCACCTTCTTTCGCAGCACGCTCGAATCGCTCGGCGAGATCCCGCTCGCCGCGGTGGCGGTTTTCGATCAGGCATTTCTGGATCTCGGCTGCCGCCTCGCTGCAGGCAAGCGCTCCATTGATCCCCAGACACCCGCTCGGGCCGGTTTCCGCGGTCTGGGAATCGGCAAAGCCCCTGAGAATCTTCTCGGCAACATTACGAGCCTTCTGCTCTTTCAAGGCTTCATGGAAGAAGTTCATCTTGGTGCGCTCGTAGCGCTCCAGGGCCTTGAGAAACAGGCCCTCCTTGTTGCCGAAGACACCATAGAGGCTCGGCTTGGTGATGCCCATGCCCTCGGTCAGGTCGGTCAGAGACGTGCCTTCGTAGCCCTTTCGCCAGAACAGCTCCATCGCCGCTTCCAGGGCATCATCGACATCGAACTCTCTTGGCCGTCCCATGGGATGGGCCCTCCCGAATTTTTTTATACCGATCGGTATATAATTCGATTGACAGTGATCGGCTTCAGAAACTATTTCTATACCGAACGGTATTGAACGTCAATGCAACCCTCGCCCAAATCCTTCGCCTCCCACGATGGACACAAGGCAGCCCACACCCGGGGCAGAAATTCAGGATAACCGCCATGTCATTCGGAACTTTCAGAACCAAGCTTCTCACCACCGGCCTCGTGCTTGCAGTCGCGGCCATCTCGCCGGCAGTCTATTTCGATCTGCTGGGAAGCCCGGCCGGCAGCGGCATCGCGGCCGATGCCACGACCGCAGCGCCTGTCGCCATTCCTGTCTCCGTTGCGGTCGTCGAAGCGAAATCCGTGACACAATGGAGCGAGTTCTCCGGCCGCCTTGAAGCTGTCGATCATGTCGAGCTACGCTCTCGCGCAGCCGGTGCCATCCAGTCGGTACATTTCCAGGAAGGCGCGATCGTCGAGAAAGGCGACCTGCTCGTGACCATCGACCCCGCCCCCTACCAGGCCGAAGTTGCCCGTGCGCAGGCAAGCGTGACCGCAGCCGAAGCACGCGCTTCGCTTGCCCGCATCGAGCTGAAGCGCGGCACGCAGTTGCTGGCGTCGAATGCCGTATCACAAAGCGAAGTCGATCAGCGCCAGAACGGCTTGGCCAGCGCCGAGGCCGATGTGGAGGCAGTGCGCGCCGTGCTGCAGTCTGCAACGCTCAATCTCGGCTACACTGAAATCCGCGCCCCGATCACCGGACGGGTCGGCAAGATCGAGATCACCGCCGGAAACCTGATCGCCGCTGGTCCTTCATCGCCGATCCTCACCCGTCTGGTGTCCCTCAGCCCGATTTATGCCAGCTTCGAAGCCGACGAACGGATCGTCTCCGGCATTCTTGCCGAACTTCCGGAAGGCATGAACGCCCGCAATTTCATCGACCGCGTACCGGTCCGGATGAATGTCGCCGGGCTGCCCGACGTCAAGGGCGCGCTTCAGCTGGTCGATAACAGTGTCGATCCTCAGAGTGGTACGATCCGTGTCCGCGCTGTGTTCGACAATGCCAATGGTGCATTGATACCGGGACAATTCGCCCGGCTGAGCATGGGCCAGGCCAAGTCAGAAGATGCCGTTCTCGTGCATGAACGCGCCATCGGCACCGACCAGAACAAGAAATACGTCATGGTCGTCAAGCCGGACAACACCACGGAGTATCGCGAGATCACCGTCGGGATGAAATCCGATGGTCTTCGCGTGGTCACTGCCGGCCTCAAAGCCAAGGAACGCATCGTCATCAACGGCCTGCAACGCATCCGTCCCGGCGCGCTCGTGGCGCCTGAAATGGTCTCCATGAAGCCGGCTGCCGATACCCAGCAGCAAGCCTCGATAACCAACTAAGCCTTTCTCCGGCACTTCAGCACAAGGGCGGATCACGCCATGAATATCTCCAGGTTCTTTATCGATCGCCCGGTTTTCGCGGGCGTTCTGTCCTTCATCATCTTCCTTGGCGGCCTGATCGCCATGACGATCCTGCCGATCTCGGAATATCCAGACGTCGTGCCGCCGCAGGTCGTCGTGCGTGCCAACTATCCCGGCGCCAATCCGAAAGTCATTGCCGAGACCGTGGCGACGCCGCTGGAGGAATCGATCAATGGCGTCGAGGACATGCTCTACATGAGCAGCCAGGCGACCACCGATGGCCTGATGACGCTGACCGTCACCTTCAAGCTCGGCACCGATCCCGATCAGGCCCAGCAGCTTGTCCAGAACCGTGTCAGCCAGGCCGAGCCGCGTCTGCCGGAAGAGGTGCGCCGCCTCGGCGTCACCACCATCAAAAGCTCTCCGGACCTGATGATGGTGGTGCACCTGACCTCGCCCGAAGGCCGCTACGACATGACCTATCTGCGCAACTACGCGCTGATCAACGTCAAGGACAGGCTGGCCCGAATTGACGGTGTCGGCCAGGTCCAGCTGTTCGGTTCCGGCGACTATTCGATGCGCATCTGGCTGGACCCGCAGAAGATGGCGCAGCTTGGTCTCTCCGCCTCGGACATCGTCAATGAAATCCGCGCCCAGAACATCCAGGCTGCTGCCGGTGTCATCGGTTCATCGCCAAATACGCAGGGCGTTGACCTGCAGCTTTCGGTGAACGCGCAGGGACGCCTGCAGAGCGAGGAAGAGTTCGGCGAAATCATCATCAAGACGAGCCAGACTGGCGCCATCACCCGTCTGCGCGACGTCTCCCGCATCGAACTGGGTTCGGCCGAATATTCGCTGCGCTCGCTGCTCAACAACAAGCAGGCCGTTGCCATCCCCGTCTTCCAGGCACCTGGCTCGAACGCGATCGAGATCGCCGACAAGGTTCGCAACACCATGGAAGAGATCAAGGCGTCGATGCCGCAGGATGTCGACTACGAGATCGTCTATGACACGACGCAGTTCGTGCGTGCCTCCATCGAGGCCGTCATCCACACGCTGCTCGAGGCCATCGCGCTGGTCGTCATCGTCGTCATCATCTTCCTGCAGACATGGCGCGCCTCGATCATTCCGCTGATCGCCGTTCCCGTTTCCATCGTCGGCACATTCGCCGTGATGCAGATGCTCGGCTTCTCGATCAACGCACTCAGCCTGTTCGGCCTGGTTCTGGCGATCGGTATCGTCGTCGATGATGCGATCGTCGTCGTCGAAAATGTCGAGCGCAACATCGAGGATGGTCTCTCGCCGCGCGAGGCGACCTACAAGGCGATGACCGAAGTCTCCGGCCCGATCATCGCGATCGCGCTGGTTCTGGTCGCCGTGTTCGTGCCGCTTGCCTTCATCTCGGGCCTCACCGGCCAGTTCTACAAGCAGTTCGCCCTGACGATCGCCATCTCGACCGTCATCTCGGCTTTCAACTCGCTCACTTTGTCCCCGGCACTTGCCGCCCTGCTTCTGCGCGGCCACGATGCGCCGAAGGACCGGTTGACCCGCGTGATGGACTTCCTGTTCGGCTGGTTCTTCCGTGGTTTCAACGCGGTGTTTTCGCGCGGATCGCGGGCCTATAGCTCCGGCGTCAAGGGCGTGATTTCGCGCAAGACCTTGATGATGGGTGTCTATCTTCTGCTGGTCGGCGCCACCGTGTTCTTCTTCAAGGCGGTGCCCGGCGGTTTCGTACCGCCGCAGGACAAGCAATATCTGGTCGGCTTCACTCAGCTACCGGATGGCGCTTCGCTCGACCGTACGGAAGAGGTCATTCGCCTCATCAGCGACATCTCCTTGAAGGTTCCCGGCGTCGAAAGCGCCATCGCCTTCCCCGGCCTGTCGATCAACGGCTTCACCAACTCTTCCAATGCCGGCATCGTCTTCCTGTCGCTAAAACCTTTCGAGGAACGCACGACACCGGACCTTTCGGCCGGAGCAATCGCTGGACGGCTGAACCAGGAACTGAGCGTGATTCAGGAATCCTTCAGCGCCATCTTCCCGCCGCCGCCTGTCCAAGGTCTCGGTGCGATCGGCGGCTTCAAGCTGCAGCTGGAAGACAAGGCCGGCCTCGGCTACGAAGCACTCGACGCAGCCGTGAAGGGGTTCATGGCCAAGGCCTATACGACGCCTGAACTGGTCGGCATGTTCTCCAGCTACCAGGTCAACGTTCCGCAGCTCTATGCCGACGTCGACCGGGCCAAGGCTCGCCAGTTGAACGTTCCGCTGACGGAAATCTTCAACACGCTGCAGATCTATCTGGGCTCGGTTTATGTCAACGACTTCAACAAGTTTGGACGAACCTACTCCGTGCGTGTGCAGGCCGATGCCAACTACCGCGCCCAGGCGGAAGACATCGGCAAGCTGGAAGTCCGCTCCAATTCCGGAGAGATGATCCCGCTGTCGGCGGTGCTCAATGTCACCTCAAGCGCCGGTCCGGAACGCGCCATGCGCTATAATGGCTTCCTCTCGGCCGATATCAACGGCAATACGGCACCCGGCTATTCATCCGGCCAGGCCCGTGCGGCTGTCGAACGGATCGCAGCCGAAACCCTGCCAGCCGGCGTCAGCTTCGAATGGACGGAGCTGACCTACCAGGAGATCATTGCCGGCAATACCGGCATCCTGATCTTCCCGCTGTCGATCCTGCTCGTCTTCCTGGTGCTGGCAGCCCAGTATGAAAGCCTGACGCTGCCACTGTCGATCATCATGATCATCCCGATGGCGCTGTTGGCAGCGCTTGGCGGGGTCTGGCTGACGGGAGGCGACAACAATGTCTTTACGCAGATCGGCCTGATCGTGCTGGTCGGATTGTCAGCCAAGAACGCCATCCTGATCGTCGAGTTTGCCCGGGAGCTTGAGTTCGAAGGAGCAACGCCATTCGACGCCGTCATCAAGGCCAGCCGTCTGCGCCTGCGCCCGATCCTGATGACGTCGATGGCCTTCATCATGGGCGTCGTGCCGTTGGTCATCTCGACGGGTGCCGGTGCTGAAATGCGCCACGCCATGGGCGTCGCGGTGTTTTCCGGCATGATCGGCGTGACCCTGTTCGGCCTGTTCCTGACCCCGGTCTTCTATACGCTCGTGCGTGCAATGACCGGCAACAGGCCACTGAAAAAAAGCGGGGGACATCCCAAGCCTCACGAAACGGCCAGCGTGACGCCGTTGCACGCGCAACCGTTGTTGCCCGGACTTGAAGCCGCCGAGTAGGCCACTGCACCCTACTAAAACAAACGGCGCCGCAATCAGCGGCGCCGTTTTCATGTCAGCCGGGACTGGCCCCTTTAAAACTCTTCCCAGCTCTCCTGCGCGGCAGCGTTGCCTCCGGAAAAGGCACGGATGACCTGTCCCGCCACCTTGCGCGCCGGAGATGCGACCGGCCGGGGATGATGCCCGGCATCCACAGCCCGGGGCGCACTGGCTTGCTGCCCGACACGGAACTGGCCGAGCAACGAGAACAGAGCTTCCGCCTCGCGGGCCAGGCTATGGCTGGCCGCCGTCGATTGCTCGACCATCGCCGCGTTCTGCTGCGTGCCCTGGTCCATGGCGTTGACCGACTGATTGATTTCCTTCAATCCTGTCGATTGTTCGCGTGCGCCCTCGACGATGGCGACGACGTTGGTGTTGATTTCCTGGACCTGCTTGACGATTTCTTCCAGAGCCTTGCCGGTTTCGCCAACCAGCGAAACACCGCTTTTCACCTGTTCGCCCGACGTATTGATCAGCGCCTTGATTTCCTTGGCTGCCTTGGCTGAGCGCTGTGCAAGTTCGCGCACTTCCTGGGCAACGACCGCAAACCCTTTTCCGGCATCACCCGCCCGCGCTGCCTCCACACCGGCATTCAGCGCCAGAAGGTTGGTCTGGAAGGCGATATCGTCGATGACGCCGATGATGTTGGAGATTTCCCGCGACGAATTCTCGATCTCTCCCATCGCCGTGATCGCATTGCGCACCACAGCGCCGGACCTTTCCGCATTGGCGCGCGTCGCGGCAACGAGATGACCGGCTTCTTCTGCCCTGCGGCTGGAATCGGCGACGGTGGTGGTGATTTGCTCAAGCGCGGCGGCTGTCTCTTCGACGGAGGCGGCCTGCTGTTCCGTTCGCCTGGACAGGTCATCGGCAGCGGACCGGATTTCCGTCGAGCCGGCAGCAATCGCCTGCGCGTTCGAACCGACCGACTGCATCGCCGAGCGGAGCTTGCCGACGGCATCGTTGAAGTCGTGGCGCACTTTCTCCATGGTCGGAACGAAGGGCTTTTCAAGGTTTTGTGTCAGGTCGCCATCAGCAAGGCTTTTCAGAGCCTTGGCGAGCGTGCCGACCGCCCCCATGCGCTCGGTCACATCAGTCGCAAACTTGACGACCTTGAAAACCTTGCCCTTGTCATCGACAATCGGATTGTAAGCCGCCTGGATCCAGATCTCCTTACCGCCCTTGCCGAAGCGCAGGAATTCGTTGGCTGTGAATTCACCACGTCCCAGCCGCTCCCAGAACTGCCGGTATTCCTCTGTCTGGACATACGCCGGATCGCAGAACATCCGATGATGACGGCCCTGAATTTCCTGCAGCTGATAACCGAGTGCGCCACAGAAGTTTTCATTGGCGGTGAGGATTTCTCCAGTCGGCGTGAACTCGATGACCGCCTGCGAGCGGGAGACGGCATTCAGCTTGCCGGCATCTTCCATGGCCTTCTGCCGGACTGCGGTAATATCGGTTGCGAATTTCACCACCTTGTAAGGCTTACTGCCGCGGAAAATCGGATTGTAGGAGGCCTCGATCCAGATTTCCCGGCCGCTTTTGGTGAGCCGCTTGTATTGCTGGCGGTCGAATTCGCCACGGCCAAGCCGCCCCCAGAATTCCCGATATTCGACAGTATTGGCGTCAGCTGGATCAACGAAAATCCGGTGGTGCTTGCCTTTGATCTCCGCAAGCTCATAGCCCAAAGCCGCGCAGAAATTGGGATTGGCGTTGAGGATATTGCCACTGAGATCGAATTCGATAATCGCCTGTGACTTGTGCATCGCAGCCAGAACAGCTGCGGTATCGCCACCAAAACGTGGGAAAAGCCTGCTCATACAACGCCTCCTTCGGCATCTGATCAATTCTCATGCGCCATTTGGGCGCAACAACATGCACACACACCGGCCGGTCAGAGCCATGAATGTCCGGTCTGTTTCTCTATCTCTTGTGGCATGGAGGCTGCCTTTGCGCTCGCCGCAGTCCCCCTGGACGCGCGCGAAGCAGTCAGATCTCCCATAAAACGAACATTCCGGTCGTCCCGGCTTTGTGCAAGAGCGTCATGCGTGAATATGCTAATATTCGAATGCACAATACAACTATTAGTATAATTGTTAAAATAATGATTAATGCTTTAAAAGAATTCTATAGGGGTCGAGTTTTTCAGAACAAATGCGCCAGAGCGTCGGCCCTTTAACTTTTGCAGGCATAAGTCATTGAATAAAAAGAGAATTTTATTGAAGATCCGCCCAAGAAACCATGGCATGGGAAGAGCCGTCTAGCGCACACCCCGTTATCGAGGATAAGAAGTTGAGGATAAAACTCCTGAAATTACACTTTTTAATTGATTAGAAATCGGGCTTCCTGAACGCGTGCGAAAGGCTTGCCCGCGTTCAGGTTTCTATTGTTATTGCGCGTAAATCCCGTAAAGGATCGGCATCAGACCGACCAGCGCCTCAAAGCGGGCGAAGGATTTTCGCTCCGGCAGTGTCCAACCGGTTTCGGCAAGCGCGGAGAGACGCGGAAAGACCAGCCGGTCGAACACACCGCGATCGGTCATCGGTTCCGACCATATGCAGCATTGCACGCCGGACAAACGCTTCTTTTGCTCTTCAGTCCAGCCCTCGACAGGATCGAACGTGTAGAGTTTTTCCGGATCCGACCAACCGGCCCAGCTCGCTCCCGGCTCCGACCACGCCTGGCTGTTGGCCATGTCGAGGTAATAGACCTGACCGGGGCAGACGACCATGTCGTAACCCTCGCCGGCCAAGGCGGCGGATGCCTCCACCGTACGCCAGCCGAACAGGAGCGACTGGCTCTTGTCGATGACATTACCGTGGGCCGCCTCCTGCCAGCCGCCAGTGACGCAGCCACGCGAAGCAAGAAAGGCCTGCACACGTGCCAAGAACTCAGCCTGCAATAAGGCAGCGCCTGATCCCTCGATCTCGTCGGCACCGTGCGTATTGGTGATGACGTTCAGCCGCGCAGCATGCGCGGTTGCCATTGCCTCGCCGCTGATATCGCGCAGGCGTGCCAGCGCCTCCGGCGAGCCGGACCATGCGCCGAGCGGCACCTCGTCGGCACCGATATGGATGATCTTGGACGGAAACAGCTCGATCAGCTCGTCGAAGATCGTTTCCAGAACGCGATAGGTTTCTTCCCGCGCCGGATTGATGCAATTGTCCGGGAAACCCTGGACGGAGAAATAGCTGCCCTGTTCCTGCGGATCGCGCAGCTCCGGGATCGCCTGCAGCATCGCATAGCAATGTCCGGGCACGTCGATCTCCGGCACCACCTCGATGCCGAGCCCACCAGCCAAAGTCACGATATGCCGAATAGCAGCCTTGGTATAATAACCGCCGGTGATCTGCGGGCCGGAGCCCAGAAGCGGCGGGATTTTCAGACCATGGCCGCGCCAGGCGCCAATCTCGGTCAGGGCCGGATAGGCATCGATCTCGACCCGCCAGGCCTCGTCGTCGGACAGGTGCCAATGGAAGCGGTTCAGCTTGTTCCAGGCCATGATCCGCAGGAACTGCTCGATCTCCGCCGTGCCGTAAAACTGCCGGGCAACATCGAGATGCACGCCGCGCCAGCCGAGCGCCGGCTCGTCGGTGATCTCGCCGGATGCAGGAAACAGGAAGGTTTCGGGATGAAGCCGCGCGCCGCGCAGGATTTGTCCAAGCGTGATCAGGCCGTAGAGGAAGCCCGCGCGTCCGCTCGCCGATACCGTTACCCCGGATGCAGAGAAGCTGACGCTGTATGCTTCCGGTGCAAAACCATCGGCCGAAGCGAACAGGACAGGCAGACCGCCTTCGGCCACTGGACGGACAATGCCTTCGACGGGAAACAGGCCATCCGCGAGCGCCTTGAAAGCCTGAGCAGCCGCACCTGCCTCGCCACCCTCGGCCTGAAGAGCAAGCCCGACTGGAGGCGCCAGCCGGCCGGAGACCGAGACAGCACTTGGCCATGGCACAACCGAAACCGTCACCGGCGCCACCTTTGGAACCGGATAGACCACGGCACCGCGCGTCAGGGCCGCATTGTCGCCCTTCGCCCGGGTCGGGGCGACGCTGACCGGCACCGTATTGTCGTCGGCAAGCACGACATAACCAGCATTGGCGCCATCGGTCCAATGCTTGGGATGATAGCTCATGCCATGCGCCTTGATGGTCCATGTCTCGCCTGGTTGGAGAACAAAACCTTCCGGCGGCGCAAATTCCGAATGGTTCGAAAGCCGCTTCAACAGCCTGCCGCCCTCGACGGTCGCTTCCGGATCGATGCGCGCCGGGCCGGAAACGCAGAGCTTGAAACCTTCAAGCGGCTGGTCGCTCTTGTTGGTGAGGACCAGCGTGTAGAAGGGCTTCTCGTCCTGCCCCGCAGGCACCCAGAACGTTTCCAGCTGGTATTGGGTCTTGGTCGCAATCGTCATTGTTTCCTCCAGAAGACTGTCATTCGGCGCTGTTGAGCAGTCCGGCATAGACGCCGGGCGCTGAGTTCGGGATCGGCGTCGCGCCCACCGTCCGCTCGTAAAAGGCCGATGGCCCGACATCGCCGATGATGGCGTAGCCGTAGCCCATGACTTTCAAATCCAGCAGGCTGGCGAGAAGCAGCGCATGGCCGATGCCTTCGCCGCGCGCCGCCTCGTCGACCCCGGTCGGCCCGAAAAAGCCGCGGGCGATCGATTCATGGCAGGCAAAGCCGATCAGCTTTTGCGCGCGCGTGGCGAGGAAACAGGTGAGCGGCTGGCGGGCGAAAGACACCGCCGTTTCGCTCGCCCAGCCGGACCCAAATTTCTCCCGCACCCAGCCTGTAACCAGCTCAAGTTCCGGCGCGAGCGCCCGGCGAATGGTGACACCGGCTTTTTCCATGCGCGCATCAAGTTCGAGGACCGGTTTGACCAGCGAAAGATTGACCAGATAATCCATGTTGAACCCTGTCTGACTACGTTTGAGATGTACCGAGCGCGCGGACGAAATGGTTGTGGCCGACGTGCTCGAAAGTCTTAGACTCCGGACACCCAGAAAACGCCTTTGCTCACGTCCATCCCATCGACTGCCATCACCACGAATCCCCTCAGATTTCGTTGATCAACCCATTAAGTCAAGCAATTGGACTTAATTTAGGTCTGGGAACGGAGACCTGTCAACAGGCCTGATCTTGCGGCAGGCAAGGATAGGAGCGATCGGAAGCGCGGCGCCTTGATTGCTCCTGCAGCCACACACTGTTGGACGGCGGCGCAGCCAGAAAGCGGTCAGGATTCAACGCTACGCACAAAAGGGCGGATCATCCATCCGCCCCACCAAAAACCGCTGGCTTTTCGCGTTATCCGGTGAAATCCGGAAACGCCTACAGGGAAATCAGCTCCGCAGACCGGGCGCCTCGTGGCCGGTGCGCGCTACATACTCGGTGTAGCCGCCGCCATATTCGTGGATGCCGTCCGGGGTCAGTTCCAGAACCCGGTTGGACAATGCGCCGAGAAAGTGCCGGTCGTGGGAGACGAACAGCATGGTGCCTTCGTATTCCGACAGAGCCTGAATGAGCATTTCCTTGGTGTCGAGGTCCAGATGGTTGGTCGGCTCGTCGAGGACCAAGAGATTGGGCGGGTCGAACAGCATGATCGCCATGACCAGCCGCGCCTTCTCGCCACCCGATAGAACGCGGCAGCGCTTTTCCACATCATCACCGGAAAACCCGAAACAGCCGGCCAGCGCCCTGAGCGGACCTTGCCCGGCGCGCGGGAATTCATGCTCCAGCGTTTCGAACACGGTGCGCTCGCCGTCGAGCAGATCCATCGCGTGCTGGGCGAAATAGCCCATCTTGACACTCGCGCCCAACGCCACCGTCCCCTTGTCCGGCTCGGTCGAACCGGTCACCAGCTTCAAAAGCGTCGATTTTCCGGCACCGTTGATGCCCATGATGCACCAGCGCTCCTTGCGGCGGACCATGAAGTCCAGCCCTTCATAGATGCTGCGGCTGCCATAGCTTTTGTGGACATTCTTCAGGTTGATCACGTCTTCGCCGGAGCGCGGCGCCGGCTGGAATTCGAAGGCGACAACCTGGCGGCGCTTCGGCGGCTCGACCCGTTCGATCTTGTCGAGCTTCTTCACCCGGCTCTGCACCTGCGCG
>JAESFK010000302.1_pt1 | contig 29971 bp, 24 predicted proteins | sample 9269391 | NCBI WGS metagenome assembly JAESFK01 (sample SAMN14506231, study PRJNA617097) | algae metagenome | isolation source: Drouetiella hepatica UHER 2000/2452 and co-occurring heterotrophs from... | place: Slovakia: Slovak Paradise National Park, Hrabusice, Kosice Region | collected 2000-01-01
GCCGCGACCGAAGTCATCGCCTTCTCCGCCGGACCGGCCCAGTGCCAGGAAACGATCCGCACGGCGCTCGCCATGGGTGCCGACCGCGGCATCCTGGTCCAGAGCGACGCCGAGCTCCAGCCGCTGGCCGTCGCCAAGCTGCTGAAGGCCGTGGTCGACAAGGAACAGCCCGGCCTGGTGATTGTCGGCAAGCAGGCGATCGACGACGATTCCAACCAGACCGGCCAGATGCTGGCCGCGCTGCTCGGCTGGTCGGTCGGCACCTTCGCGAACAAGCTGAACGTCGCCGATGGCTCGGTCGAGGTGAAGCGCGAGGTCGACGGCGGCCTCGAGAACATCAAGATCAAGATGCCGGCGGTGATCACCACCGACCTGCGCCTGAACGAGCCGCGCTACGCCTCACTGCCCAACATCATGAAGGCGAAGAAGAAGCCGATCGAGATCCTGGCGCCGGACGCGCTGGGCGTCGACGTCGCACCGCGCCTCAAGACGCTGAAGGTCGAGGAGCCGCCCAAGCGCAAGTCGGGCATCAAGGTGAAGACCGTCGCGGAGCTGGTCGAAAAGCTGCGCAACGAAGCGGGAGTGATCTGAGATGGCCGTGCTCGTTGTCGCCGCGCATGACGGCAAGACCGTTCGCGCCAATGTCGCCAACGCCGTAGCCGCCGCGGGCCAGATGGGCCCCGAGGTCCATGTGCTGGTGGCCGGCAGCAATGCCGGCGAGGCTGCCCAGTCGGCGGCCGCGATCCAGGGTGTCGCCAAGGTGCTTCAGGCCGAGGATGCGGCCTACGCCAACTGGCTGGCCGAGGACATCGCGCCGCTGGTCGTCAAGCTGGCCCCGAACTACAGCCACATCGTGATGGCCGCCGACTCGGTCGGCAAGAACGTCGCCCCGCGCGCCGCGGCGCTGCTCGACGTCGCGCAGGTCTCCGAGGCGATCCAGGTCGTTTCGCCCGACACCTTCGTGCGCCCGATCTACGCCGGCAACGCGATGGCGACGGTGCAGAGCGCCGACAAGATCAAGATCGTCACCGTCCGTCCGACCAACTTCAAGGCGGCGGCGACCGGCGGCTCGGCCCCAATCGAGCAGATCGAGGGCACGGGCAGCGCGGGCCTTTCGTCCTTCGCCGGCGCCGAACTCTCCAAGAGTGAGCGTCCCGAACTGACCAGCGCCAAGATCGTCGTCAGCGGCGGTCGCGGCCTTCAGAGCGGCGAGAACTTCAAGATGCTCGAGACGCTGGCCGACAAGCTCGGCGCCGGCCTCGGCGCCAGCCGCGCCGCAGTCGACGCGGGTTACGTGCCGAACGACTACCAGGTCGGCCAGACCGGCAAGGTGGTCGCGCCCGACCTCTACATCGCCATCGGCATCTCCGGCGCCATCCAGCATCTCGCCGGCATGAAGGACAGCAAGACGATCGTCGCGATCAACAAGGACGAGGAAGCCCCGATCTTCCAGGTGGCCGACTACGGACTTGTGGGCGATCTCTTCCAGCTCGTTCCCGAGCTCACCGCCGCGATCGAGAAAAAGTAAAGTAACCTGAGGGTACCCATCATGATCAAGCGCATCGGAGTCATCGGTGCCGGCCAGATGGGCAGCGGCATCGCCCATGTCTGCGCGTTGAAGGGCTTCGACATCCGCCTCGCGGATGTCGACCAGGCCCATCTCGACAAGGGTCTTGATGCGATCGGACGCAACATGGACCGGCAGATCGGCCGCGGCATGATCCGTCCGGAAGACAAGGACTCTGCGCTCAACCGCATCTCGACCGCCACGGACTACAAGGCGTTCGCCGACTGTGACCTGATCGTCGAGGCGGCGACCGAGAACGAGGCGGTGAAGCGCGAGATCTTCAAGAAGGTCTGCGAGGGCCTGCCGGCCAACGTGCTGCTCGCCACCAACACCTCGTCGATCTCGGTGACCAGGCTCGCCGCCGTCACCGACCGGCCCGGCAAGTTCATGGGCATGCACTTCATGAACCCGGTCCCCCTGATGGGCCTGGTCGAGCTGATCCGCGGCATCGCCACGGAGGAGGAGACCTTCCGCACGGTGCGCGAGGTCGTGGTCAAGCTCGATAAGAAGCCGGTCAATGCCGAGGACTTCCCGGCCTTCATCGTGAACCGCATCCTGCTGCCGATGATCAACGAGGCGGTCTATGCGCTCTACGAGGGCGTCGGCAACGTCGAGGCGATCGACACCGGCATGAAGCTCGGTGCCAACCATCCGATGGGCCCGCTCGAACTGGCCGATTTCATCGGCCTCGATACCTGCCTCTCGGTGATGCAGGTGCTGCACGAGGGTCTGGCCGATTCGAAGTATCGGCCGTGCCCGCTGCTCGTGAAGTACGTCGAGGCCGGCTGGATCGGCCGCAAGGTCAAGCGCGGCTTCTACGACTATTCCGGCGAGCGCCCGGTCCCGACCCGCTAGCGAGCCGGACGGCGCCGATGCGGATCGCCGTCCTTCACCTCGTCACGAGCCTGGTGCGTTCCTCCCGAACGATAACCCCTCGATTTCACTTCTCCCGGCTCTCCGGCCAGCGGCGAAAAGCCGCCAGCGCACGGTTCCAGGTCCTGCATGGGCGGGTTCGGGAAGGTGGAGCGCGCGTATGGCGGCGTCGAACTCGTGGTATGGACTCCACTTCCATCCCTACGGCGACGTAGACCTCCTGCAAGCGAGACTTCCATGACCAGCCCGCTGTTCCGCCCCTTCGCGACCAAGTCGCTCTCGCTCCCCAACCGGCTGGTGATGGCGCCGATGACGCGCTCCAAGAGCCCCGGCGGCATCCCGGGGGCGGACGTCGCGGCCTATTATCGCCGCCGCGCCGAAGGCGGCGTCGGTCTCATCATTACCGAAGGTACGACTGTCGATCGGCCGGCCGCCTCCAACGACACCAACGTGCCCGATTTCCATTCGCCGGCCAGTCTCGCGGGCTGGCGCCGCGTGGTTGAGGAAGTGCATGCCGCCGGCGGCAAGATCGCCCCGCAGCTCTGGCACCAGGGCATGATGCGCAAGACCGGCACCGGCCAGCATCCCGAGGCGCCGTCCGACGGCCCGTCCGGCCTGTCCGCGTCCGGCAAGCAGGTCGGCCCGGCGATGAGCGAGGCCGACATCGCCGACACGATCGACGCATTTGCGCGGGCCGCCGGTGCGGCGCAGGAGATCGGCTTCGACGCCGTCGAGATCCACGGCGCGCATGGCTACCTGATCGACCAGTTCTTTTGGGAGGGCGCGAACAAGCGCAGCGACGCGTGGGGCGGCGACTTCGTCCACCGCACCCGCTTCGCCGCCGAGATCGTGAAGGCGATCCGGGCGCGCGTGGGCGTGGCCTATCCGATCATCTTCCGCTTCTCGCAGTGGAAGCAGCAGGACTTCACGGCGAGGCTGGCGCTGACGCCCGACGAACTGGCGCGCTTCCTCGAACCTCTGACAGCAGCCGGCACCGACATCTATCACTGCTCGACCCGCCGCTTCTGGGAGCCGGAGTTCGAGGGCTCGACGCTCAACCTCGCGGGCTGGACGAAGAAGCTCACCGGCAGGCCCACGATCACAGTCGGCTCGGTCGGCCTCAAGGGCGCGGACTTCGTTCAGACCTTCCGGACGCGCGAGGATTCCGAAATCGGCGATCTCGGCGAGCTCGAAGCCCGGCTGGAGCGCGAGGAATTCGATCTCGTGGCGGTCGGCCGCGCCTTGCTGGCCGATCCGCACTGGGCGACCAAGGTGCGCGAGGGACGTATCGGGGAACTGGCGCCGTTCTCCGCGTCCACGCTGGCGACACTCACGTAGGCTGCGGCGCCGACCTGGGAGAAATCACATGCGTCGATTCTTCAAGCCCGTCATTGCGACCGCGCTACTCACGAGCTTCGCACTCCCGTTCGCGCCGGCCGAGGCGCAATGGGTGTTCGTCGCCCGTAAGGCGCTGGGCCGCATCCACCAGATGACCGAAGGCAGCCAGCCGGACGGCCGTGCCGGCTACGATTTCGCGACGGTCCTGCTCGACGCCCATGCCGACAGGATCTTCTCGACCGCGCTCGACTTGGCACGGAAGAATCCCGCCGTCCGCATCCTGATGCAGGACCCGGCCGCACGCCGCATCCAGATCGCCGAGGGCGACCGCACGGCCACGCTGAACGTGGTGCCCTTCAACGACGACGTCTCGCAGCTCATGATCGCCGGTCATGCCGGCGCCGGCGAAAGCTCGACCACGTCGCTGGTTGTCCAGGCCGTGCTGCGGGTCTGCAAGGAAATGGGCAAGCACTGCGAAGTCAGCAACTGATCTCAGAACCTCCGCGACCTCGTCAGGGTGAGGGCTGCTTAGCTTTCCCAGTCGAGGCCGATGTCGAGCACGCTGGCGCTGTGCGTCAGCCAGCCGGCTGAAATCAGGTCGACGCCGCTGCCGGCGATCGCTGGCGCCGTCTGTGGCGTGATGCGGCCGGAGGCCTCGGCGAGGGCGCGTCCGTCGATCATGCGGACCGCGGTGGCGAGCTCGTCGGGCGTCATGTTGTCGAGCAGGACGGCATCGACGCCGGTTGCCAAGGCTTCCTCGAGCTGATCCAGCGTGTCGACCTCGACTTCAATCTTCACGAGATGACCGACGCCGCGGCGCGCCGCGAGGATCGCGGGCCGGATGCCGCGGGCCATGGCGACATGGTTGTCCTTGATGAGGACGCCATCGTCGAGGCCGAAGCGGTGGTTCATGCCCCCGCCCACGCGCACGGCGTATTTCTGCAGGGCCCGTAGCCCGGGCATCGTCTTGCGCGTGCAGCAGATGCGGGCCTTGTGGCCGTGCACGGCCTCGACCAGCGTGGCGGCGCCACTGGCTACGCCGCTGAGATGCCCGAGGAAGTTCAGCGCGACCCGCTCGGCGGTCAGCATGCCGCGCGCCGGGCCGGCGATGGTGGCGATTCGGTCGCCGGGCGCGAGCCGCGTGCCGTCGGGCCGCTCGATCGCGATCTCGAGCGACGGGTCGACCAGTCGGAAGGCCATGGCCGCGGCGCCGAGACCCGCAACAACGCCGTGCTGGCGCGCGACCAGGGCGGTTCTCGCGCGCGCCGTCGGCGGCACGATCGCGTCGGTGGTGAGGTCGCCGGCGCGGCCGAGATCCTCCAGGAGGGCGGCACGCACCACCGGTTCGACGAGCAGGTCGGGGAGAGCGGGGATCGTCATCGCGGCCTCAGATTTCCAGCATGCGTTCGACCGCGCGGCGGGCCGGCGCGGCCACGTTCGGATCGATCGTCACCTCGTGACGCATCGTCTCGAGTGTGCGCCGGATTTTCGGCAGTGTGATCTGCTTCATGTGCGGGCAGAGATTGCATGGGCGGATGAACTCGACCTCGGGATGCTGGACGGCGACGTTGTCGCTCATCGAGCATTCGGTCACGAGGACGACCCGCGCCGGCCGCTTGGCATCGACATAGTCGATCATCGCCGCCGTCGAGCCTGTGAAATCCGATTCGCCCACCACCTCGGGCGGGCATTCCGGATGGGCCAGCACCACGAGGCCGGGATGGCCGGCGCGGAGCTGCCGGATGTCCTGCGCCGTGAAGCGTTCGTGCACCTCGCAGTGGCCGGCCCAGGTGATGATCTCGACGCCGGTTTCGGCGGCGATGTTCTGCGCCAGATACTCGTCGGGCAGCATGATGACCTTCGGCACGCCGAGGCTCTCGACGACCTTGCGGGCGTTGCCGGACGTGCAGCAGACGTCGCTCTCGGCCTTCACCGCGGCCGACGTATTTACGTAGGTGACAACGGGCACGCCGGGATAGCGCTGGCGCAGCAGCCGGACGTCGGCGGCGGTGATCGAGGCGGCGAGCGAGCAGCCGGCGTCGAGGTCGGGGATCAGCACGCGCTTGGCCGGATTGAGGAGCTTGGCCGTCTCGGCCATGAAGTGGACGCCGGCCAGGACGATCACCCCGGCATCGACCTTCATGGCCTCTCGGGCCAGGGCCAGGCTGTCGCCGACGATGTCGGCCACGCAGTGGAATATCTCGGGCGTCTGGTAGTTGTGCGCGAGGATCACGGCGTCCCGCTCGCGCTTCAGCGCCAGGATGGCGTCGATATCCTCGGCGAAGGCCGGCCATTCGATCGATGGGATCACGGTCTTGACGCGGTCATAGAGGGGGGCCGTTCGGGCCATCAGGTCGGGGGATGCGGAGAGAGACATCTGACACCTCATATATGCTCAATGCGAGTATTAATTATTTATACTAAGAATGAGCATTAAATCGGTCAAGCTTTCAGATCGGGCGGGAGAGGGGGAGCTTGCTGCCCAGCACGGCGCGTTCGAGGACGACCTCGCGGCGGAAGCGGAACAGCTTTGCCGGGCGGCCCCTCGCTTCCGTGGTGGACGCGCCCGTCGGCTCGACCAGCCCCTGGGCGTCGATCAGCCGGCGGAAGTTCTGCTTGTGCATCGGCCGGCCGGCCAGTGCCTCGACGGCGCGCTGGAGCTGGAGCAGCGTGAATTCGGGCGGCATCAGCTCGAAGAAGACAGGCCGGTATTTGATCTTGGTCCGCAGCCGCGCGATGCCGGTCGCGAGGATCCTGCGATGGTCGTGGCGCATCGGCATTCCTGGCACTGGAGCTGCCGCCGGCAGCTTCGCCTCGGGCACCAGACCGGCCTCGTAGAGCAGCTCGTAGCGCTGCAGGACCAGATCCTCGTTCCAGCTTTCGGCACCGTCGCCGAAGCTCACCTCGACCCGCTGCTGCCGTTCTCGGCAGCCCGCCGCATCACCGCCGGCCTCCGCCCACATTGCGAGTTTCGGCAGGATGGTTTCGGCGATCAGCGGCGAAGGGCCGGTCCGCCAGTCCTCCCAGGGGAAGTAGCGATACCAGCTTCGCCATTCCGGATCGCGTGCGCCGGCCGACAGGCGTTCGCGGGTCAGGCCGAGATAGCTGATCGAAACGACGCGCTGGTGCCCGTCCGAGCCCGGACGGTTGCGGTCGGCGAAGGTGTAGAGTTGCTCGACATAACCCAGCGGATGATGGGTCTGCCGTTCGACCCAGGCGCGCAGGCCGCTCTGGAGCGTCGGATGCTCGGTGGCAAAGGGCCCCGACGGCAGGAGCGTGCCGTCTTCCAGGGTGAGTACCAGCGGCTGGTTCGCCGTCAGGGCGACCAGCACCGCATTGAGTTCGATGGCAACGGCGTCGGAGGGCGCGGGAGGCGGCGTCATGTCGGCCGCATTATGCACGAACCCGGCGCGACCGGGCGTCCCGTCAGCCGTTGTCCTTCGCCTTGCCCATCGCTGCTTTCATCAGGGCGATCGATTCGGGCATGTCCCAGTCGGCGTCGCCCTCGATGCGGCCGAGCTCGCGACCCTTGGCATCGACCAGGATCGAGGTCGGCAGCAGGGTGACGTCGAGACCCTGCATGGTCTTGCGGCCCTTGTCGAAATAAATGCCGAGACTGGCGAGCTTCTGGTCCTTGTAGAAGGGCGCGACCTTGGGCTTGGTCGGTCCGTCGATCGACAACGGCACGATCAGGAACTTGTCCTTCGGGAACGCGGCCTGCAGCCGGTCGAGGCTCGGCATTTCCTTTACGCAAGGGGTGCACCAGGTTGCCCAGAAGTTCAGCAGGACGACCTTGCCCTTGAAGTCGCTGAGCTTCATCGGCTTGTCGTCGGCGTTCTGGATTTCGAGATCGGGCAGGGCCTTCGGCGTCTTCGCCAGCTTGAAGCGCTCCATGGCACCCTTGGCCATGTCCGGCTTCACGCCCGCCAGGCTCGGTGCGGCTGTGGCGGGGAGGGCGACAGCCGCCAGGGCGCCGCAAAGAATGTAGCGCCGGCCAAGGAGGAAATTGGGGACAGGATGTGCCATAAGCCGCGTTCCTAAAAGCATATATGGCTGAATTCATGGCACGGAAGAACACGACTGCGCGAGCCGCCAATCGTCGCTCCAACACGATGTGGGGCGGCCGCTACAAGCTCGGGCCCGCGGAAATCATGGAGAAGATCAACGCCTCCATCGGTTTCGACCGGCGGCTCTATGCGCAGGACATCGCGGGCTCCGTCGCGCACTGTGACATGCTGGTGGCCCAGGGGATCCTGACGGCCAAGGACGGCCGCGACATCAAGCGCGGGCTGGCCCAGGTCAAGGCCGAGATCGAGAGCGGCAAGTTCAAGTTCTCGACCAAGCTCGAGGACATCCATTTCAACGTCGAGCAGCGGCTGACCGACATCATCGGGCCGGCCGGCGGGCGGTTGCACACCGCGCGCTCGCGCAACGACCAGATCGCGCTCGACGTGCGCCTCTGGGTGCGCGACACGATCGACAAGGTTGAGGAGATGCTGCGCGACCTGCAGTCGGCGCTGATCGACCGTGCCGACGAATATTCGGCCACCATCATGCCGGGCTTCACCCATCTGCAGACGGCCCAGCCCATCACCTTCGGCCATCACCTGATGGCCTATGTCGAGATGTTCGGCCGCGACCGCAGCCGCTTCGCCGACTGCCGGGCGCGCCTCAACGAATCGCCGCTGGGCGCAGCGGCGCTGGCGGGCTCGCCGCATCCGATCGATCCGCGCAAGACCGCGAAGGCGCTGGGCTTCGACCGGCCGATGGCCAATTCGCTCGATGCCGTGTCCGACCGCGACTACGTCATCGAGTTCATCGCCGCCGCCTCGACGACCGCCGTGCACCTGTCACGCCTCTCCGAGGAGATCGTGATCTGGTGCTCCGCGCCGTTCCGCTTCATCGCGCTGTCGGATGCCTTCACGACCGGCAGCTCGATCATGCCGCAGAAGCGCAACCCCGATGCCGCCGAGCTGACGCGGGCCAAGGTCGGCCGCATCGTCGGCAGCTTCGTCGCTCTCTGCACCATCCTGAAGGGCCTGCCGCTGACCTACGGCAAGGACATGCAGGAGGACAAGGAGCCGCTGTTCGACGCCGCCGACTCGCTGGAACTGGGCATCGCCGCCATGACGGGCATGATCCGCGACCTCAAGGCCAATCCGGAGCGTATGCGCGCCGTGGCCTCCGCCGACTATTCCGTTGCGACCGATCTCGCCGACTGGCTGGTGCGCAAGGTCGGCCTGCCGTTCCGCCAGGCCCATCACGTCACCGGGCGTCTGGTCGGCATCGCCGCGGACAAGGGCATCGACCTCGACAAGCTGTCGCTCGACGAGATGCAGGCGGTCGAGCCCAAGATCGACCGCAGCGTCTATCGCGTGCTGACCGTCGAGGCTTCGGTCAACGCCCGCAAGAGCCTGGGCGGCACCGCGCCCTCGAACGTCGTGCGCGCCGTCGCCGACGCGCGGCGTCGCTTCCTGGGCAAGGCCGGGGGACGCTGAATATGAGCTTCTTCGCTTACAAGGATGGCGAGATGCACGCCGAGGGCGTCGCGCTCGCCACCATCGCGGCCCAGGTCGGCACGCCGTTCTATTGCTACTCCGCGTCGGCGCTGCGCGCCGGCTGGAAGGAGTTCGCCGACGCCATCAAGGGGATGAATGCCAGCGTCGCCTACGCGATGAAGGCCAACAGCAACCTGGCCGTCATCCGCCTGTTCGGCGAGATGGGCGCCGGTGCCGACATCGTGTCGGTGGGCGAGATGAAGCGGGCGCTGGCGGCCGGCATTCCGGCAAAGCGCATCATCTATTCCGGCGTCGGCAAGAAGCCGTCGGAGCTGATGGCGGCGCTCGAAGCCGGCGTCGGCCAGATCAACGTCGAGAGTTCGGCGGAACTGGAGACGCTGAACGCGGTGGCGGGGCAGCTCGGCCTCAAGGCCGACGTCACCATCCGCGTGAACCCGGATGTGGACGCCAAGACGCACGCCAAGATCACGACGGGCCGCAAGGAGAACAAGTTCGGCATCGACATCGACCTGGCGCGCGAGGCCTTCGCGCTGGCCGGCCGGCTGCCCAACCTGAATGTCGTGGGCGTGGCCATGCACATCGGTTCGCAGCTCACGTCGCTCACGCCCTATCGCGACGCCATCGTGCGGGTGCGCGAACTGATCGCGCAGCTCCGCCAGGACGGCCATACGATCGACCGGTTCGACATCGGCGGCGGACTGGGGATCGTTTATGCCGACGAGAAGCCGCCCTCGATCGCCGAGTTCATGGCCGTCGTGGCGCGTGAGACCGAGGGACTGGGCTGCGAACTGGCTTTCGAGCCGGGGCGGCGGCTGGTCGGCGAGGCGGGCGTGCTGGTGGGTGAGGTCATCCTTGTGAAGCCGGGATCCGCCAAGACTTTCGTCATCGTGGATGCGGCGATGAACGACCTCATCCGTCCGACCCTGTACGAGGCGTGGCACGATATTCTGCCGGTTCGCGAGCCACGCCGCGATGCCGCCACGATCCGTTGCGACATTGTCGGTCCGATCTGTGAATCCGGCGACTTCCTGGCACAGAACCGTGATCTGCCGCCGCTGGCGGCGGGCGATCTCGTGATGGTACGGTCAGCCGGCGCATATGGGGCGGTGATGGCTTCAAGCTACAATAGCCGTCCCCTGGCGCCCGAAGTGATGGTGGATGGCACGAGGTTTGCGGTTACGCGACCGAGGCCCACCGTCGAAGAGATGATCTCCGCCGAGCGGTTCCCGCCCTGGATGGAGCCGAAAAAGGCCTGAACGAAAGGACGTCCATGGACGCCAGCCAGACCACCTCGACGCTCGCGGCCCCAGGGCTCGCACGCAAGATCGGTTTGGCGCGGGCGGCTCTGGCGTGGGAAGGCCTGTGGCCGCGCTTCGTGCCGCTGCTTTCGTTCGTGGCGCTGTTCGTCGCCGCCGCCCATCTCGACCTTTTCGCCGGCCTGGATCCCTGGGTGCATACCGGTATCCTGGCCGCCATTGCGATCGCCTTCGCCGGTCTCGCCTGGTGGCGCCTGCGTGATTTCGCCTGGCCCACGCGGGAAGCGTCGATCCGCCGGCTCGAACGCGACAGCGCCATTCCGCATCGCCCGCTCGTGGCCGTGCAGGACCATCTTGCCGCCGGCAATGCCGATCCGATGGCCGTAGCCCTGTGGCAGGCCCATCGTCGCCGAGAGGCCGAGCGTCTGGCCAGCCTGAGCAACCGGCCGGCCCATCCGGGCCTCGCCAGCCTCGACAAGTGGGCCCTGCGTTTCGTGCCGCTTTTAGCCCTCGTCGTCGCGATCGCCGTCGCGGGCGGCTGGCGCAGCGACCGGATGGCCGCCGCCGTGACGCCGGCCTTCCCGCCGCCGCCGCCGGTCGTCGCCAACCTGTGGATCGCGCCGCCGGCCTATACCGGCAAGCCGCCGGTCTACCTGGACATGGCCGATCCCGACAAGGTGCTGCGCGTTCCGGTCGGTAGCAAGATCGCAGGCTTCGTCGACGACGTGCGGGGCCGCAAGCCGCCCCAGCTGCTGGTCGACGGCAAGGCCACCGAATTCTCGACCGTCAGCAAGGGCAAGTACCAGGTCGAGGAGGTCATCACCGAGGGCAAGCAGATCACGCTGCAGGCGCGCGGCGACGAGCAGGCACGCTGGAAGCTCCACGTCATTCCCGACCTCGCCCCGACCATCGACTTCACCCGTCCGATCGGTGTCGACAAATGGTCGACCAAGGTCGAGTACATCGCCGGCGACGATTTCGGCATCACCGGCGTCCAGCTGCAGATGCGCCTGCATGGCAGCGTGCTGGGCGACGATGCGCTGAGCAGCGACGAGGAGCCCGAGGTGCTGCGCGTCGACCTGCCGGTGGCGGGCAACGCCAAGAAGATTTCCGACACCTTCGTGCGCGACCTCACCAGCCATCCGTGGGCCGGCCTCAAGGTCACGGTGATGCTGTTCGCAACCGACGCGCTCGGCCAGAAGGGCCGCAGCTCGGTCGAGACCTTCCTGCTGCCCGAGCGGGTGTTCAACGACCCGACGGCGCGGGCCCTGATCGTGCTGCGCAAGGCGCTGACCCGCGATCCCAAGGGCTACCGCATCGATGTCGCCGACGGCATGCGGATGATCCACGGCAATCCGTCGAGCTATCGCGAAGACCCCGTCGTCCAGCTCGGCCTGCGCATCGGCTCGGTGCGGCTCGCGCTGAACGACAACAAGGAGACCGTCGACGACACTCAGAAGCTCCTCTGGGACCTCGCCATGCGCCTCGAAGGCGGCGCCACGTCCGACGCCGAACGCGCCGTCGAGCAGGCCCGCCAGCAACTGCAGGACGCCATGCAGCGCCAGGCCGGCGACGAGGAGATCGAGAAGCTGATCCAGCAGCTCTACGACGCCATGGCGCGGTGGCAGCGCGAGCTGGCCGAGAAGATGAAGGATCCCGACGAGCGCCGCCGCATGGAAGAGCAGGCGGAGAAGATGGATCCGAACAACACCATCACCGGCGACGACCTGCAGAAGATGCTCGACAAGATTCGCGAGATGGCGAAGAACGGCCAGCGCGAAGAGGCCAAGCGCATGCTCGAGGAGCTGCGCAAGATGATGGAGAACGCCACCCCGATGATGGCGAACCCCAACGGCCAGCAGCAGCGTCAGCAGCAGGGACAGCGCGGCCAGCAGGGCCAGGGCAACCAGCAGGGCCGCGAGATGATGAACCAGCTCGACCAGCTGTCGCGCCGGCAGAACCAGCTGCTGGGCGAGTCCGAGCGCGAGGGCCGTCAGCAGCAGGGCCAGCGCGGTCAACAGGGACAGCAGGGTCAACGCGGCCAGCAGGGCCAGCAAGGACAACAGGGTCAGCAAGGTCAGCAGGGACAGGGCCAACCCGGCCAGCAGAGGCAGCCGGGCCAGGGGCAGGGCCAGTGGGGTGATCAGCAGCGCGGACAGCAGGAAGGCCTGCGCGGCCGGCTCGGCGAGTTTATGCAGAAGCTCGACGAGAACGGGCTGCAGATGCCGGAATCGCTGGGCCGTGCCGAGCGCTCGATGCGCGAGGCCGAGGAGGCGCTCCGCCGCGGCGATCCGCGCGAGGCGTCCCGCGCCCAGCGCCGGGCGCTCGACAATCTCCAGCAGGGTATGGGCGACATGGCCGAGCAGCTGCGCCAGCAGCGCGGCCCGGGCAACAATCAGGACATCGCCGAGATCGAGGAGCGTGAGCGCCGCAGCGAGGACCGCGACCCGCTGGGCCGGTCCGATGGTAACTATGGCGACGCGATCGACTCCGGCTCCGACAAGGTGCCGCTCGAGCTGGAGCGCCAGCGCAGCCGCGAAATCCTCGACGAACTGCGCCGCCGCGCCGGCGACCAGCTGCGTCCGAAGGAAGAACTCGACTACATCGACCGGCTGCTGAAGACCTATTAGCAGGCCGTCGAGAAAGCCGGAGGTGTGGCGAGTAAACGAAACAAACGAATTAAACGAAACAAATGAATTGAATGTCGCAGGCCCTGGATCCTGAGCCGCGGCGACCGCTGGCGCAACAATATTGCTTTTCGGTGCCTCTGAAAGACCTATTCAACGGCCTGTTAGAGGTTCCTCGTCATCCTGAGCGAGGGACCTGACGGTTCCAGAGCGGGGTTACCCCGCTCGCGATGACAAGAGGCACCTGTTAATCGGCCGTCTTCTCGACCACGCCGATATAGGGCAGGCCGCGGAAGCGGTGGGCCCAGTCGAGGCCGTAGCCGACCAGGAACTCGTCGCCCGCCTCGAAACCCACGAAGTCGGCCTTGAGATCGGTGCGCCGCTTGGCGGGCTTGTCGAGCAGGGTGCAGATCGAGACGCGCCGTGCGCCACGCTCCTCCAGGAGCTTCTTGGCGAAGCTGAGCGTCAGGCCCGACTCGAGGATGTCGTCGACCAGCAGCACGTCGCGGTCCCGTACGTCATCCACGATGTCGCGCACGATACGGACATTGCCGCTCGTCTCGGTGCCGCTGCCGTAGCTCGACAGAGTGAGGAAATCCATCGACCAGTCGGCGCCGGCACGGCTCAGCGCGCGGATCAGGTCGGCGGCGAAGACGAAGCTGCCCTTCAGGACGGAGACCACCAGCGTGTCGGACTCGAGCTTGGCCGAAAGGTCGGTCGCCATCTCCTCGACGCGCGCGGCGATCTCGGCGGCGGAGAAACGGATCGAAACGACCGGACGGTCGGAGGTGGTGCGGTCGGGCAACGTGAACTCTCGTCAGTGGGGCGCTAGTCGACGGTCGGCACGATGTTGGTCGCACCCGAGGGGGGCTCGTCAAGCGGCAGGCTGAAGCTCTGGCGCGCGCCGGGCGCGATCGGCCCCTCGACCAGCGGCATCGCACGCTCGGCCAGCACTTGCTCGCCGGCCCGGAAGACCAGCTTGAGGCGGCGGGTCGAGCCGGGCGCCGTGCCGGTATTGATCAGTTCGCCGAGCACCACGTAGCGCCCGTCGATGAGATCGATCTTGGTGGTCGACATGTCGATCCCGAGATGCGCGCGCGTCACCTGCTTCGCGTTCGCGGTGTCGAGATGCAGGAGCGCTCGCCAAGAGGCGGGCAGTCGCGCCTTGATCTGGTCGCGATAGGCATAGCCCGCGCCCCCCAGCAGTACGACCAGGACGATCGCATAGGCGATCCAGGTGCCCCAGTTTCTCGTCTTGGCGGGAGCGGGCGTGGTCAGGGCGGGCAGGCCGGCGCCGGGCGTCGAGGGCCGGATGACGATGTCGGGTGCGGTGACGGCCGGCACGGGCGGTGCTTCCGACGGGGAGTCGCTGACCGGCGGCACATCGGGTTTCTGGAACCAGCGATGGCTGCAACGGACACACTGGACAGTGCGACCTGTCGGGCCGATCGCCATGGAGTCGACGGCGTATCGCGCGCCGCAATTGGAACAGGTAAGCTGCATGATGAGCGGGGTTTGCCCCACCAGATGTCCTTTGCGCGGCGACACTAGGCCACTACAAGTTGGCATACAAGCAACACCTCGCTCGCGAATACTTTTGAGATGATTGGCCTCCGGCTGCGCTCGTTCTTCTTCAATGTCGGCTGGTATGTCGGCACCACGATCCTCGCCATCGCCGGTTCGCCGATCCTGTTGATGCCGCGGCGCTTCGTGGTCGCCTGGTCGCTGGTATGGATCGACTTCTGCCTGTGGTGGTTGCGGATCACCTGCCGGCTGACGCATCGAGTGGGCGGGCTGGAGAACATGCCGACGGGCCCGGTCATCTTCGCCTGCAAGCACCAGTCCTCGTGGGAAACGCTGGCTTTCTCGCGCCTGTTTCCCGGCGCCGCCACCGTGATGAAGCGCGAGCTGGTCCTGATCCCGATCGTCGGGTGGGCGATGGCGCGGGCCGGCAACATCGCCGTCGAACGCGGCGAGGGCGCCAAGGCGCTGCGCGGACTGGTGAAGCAGGCCAAGGCGACCTTGGAAGAGGGACGGTCGATCCTGATCTTCCCCGAGGGCACGCGTGTCGCCGTCGGCGACGAGAAGCCCTATCAGGTGGGAACGGCGGCGCTCTACCGGCAGCTCGGCGTATCCGTCGTCCCGGTCGCACTGAACTCCGGCCTGTTCTGGGGACGCCGCAAGTTCATCAAATGGCCGGGCGTGATCGACGTGGAGATCCTGCCGGCGATCCCGCCGGGCCTCGGCCGCGACGTGTTCATGGCAACCCTGCGCGAGCGCATCGAGGGGGCGACGAACCGGCTCGTTGCTGCAGCCCGCAAGCGCGAACAAAGATAGAACGATCTGTTGATATCGACGGGCCTTGGGCCTAGGTTTTCAGGATGGAATGGGCGCCCGTCTCCCAGCGGATCTGGGACATGAAATACCGCTTCAAGAGCGCACCGGGCGGCAGCGCCGAAGCGACTCCCGATGCCGACCTCGACGCGACCTGGTGGCGGGTCGCCCGCGCGCTGGCGGTGCCGGAGCGCGATCCGGAGCTCTGGGCCGGCCGTTTCCACGAGGCGCTGTCGGGATTCAAGTTCCTGCCGGCCGGGCGCGTGATCGCGGGCGCCGGCACCGGTCGGACGGTCACGCTGTTCAACTGTTTCGTGATGGGCACGATCCCCGACGACATGTCGGGCATCTTCGAGAGCCTGCGCGAGGCGGCCCTCACCATGCAGCAGGGCGGCGGCATCGGGCACGATTTCTCGAGCCTTCGCCCGCAGGGCGCGCCGGTGGTGGGCGTCGGCGCCGACGCGTCGGGACCGCTCTCGTTCATGGACGTGTGGGACTCGATGTGCCGCACCATCATGAGCGCAGGCTCGCGGCGCGGTGCCATGATGGCGACCCTGCGCTGCGACCATCCCGACATCGAGGCCTTCATCGACGCCAAGCGCGACCCGAAGCGGCTGCGCATGTTCAACGTCTCGGTGCTGGTCACCGACGTCTTCATGAAGGCGGTCGAGGAGGAAGCCGACTGGCCGCTGGTGTTCGGCGGCACGACCTTCAGGACGGTGAAGGCCAAAGCGCTGTGGGAGCGCATCATGCGCGCCACCTACGACGTGGCCGAGCCCGGCGTCATCTTCATCGACCGGGTGAACCGGCGGAACAACCTGCGCTACTGCGAGACCATCCAGGCTACGAACCCCTGTGGCGAGCAGCCACTTCCTCCGTACGGCGCGTGCCTGCTGGGGTCGATCAATCTCGCGGCGCTGGTGAAGGCGCCGTTCACGCCGGAGGCTGTACTCGACGCCGAGGCGCTGGAGCGGCTGGTGCCGCTCGCCGTGCGCATGCTCGACAATGTGATCGACGTCTCGCGCTTTCCGCTGCCGCAGCAGGAGAAGGAGGCCAAGGCCAAGCGGCGCATCGGGCTTGGCGTGACCGGCCTCGCCGACGCGCTGATCTTCTGCGGCGTGCGCTACGGCTCGCCCGAGGCGGTGAGGCTGACGCGCGAATGGCTGGGCGCCGTGCAGCGTCTCTCGTACATGGCGTCGGCCGACATTGCCGCCGAGAAGGGCAGCTTTCCGCTATACGAGCGCGGCAAGTACCTTGCGGGAGAGACGATCAAGGCCTTGCCCGAGGAGGCCCGGACGGCGATCGGCCGCTACGGCATCCGCAACGCGCTGCTGAACTCGATCGCGCCCACCGGCACCATCTCGCTGCTGGCCGACAACGTCTCCTCCGGCATCGAGCCGGTCTTCGCCTTCAGCTATGTGCGTCATGTCCTGCAGCCGGACGGATCCAAGCGCGAGGAGAGCGTCGACGACTACGCGTTCCGGGTCTGGCGCGAGATGAGGGGCAACGAGGCGCCGCCGCCCGACGTCTTCGTCGATGCCCAGACGCTCACGCCCGCCGATCATCTGGCGATGCAGGCTGCGGCGCAGGACTATGTCGACAGCTCCATCTCCAAGACCATCAACCTGCCGCGCGACATTTCCTTCGAGGCCTTCAAGGGCGTCTACGAGGAGGCCTATGCGCAGAACTGCAAGGGCTGCACGACCTACCGTCCCAACGACGTGACCGGCGCGGTGCTGGAGGTGAAGCCGGCGGAAGTCGAGAAGCCGGTCGCGGCGGTGGCGCCGCGCGACAGCGATGTCGTCTACCTTGCCCCGCCGCTCGACCGGCCGGAGGAACTTCCGGGCCGGACCTACAAGATCAAATGGCCGGGCAGTGACCACGCCATCTACATCACCGTCAACGATGTCCTGCAGGACGGGCGCCGGCGTCCCTTCGAGATCTTCATCAACTCGAAGAACATGGAGCATTACGCCTGGACGGTGGCGCTGACGCGCATGATCTCGGCGGTGTTCCGCCGCGGCGGCGACGTCTCCTTCGTCGTCGAGGAGCTCAAGGCCGTGTTCGATCCGCGCGGCGGCCAGTGGATGGGCGGCCGCTACGTGCCGTCGCTGCTGGCCGCGATCGGCGGGGTGATCGAGCGCCACCTGGTCGAGATCGGCTTTCTGGCGCCCACCGACTCGCCCCGGTTGATCGATGCGATCGAGGAGCGCATGCGCCTCGCCACGGGAGGCCAGGGCGGCTCCCCGGAACCCGCGGCCGGCGGCGGGTCAGCCACCTCGATGGGACAGTGCCCGCAGTGTGGTGCCGCAGCCCTCACCCATCAGGAGGGCTGCGACGTTTGTCTGAACTGCGGCTACTCGCGCTGCGGGTGACGGTGTCCCCCGCCTGTTCGTTCAGCCGAGTTCGAGTTCGATCCCGGCCGACTTGCTGACGCCGGCCCACAGGGCGGCGAACTCGCCGACGAAGGCCGTGTACTCGGCCGGGGTCATCGGCTTGTCGCCGGGCAGCAGCACCACTTCCTTGAAGCGCTCCACAACCTCGGGGGCCTTGTAGGCCTTCTGCAGCTCGTCGTAGAGCCTCGCAACGACGTCCGGCGACATGCCCTTGGGACCGGAGACGCCCACCCAGGTCGAGGTCGTGAGCTTGGGGAAGCCCTGCTCGGCGAAGGTCGGGGCGTTCGGATACATGTCGAGGCGCTTGGCCGAGCTGACCGCCAGCAGGCGGACTTTCCCGGAGTTGATATGCGGCACGTTGGTCGTGATCGGGTCGAACATCGAGGGGATGACGCCGGCCAGCATGTCCTGCAACGACGGCGCGGAGCCACGATAGGGGACGTGCTTCAGCTTGACGCCCGCCAGGCTGCCCAGCAGTTCGCCCATCAGATGGGTATTCGAACCGATGCCCGAGCTGCCGAAGGCAATCTCGTCAGGTTTGGCCTTGGCGGCGGCGATGTAGTCGGCCAGTGTCTTGTAGGGCGAATCGCCGGGCACGATCAGGACGTTGGGCGTGTGGCCGATCAGGGTCACATGGGTGAAGTCGGTGATCACGTTGTACGGCAGCTTGGGGTAGATGCCGGGCGCGATGCCGAGCGGCGAGGCATGCGAAATCACGAGCGTATAGCCGTCCGGCGCGGCCTTGGCGGCCAGGTCGGAGCCGATCGTGCCGCCGGCGCCGGGCCGGTTCTCGACCACCACCTGGGTGCCGAGTGCGGCCGAAAGCTTGGGCGCCAGGATGCGGGAAATTGTGTCGGCGGTGCCGCCCGGCGGGAAGGTGGCGATCAGCTTGATCGGCTGCTTGGTCGGCCAGCCGGGGCTTGCCTTGACGGCGGGCGCGGCCAGCGAAGAGCCCAGGGTGGCGGCCGATGCGGCCAGGACGGTACGGCGGGTCAGTTTCATGAAGCGCTCCGGTTTCCTCTCGCGCCAATGGCTGGCGTGTTGTGCCTGGGCCTTGCAATCGATATGCCAGCGGATATCTGCCCTTGATTTGCCGCATGAGAGTCCGCAAATCCGGGCCGACCAAGGAGATGTCTATATGATGCGGCGGCTGGTACTGGCGGCGGTTCTCGCGGTATGCGGTGCGGCGACTTCCGTGCCTCCGGCCGCCATGGCGCAGGGGCTTCCGAACTCGCGCAGCGAGCTCGCCTATTCCTTCGCGCCGTTGGTCAAGCGCGTCTCCCCGGCCGTGGTCAACATCTACACGACCACCACCGCGCGCGTGCAGCGCCGCCTGCCGTTCCCGTTTCCCGGCATGCCCCAGCAGGGCGGCGAGCGGGTGCAGAACTCGCTGGGTTCCGGCGTGCTGGTCGGCGCGGACGGGCTGATCGTCACCAACGCCCATGTCGTGAAGGGCGCCGACGAGATCCGTGTCGTGCTGGCCGACCGCCGCGAGTACGAGGCCAAGCTCATCACGCAGGATGAACGCTACGACCTGGCGCTGCTGCGCATCGAGGGCTCCGACGAGAAGTTCCCGTTCCTCGAGCTTCGCGATTCCGATTCGATCGAAGTGGGCGACATGGTGCTGGCGATCGGAAATCCGTTCGGCCTGAACCAGACCGTGACCAGCGGCATCGTGTCGGCGGTGGCGCGCAGCGCCGGCGGCATCAACGATTCGAACTTCTTCCTGCAGACCGACGCGGCCATCAATCCGGGCAATTCGGGCGGCGCGCTGGTCGCGCTCGACGGACGGCTGATCGGCATCAACACGGCGATCTACTCGCAGAGCGGCGGCTCGGTGGGGATCGGCTTCGCCACCCCCTCCAACATCGTCGAGCGCATGATTTCGACCGGCACGACGGGCGGCCGCATCGTGCGGCCCTGGCTGGGCGTCAGCATGCAGCGCGTGACTCCCGACCTCGCCGCGGGCTTCGGCCTGTCGCGCCCGGCGGGCCTGGTCGTGAAGGACGTCTTCGTCGGCGGTCCGGGCGCGGCCGCCGGACTGAAGCGCAACGACGTGATCGTCGGTATTCGCGAACAGACGATCGACGACGAGGCGGCGCTGCGGTTCAGATTGTCTACGCTCAATCCCGGTACCGTCGTGCCGGTCAAGGTCATGCGCGGCGGCAAGGAAGTGATCGTGGACCTGAAGCTCGCAGCGCCCCCCGAGGATCCTCCGCGCGAACTGTCGCTGCTCGAGGGCCGGCAACCCCTGTCCGGCGCCTCGGTCGTCAACATGTCGCCGGCGGTCGCCGAAGAGATGGGCCTGGCCGAATGGCGTCCCGGCATCATCATCGTCGAAGTGAAGCCCGGAGCCTATGCCGGTCGCTTCGTGCGTCCCGGCGACATGATCCTGGGGGTCAATGGCCAGGAGGTGAAGAACGTCGCCGAGCTCAAGAAGCGCGTCGCCAGCGGCATCAACAGCATCAGCGTCGGCCGGGACGGCGTGGTGTTTCCCGTCCAGTTCCGCTGAACCCCTGAAAGCGTCGGGCCGTGCCGGCTGAACTCTTCGCCTCGCTCGCCCCGACGCCGCTCGCCGAACGGCTGCGCCCCAAGGCGCTGGGTGAGATCCTGGGCCAGGATCACCTGCTCGGGCCCGAGGGGCCGCTCGGCCGCATGCTCGAGGCCCGCAAGCTCGGCTCCCTGATCCTCTGGGGCCCGCCGGGCTGTGGCAAGACCACCATCGCCCGGCTCCTCGCCGAGGCCGTGGACCTCCATTTCGAGCCGCTGTCGGCGGTGTTCTCCGGCGTGGCCGACCTGCGCCGCGTGTTCGAGGCGGCGCGTCAACGCCGCAAGGACGGCAAGGGCACCTTGCTCTTCGTCGACGAGATCCACCGCTTCAACCGTGCCCAGCAGGACGGCTTCCTGCCCTATGTCGAGGACGGGACGGTGACGCTGATCGGCGCCACCACCGAAAACCCGTCCTTCGAGCTGAACGCCGCGCTCCTGTCGCGCTGTCAGGTGCTGGTCCTGCGCCGTCTCGACGACGCGGCGCTATCGACGCTGCTGGCGAGGGTCGAGGAGGCGATCGGCCGCAAGCTGCCGGTCGACGAGACCGGCCGCCAGGCGCTGTTCGCCATGGCCGACGGCGACGGCCGTTACCTGATCGGCCTCGCCGAGCAGCTCGCGCAACTGAAGGACAAGGGCCCGGTGCCGCCGGCGCGGCTGGCGACGCTCCTGCAGAAGCGCGCGCCGCTCTACGACAAGGCCCAGGAGGCGCACTACAACCTGATCAGCGCGTTGCATAAGTCGCTGCGCGGGTCCGACGTCGATGCCGCGCTCTACTGGTTCGCCCGCATGCTCGATGGCGGCGAGGACCCGAAGTACATCGCCCGTCGCCTAGTGCGCTTCGCCGTCGAGGATATCGGCATGGCCGATCCGCAGGCGCTGACCCAGACCCTGGCGGCATGGGAGACCTACGAGCGGCTGGGCTCCCCCGAAGGCGAGCTGGCGATCGCGCAGGCGGTGATCTATCTCGGCACCGCGCCGAAATCGAACGCGGCCTATGTCGCCTTCGGCGCCGCCAAGCGCGCCGCCAAGACGCACGGCTCGCTCACGCCGCCGATGCACATCCTGAATGCCCCGACCAAGCTCATGAAGGAGATCGGCTACGGCAAGGGCTACGAATACGACCACAACGCGACCGACGGTTTCTCGGGCCAGAACTACTTTCCCGACAACATGGGTCGCGAGGAGTTCTATAAGCCCGTCGAGCGCGGCTTCGAGCGCGAGATCGTGAAGCGGCTCGAGTACTGGAAGAAGCTCAGGGATAAGAAGCGTTGATCAGAGGAGCGCGCAACTACAGTTGCGCTGATGTTCTGGTCGTCGACGAAGTCCGAGCGCCACCGGAGTGGCGCGCTCCGATGAGCCCTCTCGACCTCAAGGCTTGGCCATCGCCCGCACGACCCTGCGGTCGCGGCCGTAGACGTCGTCGCGGAAGGTCGGCACGCCGTCGGGATTGGCGCTGACGGTCCGGTAGGTCACGTAGAGGGTGATCGGCTCGGGGAAGGTGTAGTGGGCCTGCTGACCGTCCCTGATCACCTGCTGGACCCGTTCCTTGCTGAAGCCGTTCTTGCCGTTGAAGACCTTCTCGACGAAGTCGAGCGGGTTCTGCAGGCGGATGCAGCCGTGGCTGAAATTGCGGCTGCCCTCGGTGAACAGCCAGCGGCTCGCCGTGTCGTGCATGTAGATCCCGTACTTGTTGCTGAACGGGAAGAAGATGTAGCCCAGCGCGTTCGATGCGCCCGAATCCTGCCGGATGCGGTACGGGAAAGCCTTGGGATGGATGGAACTCCAGTCGATCGTGTTTGGGTCGATCTCGTCGTCGTGGCTCCAGCTCGCGAAGATCTTGAAGCCGTTGCTGGCCAGGGCGTTGGGGTCGCGCCGCAGCATCGGCAGATACTCCTCGCCGGCGATCGACGGCGGCACCGTCCAGTGCGGGTTGGTCTGGAAACCGCGCATGGTCGACTGGATCTCGGGCGTCGGGTCCTTCGGCGTGCCGACGATGACCTGGCTCTGGAAGGCCACATTGCCCTCGTTCACGTACATCATCGAGTAGTCGCCGGTGTTCACGTAGACGAAGCGGCTGCCGAGATACTCCGGCAGCCAGCGGCGGCGCTCGAGGTTGGCCACGATCTGCTCGATGCGCTCGTCGATCGTGGTGTTGAGGGAGCGCACGGTCTTGGCGCCGATGACGCCATCGACGGTCAGGCCCTTCATCTCCTGGTACGACTTGACCACGCCGACCAGCGGCTCGTCGTAGAGGTCGGCGACGGCGCCGGCCGGCGGCACCGTGAAGTCGAGTTCGGCCAGGCGCTTGCGCAAGACAGGCACGCGGGCGTCGATCATGCCAGGCTTCAACGCGCTGCCATCGGGCATGGCGGTGTAGGTCGTCCTGGTCTTCTTCTCGCGCCAGGCCGCCAGCGCCTTCTGCAGCGCCGGGTAGTCGCCCTTGGGCGGCAGAGCGGCGAGATAGGCCGCGAAGTCGGGCGCGTCGGCGGCAGCCTGCAGCAGCCCGGCTTTGTCGGCCTTGCGCTGGATGATGTCGATGTCCTTGTCGACCCGGTTGGCCCGCACGCGGCCGGTCGAGACGTCGCTGGCGTAGGCCACGAAGACGGCCGAGAGCAGGGCTTCGGCCGCAGCTGGATCGGCGCCCGGCGCCATCGCCTTCTCGACGTCGGCGAGGCTGTACCAGGCGGGATTCAGCCCGTGGTCGCCGGCGCTTTGCAGCGCCTTGAGCAAAGCTTCGGCGCGTGCGGTTGCCGGGCCGGACCCGGTCCACAGGACGCCCGAAGCGTAGGAGGACGATGCTCCCGAGAAGGAGAGCGCGAACGCCAGGAAAGCGGCGAAAAAATTCAATCGATTCACAGTTCAATTATAAGGAGAATCGGCCGATTCGTCCATCAGCGCACGAATCCGTGAACGGCCAGGAAGGCAATCAGGTCGGCGCTGGCCCGATGCTTCAGATCGGCGGTCCCGCCGCCGGCACGGGCGCCCCGCGTGACGCAGTGCCGTCGCGCCCAGGCCTGAAACTCCGGCTCGTCCATCGCCCGCCCCAGCGCGGGCACGAAGTGACGTCCGTCATCCTCGATGATGTTGCGGCAGCACGACCAGTTCTCGGCGTCCTTGATGTCGAAGACGGGGCCCAGCGATTCCCATCCGTGATGGGCCCCGCCATAGACCTTTACCCGGATCCGGTCGTTGCCGGCCGCGCGCATGCGTTCGGCGTATTCGATCGCCAGTTCGGCCGGCGTGTAGTCGTCCCTGGCGGCCAGCATGAAGAACATCGGCCGTCCGTGCGTGGTGGCGTCGCGATGCTGGGCGGTCGCGCCGGGGCAAAGGGCGACGTGGATGTCGAACAGGTGCGGGAAGTCGCGACGCCACGTCTGGCGCACGGCGAGGGCGGCGTTGAGCGTCGCCACGCCGCCCTTCGAGACGCCCATGATGCCGATCCGGGCAGGATCGAATCGGCGGTCGGCGCGGAGCAGCGCGAGGGCCGCGAAGGCGTCGCCTTCCATCTGGGCTGCCGAGACCAGGCTCTGGTCGGCCACGGTGCGGCGAACGCCGCGGCTCCTGAAACTGTCGACGACCAGCGCCGCGGCGCCGGCAGCGTTCAGCAGGTCGGCATAATAGTGCTCGCGGTGGCGCTGGACGCCGGCGCTGCTGGTCAGGATGACCATGCAGGGCACCGGATCGGGCCTCTCGCGGGGAATGTGCAGGGTCGCGGAGATTCGCGCCGGGCGGCAGGCCGTCGGATGGTCGAACGTCAGCGTGTCGAAAGACACCGATTCCATGGACCCTGTGTAGCTTGTCCCGTAGTTTGTGCGCCATGAGCCAAAGCCCCGCGACCGCTGGTGGTCGACAGACCCAGGTCCAGACTCGCGCCGTCACCGACGACGAAGCGGGGATGCGCCTCGACCGCTGGTTCCAGCGCCACTTTCCCGAACTGAGCCACGGCGCGCTGCAGAAGCTCCTGCGCACGGGCCAGGTCCGGATCGACGGCAAGCGGACCGAGGGCAAGGAGCGGGTCGAACCGGGGCAGTCGGTCCGCTTGCCGCCGGGTGTGACCAATTCGCCGCCGCCCAAGCCCAGGGCGGCGGCGACATCGACGTCGACCGTCTCGGACCGCGACGCCGCCGAGATCCAGAGCATGGTGATCCATCGCGACGATCACGTGATCGTGCTGAACAAGCCGCCGGGGCTGGCGGTGCAGGGCGGCAGTGGCACGGAAAAGCACATCGACGGGATGCTGGATGCGCTGCGCTTCGGCTTCGAGCCGCGGCCGCGGCTGGTCCACCGGCTCGACAAGGACACGAGCGGCCTGTTGCTGATCGCGCGGACGGGCCAGGCGGCCAAGCGGCTGGCCGAGTCGTTCCGCGACCGCGAGACGGAGAAGCTCTACTGGGCCATCGTCGTCGGCGTGCCGCCCAAGAAGGAGGGCACGATCAACCTGCCCCTGGCCAAGCGGCCGGGTGCCTTCGACCGGGAACTGATGCAGGTCGACGAGGAGAACGGCCAGAAGGCGCTCACGCACTTCCGCGAGATCGACCGGGCCGGCCACCGCGCCGCCTTGCTGGCGCTGTGGCCGCGCACCGGCCGGACCCATCAGCTTCGCGTTCACTGCGCCGTCATCGGTTGCCCGATCCTCGGGGACCGCAAGTATGGCGGCGAGGAAGCGCTGCTGGCGGCGGTCGCCGACTCGCGCCGGCTCCATCTTCACGCCCGCCGGCTGTCGCTGCCGCATCCGTCGGGCAAGGGCGAACTCAAGGCGGAAGCCGAGCCGCCACCTCACTTCCGCCGCACCGTCGAGGCATTTGGCTTTTCGACGGACGGGGTTTGAGCGAGAATCGAACGGGATGCGGATTCCCTGGAAGCGCGTGGCGGTGATCACGGCGGTGGCGGTGCCGATCGCCGCCGTAGTCGGCGTCGTCTGGGCGGCCACCAGGGACCTGTCGCGCTATCAGGCGCGCATGACCGAACAGGTCCGCAAGGTCACGGGGCGCGAACTGGCCGCCCGCCTGCCGCTCTCCATCAAGCTCGGCAGCGAGCCGGCGATGGTGGCCGAAGGCGTCACGCTCTCCAATGCGGCCTGGGGATCCCGGCCGGAGCTGGCGCGCGTACGCCGCATGACGCTTTTCCTCGACCCGTTCTCGCTGCTTCTGGGCGAGGTCAAGATCGGGCGCATCCTGCTCGAGGGGGCCGACATCCTGGTCGAGCGAAACGAGGTGGGCGATAGCAATCTCGAGATGTTGCCGCCGCCCGATGGATCGGGGCCGCATCCTGGCGAGAGCCGCTCGCTCAAGCTTCGTACCTCCGCGGCCTTTCCGTGGATCAGCAACATCGAGGTCCGCGACTCGGTCCTGACCGTCTCGGAAGGTGCCGGCCGGCCTCCTGTCGTGCTCGAGATTGCGAATGCCGCCTTCAAGTCGCCGGCGCCGAACCAGACGCTGCAGGTCGAGGGACGATTCGGTGTGGCGCAGGGCGTGCCGATGGAACTCACGGGCACGGCCGGGTCGTTCAACGGCTGGATGGCCGGATTGCCCGGCAACATCGATCTGCAGGGCGGCTTCGACGGCGGCAGGATTTCGATCAAGGGCAGCGTGAATGCCAAGGGCACGTCGCTGCAGATCAATTCCGAAGGCCCCGACGTTTCGGTGTTCGGACCTTACGTTCGGCTGCCCGTTCCGGCGGGCGGTCCCTATGTGATGAACAGCAAGGCCTCGACGCAGCGCAACGGCTTCAAGGTCGAGGTCACGTCGTTGAAGGTCGGCTCGAGCGAGGCGGCCGGCGAGGCGCTGTTCCGCGTTGACCGCAAGGGCCATCCGACCATCATCGTGAATGCCGACATAACGCGCCTCGACGTGTCGGAGCTGAAGGCCCCGCCGGCGATGGCGGCGCCGGCCGCGCCCGCGACGTCCCCCATGCAGCCGCCGCGCCTGATCCCAGCTCTGCCGTTCGTCGCAAACTGGCTCGGCCGTTCTGCCCTGACGGTCACCGTCAGGCTGGGTGAGGTGGTGGGCCTCGGCGCCAAGATGCAGAACGCGTCGGTGACGCTGGCGTCGGGCGAAACGCGCTTCACCTTCCGCGCGGCGGCGACCGTCGGCGGCGGTTCCGCCGGCGTCGATCTCGTCTACGATCCGGCGGGCCGCATCGGGCAGACCACGCTGACGGCCACGGCCAATCGCGTCTCGCTGGGGGAACTCTCGACCCTGCTGGGGCTGGACCTCGGCCTGCGCGACGGTGTCGCCGATATCGACCTTCGCCTGCGCGGCGGTGGCCGCACGACCCGCGACGCCCTGAACTCGGCCAGCGGTTCGATTGACGTGGCCATGGGCAAGGGACTGTGGCCTCAGAGCCAGCTCGCCAACTGGCCGCTGGAGACGCAGCGGCTGCTGGGCGGCACCGATGCCGGCGTGCCCTTCAACTGCATCGCCGGACGTTTCGAAGTCAGCAGCGGCGTCGCCAACCTCCGGCGCCTGGTCGTCGACACGCCACGCGGCGTGCTGGTCGGCGGCGGCTATTTCCACCTGCGCACCGACGGCTGGGAGTTCATTCTGGCGCCCGAGGCGCGCGACCCTCAGAACGCTGCCCTTGCCGTGCCGATGCGCATCAAGGGCGGAGCCGGCAAGGCCACGGCGAGCGCGGTCGATCCCAACCTCTCCAAGCTGCTGGTCGGCGGTGGCCCGATTCCCAGCCTGGTGGCACAGGTTACGCAGGCGGGCCGACAAGCCGGCGCCAACGCCTGCGCCGTTCTGGCGCCTCGCGTGGAGGCCCTGCGGCCCGGTCTGCGGGCTCAGATGCCGGCGCCGACGTCGGACATTCGGCAGCGGGCGTCGCGGCCGGCCGGCCAAACACCCGCGCCACAGCGCAGTCAGACCCGGCCTTGAGTGAGGGGCACGCCACTGAAGTCGTGATTCCCGTCAGCCGATTGAAGATCGCTCTGATTTTGGTCTTCGCCTTGCCGTTCGTTGCCGCGCTTTCCTACCTTGCGATGGTGGCATTGTCGGATGAGAGCGAAAGCTCGTTTGCGCAGGTCCTTTGGGGATTCGGCGCTGTTCTTGGATGGGCCGCGCTTGGCTTCAACTTTCTAAACCTGTTTGGCAGCCAGCCTGGACTTTTCATCAATCGACAGGGTTTCATGTTTCGTCCCACGGGCCTTGGGTTCGGGTGGGTTGACTGGGCCGATGCAAGCGATCTGAGAGAATCAGGCGCCGGGCGGACGAGGGTTCTCTGGATTATTCTGCACAATCCGCAAGAGTACATCGGGCGGGGGAATCTGGTTCAGAGGTGCCTTAAAGTCGTCAATTGGCGTCTTTATGGAACCGCCGTGGCTCTGACGAGCACTTCGCTCGACATCGATCACGCGAGAATGGTCGAGATCCTTCAAAGGTTCCTTTCCGAAGCCAATCAGGCCGAGCCGCCGCTCTTGTCGTCCGGCCCACCTCCCATGTAAGCCCTCGCGCAATATGCAGGGGGCGACATGCTGAGATTTCGTATCGTGGACCTTTCGCGCCGCTCAGGAGCCAGATGAAGCGCTTCTACAAGGACACGGGCGTCGAAGAGGGCGAGGACGGTTTTCGCGTCCTGCTCGATGGCAAGCCCATGAGGACCCCCGCCAAGGCGATCCTGTTGGTGCCAACGCGGGCGCTCGCCGAGGCGATCGCCGCGGAGTGGGCTGGGGTACCTGAAAAGGCCGAGATCAATGCCGCGCACCTGCCGCTGACGCGTCTCGCCGCGACCGGCATCGACCGGGTCGTGGCCCGGCGGGACGACGTGATCGCCGATACGGCCAAGTATGCCGGCTCGGACCTCCTTTGCTATCGCGCGACGGCGCCGGACAGCCTGGTGAAGCTGCAGCAGGAACTGTGGCAGCCGCTGCTCGATTGGGCGGCCGAGCGCCACGGCGCCCGGCTGGTCACCGCCAACGGCATCGCCTTCGTGGACCAACCCGCAGAGGCGAAGGCGCGGCTGCAGGCGTCGGTGTCGGCACACGGAGATCTGGCGCTCTCGGCGCTCTACAATCTGACGCACACGGCGGGATCGGTGGTGATCGCGCTGGCGGTGTCGGAGGGGCGGCTCGATGCCGCCACCGCCTTTGCAGCCGCCCAGATGGACGAACTCTATCAGGTCGACCGCTGGGGCGACGATCCGCTCGCGGAAAAGCACCGCGAGGGTGTGCGCCGGGACATCGAAGCGTGCGCGCGCTTTCTTTCACTTTTGGAGAACGCGCGTCTGCGCGGCTGAGAGGACTCATGGGAGCGGGCACAAGGCTGCGGAAGGTCATGGCCGAGAAGGGGCTGGTCGAGGCGATGGCGGCGCACAGCCCGCTGTCGGCGATGCTTGCCGCCGAAGCGGGCTTCGATGCGATCTGGGCGTCGGGCTTCGAACTGTCCGCCCTGTACGGCGTGCCGGACGTCAGCATCGTGTCGATGACCCAGCATCTCGACATGACGCGCGCCATCGCCGAGCGCTCGGGCCTGCCGGTGGTGGCCGACATCGACACCGGCTTCGGCAACGCCATCAATGTCCTCCATGCGGTGGAGCAGTACGAGCGCGCCGGCGTCGGCGCGATCGTGATGGAGGACAAGAGCTTCCCGAAGGTCACCAGCCTGATCGCCGGTGGCCGACAGGACATGGTCCGCATCGAGGAGTTCCAGGGGAAGATCGAGGCGGCGCGGGCAGCCCGGCGCGATCCGGATCTCGTCGTCGTGGCCCGCACAGAGGCGCTGATCGCCGGCCTTGGTCAAGAAGAAGCGTTGAAACGGGCGCTGGCCTATGAAGCCGCCGGCGCCGACCTGATCCTGGTGCATTCCAAGCAGAAGTCGCCGGACGAGATCGAGGCCTTCATCAAGGCGTGGGACGGCAAGGTTCCGATCGCGCTGGTGCCGACCGCCTATCCGCAGATGACGGTGGCGCGGGTGCGCGAACTCAAGAAGGTCGGCCTGCTGATCTGGGGCAACCACGCGATCCGGGCTGCGGTCGGTGCCATGCGAGCGACCTTCGCGCAGATCCGCCGCGACGGTGGAATTCACGGTGTCGAAGCAGGTATTGCAACGGTCGACCAAGTATTCGACTTGCAGGGAATGGGAACGGTGAAGGAAAACGAGAAGAGATTCCTCCGCTAGACGTGATCGCGTTATTGGCCGAAAACTGCCCCGAGGGCCGGAGATATAGATGCAGAAAATGTTGGAAGAACTCGAGCGCAGGCGGGCAGCGGCGCGTCTGGGCGGCGGCGAACGCCGTATCGAGGCGCAGCACGCCAAGGGCAAGCTGACGGCGCGCGAGCGCATCGATGCGCTCCTCGATCCCGGGTCGTTCGAGGAATACGACATGTTCGTCGAGCACCGCTCGATCGATTTCGGCATGGAGAACCAGAAGATCCCGGGCGATGGCGTGGTCACCGGCCACGGCACGATCAACGGCCGGCTGGTCTACGTCTTCAGCCAGGATTTCACGGTGTTCGGCGGCGCCCTGTCCGGCATGCACGCCACCAAGATCTGCAAGGTCATGGACATGGCCATGA
>JAESFK010000303.1_pt1 | contig 29757 bp, 31 predicted proteins | sample 9269391 | NCBI WGS metagenome assembly JAESFK01 (sample SAMN14506231, study PRJNA617097) | algae metagenome | isolation source: Drouetiella hepatica UHER 2000/2452 and co-occurring heterotrophs from... | place: Slovakia: Slovak Paradise National Park, Hrabusice, Kosice Region | collected 2000-01-01
CAAGCGATTCCGCTGCTTCGATGACCTCCCAGGCACCACGGCCTTCGCACGCTCCGCCCCCTGCGCAGCCGGCGCGCCCGCGACCGCTCTGACGGTCCCGTCGCGCCGACCGGGCGGATCGACCAGGCCGAGCGGTGCCCGTGATCGGGTGAATGCTAGCCGTAGATTGACATCCCCAAAGACGAAAATTACGTTACGTCAAATGAAAATAAATAGCAGTTAATACTCTTCAATATCGGGGGGATTTAACATGAACATAGCAGCAAAGAACATTGCATTGGCTTGCTCACTTGCAATTTCTGGGACGTACAGCCTGAGCGTCAATGCGGCAGACACACCGGTGCCTAAAGGTGAACTACAAAAACTAGTGTCCGGCAAAACGGTCATGAGCGCCGGAGCGAGTCTTTATTACGGCAGTGACGGCAGCTATACTTACAACGGCGCTAGCCCGGGCAAATACAGGATTGACACCGGCCGCATCTGCGTCGACTTCGCTAACGGGCAAGCGCGTTGCGACAACATCGTCAAGGATGCAGGGAAATATTACCTGATCAACGCGCAGGGGCGTCGTTTCCAGTTCGCCCACTGACGCTGTATCGTTGTGCGTCAGCGTCGGCAGCCGCTCAATCCCCCAGCACCACCACCTTCGCGCCTTCGGCCACCTGTGCGCCCGGCTCGCCAGCGACCTCGCTGACGGTGCCGTCGCGCGGGGCGGTGAGCACATGCTCCATCTTCATCGCCTCGACGATCGCGAGCCGCTGGCCCTTCACCACGGCGTCGCCAGCCGAAACGTAGAGTGCGATCAGCTTGCCATGCATCGGCGCCTTGACGACGCCGCCGGAGCCCGCCGCCGCGTCGAGATCGACGCCAAAGGGGTCGAACAGGGACACCGAGGTCTGCCGGCCGCGATGCAGCGCGAGCCAGGTGCCACGCTCGCCCTGGGCCAACGCAATCTCGTGCTCGCCCTCGTCGATCTCATGGCCGGGCAGGCTGACGCGGGCGCCCGCCTCATGCCATTCGATCCGCGCCTCGATCCGCTCGCCATCGACCGTCAGCGGTAGCCCCAGCGGCGGGCGCGGCATCAGCGAGAAGGCGTCCGCATCGAGCCAGGGCGAGCGATGCTCGCCATCGACACGCTCGGCCGCCTGCATCAGCCCGGCGAGCTGGCGCTCCTCCTCGAGCTGGAGCGCCGCCGCCGCTACCGCCGCCGCGTCGAGCGGCTGCGGCTCGGCTCCGAGCGCCTCGATGTTCCGCTCGATGAAGCCGGTATCGAAGGGTCCGTCGCGGAACCCTCGCGCCTCCGTCAAGGCCTTGAGGAAGGCGAGGTTCGTGCGCGGCCCGGCAACCACCGTCTCAGCCAAAGCCGCGCCCAACCGGTCCAGCGCCTCGTCGCGCGTCGCGCCATGGGCGATGACCTTGGCGATCATCGGATCGTAGAACGGCGTCACCGTATCGCCCGCCTCGACACCGGTATCGAAGCGGATGCCGTCCCCCTCGGGAAACTGCAGCGCCCAGAGCTTGCCGGTCGAGGGCAGGAAGCCCTTCTCCGGGTCCTCGGCATAGAGCCTGGCCTCGACGGCATGCCCCGTGGCGGTCACATCGCCTTGGCCAAAGCCCAGCGGCTCGCCGGCGGCGACCCGCAATTGCAGCTCGACCAGATCGAGCCCGGTGATCGCCTCCGTCACCGGATGCTCGACCTGGAGCCGGGTGTTCATCTCCATGAAGTAGAAGCGGTCGGCGCGCAGGCCCTCGCGCCCATCGGCGATGAACTCGACCGTGCCGGCGCCGACATAGCCGACGGCCCTGGCGGCTTCCGTCGCGGCCTTGCCCATGGCGGCGCGGACTTCTGCGCTCATGCCCGGCGCCGGCGCCTCCTCGATCACCTTCTGGTGGCGCCGCTGCAGCGAGCAGTCGCGCTCGTAGAGATGGACGACATTGCCATAGCTGTCGCCAAACACCTGGATTTCGACATGGCGCGGCGAGAGCACGTACTTCTCGACCAGCACGCGCGCATCGCCGAAGGCGTTCTGGCCCTCGCGCTGGGCGCTGGTCAGGGCATCCGCGAAATCCTCCGCGCGGTCGACCTTCTTCATGCCCTTGCCGCCGCCGCCCGCGACCGCCTTGATCAGCACGGGATAGCCGATGCGATCGGCCTCGCGCTTGAGGAAATCGACGCCCTGCTCGGCCCCATGATAGCCCGGCACCACCGGCACATCGGCCTTTTCGACCAGCGCCTTGGCGGCGTCCTTCAAGCCCATGGCGCGGATGGCGGAGGCCGGCGGGCCGACGAAGACGATGCCGGCAGCATGGCAGGCCTCGGCGAAATCGGCATTCTCGGAGAGGAAGCCATAGCCCGGATGGATGCAGGCCGCGCCGGCCTGCTTCGCCACCGCGAGAATCTTGTCCGCGTCGAGATAGCTTTCGCGTGCCGGCGCGGGGCCGATCAGATAGGCTTCGTCGGCCATCTGCACGAACAGCGCTTCCGCGTCGGCCTCGGAATAAACCGCGATCGTACGCAAGCCCAGCCGCTGCGCCGTACGGATGACGCGGCAGGCGATCTCGCCGCGATTGGCGATCAGGATGGAGGGCAGTTTCTCGGCGATCGACATGGCAGCGGTCCTCGGAAGGCTGGAGCCTTTATAGCCCGCCCGCCTGCCCTGTCGCGGCCTTGTTCTGCACAGGCGGATCGGCAGGCTTCCCGCGCAGCGAGCGCCAGATCGCCCAAGTCGCCTGGAAGCAGATGCCGGCGACGAAGACGTCGAAGAGATATTCCGGCCAGCGCACCGGCGCGACGCGGGCGCCAAGCCCGAGCAAGGCGAATCCGGTCGTCGAGATCACGTCGTTGCGCGACGACAGCCAGGTCGCCTTGATGACGGGATTGTCCTCGGCTCTGAAGCGCCAGAGCACGGCGACGATCAGCACCGCGATGACCACGGCGCTGCCAGCCGAGAAGCCCAGCGCCCAGACCTCGATCGGCCGCGGCGTGATGATCTTGGCGGCGAGGTCGTAGAGCGTGTGCAGCCCGGCCACCGCCATCACCGCGCCGATCGCCAGCGCCGCCACGCGCTCGGCCCGGCTGTCGCGGCCGAAGACCAGCGCCGCGATGCCGTAGAGCGCGACGTCATAGACCCAGTCGACGCCGTCCTTGAACAGCTGCGCATTGCCGACCGCAAGCGCCCAGGCGACGACGCCAACCGCGAAGACGAGGATGCCGAGCGCGATGCCCCAGATGGTCAGCGTGTAGGCGCGGGCGACGGACGGCGCGACGGGAAGATGCTCACTCATACGTCATTCCCGCGCCGTCATTCTCGATAGGAGCGCAGCGCAGACCCGAGAATCTCCAGCCAGAGAAGGCTCGAACCGAGATGCCCGGGTCAAGCCCGGGCATGACGCCAGCCCTCACCCGCGCCCGACAAACGGCGCATTCGTCGCCATCACCGTGACGAACAGCACATTCGCCTCGGGCGGCAGCGCGGCCATGTGCAGCACGGTCGTCGCGACATTGTCGACATCCATCACCGCCTCGACCTTGATCGAGCCATCCGCCTGCGGCACGCCGGTCGTCATCTTCCGCGCCATCTCGGTCAGCGCATTGCCGATATCGACCTGGCCAACCGCGATGCCGTATTTGCGCCCGTCGAGCGAGGCGGTCTTGGTCAGGCCGGTGATGGCGTGCTTGGTCGCGGTGTAGGCGACCGAGTTCGGCCGCGGCGCATGGGCAGAGATCGAGCCGTTGTTGATGATGCGGCCGCCCTGCGGCTGCTGGTCCCGCATCGCCTTGAAGGCCTCCTGCGTGCACAGGAACGGCCCGGTCAGGTTGGTGTCGACGACCTTCTGCCAGTCCTCCAGCGAGAGGTCCTCCAGCATGATGCCGCCGGGCGCATTGACGCCGGCATTGTTGAACAGCACGTCGACCCGGCCGAAGGCCGCCTTGGTCTTGGCGAACAGCGCCTCCACCGAGGCCTTGTCGGTGACGTCCGTGGAGACGGCGAGCGCCTGCGCGGCCGGCACGCCCGACAGCGCGATCGTCTCCTCCAGCGCATCGGTGCGGCGGCCCGCCAGCACGGTGCGGTAGCCGTCCTTGAGGAAGGCGAGCGCCACGGCCCGCCCGACGCCCGAGCCTGCTCCGGTGATGATGGCGACCTTGTTGTGCGACGACATGGCGTATCCTCAGGTTTCTTGTCGGCTAAACCGTTTCAGTCCGGTGCCGGCGACCATAGCAGCGCGTCGGGCAGACGGAACAGGCTTTCGCGTGCGCCTGCTGCGCTTTCGTCACGACCTGTCGCATCCGTGTCTTGCCAAGGCGGCGGGCGGCCATACTCTCGGGAAAAAGGGGAGAACGCGCATGACCAGCCTGACCCGCCGCCACCTGCTCGCCGCCGCCGGCGCCGCCATGGCCACGCCCGCCTTCGCCCAGCAGCCCGGCCACGAGCATCATGGCGGCCATTACGAGCGGCTGAACCAGCCCGGACGCATCCAAAAGCCGGAGCTCGCGACGAGCCAGAACGTGTTCGACTCACCCGTGCCGAAGGCGGCAAACCCCGGCCGCTGGAGCACGAAGGCGCTCCTGCCGATGCCGCGCTCGGAAATGGCCTGGGCGACCGCCTATGAGGGCCGCATGCACATCGTCGGCGGCTATGCCGAGCAGCGGGTCGACCGGCCCTATCATCATGTCTACGAGGGCGAGGCCGATCGCTGGATCGACGCCGCGCCCTTGCCGCTCGGCGCCAACCATGTCGGCGTCGCCTTCCTCGACGGCAAGCTCTACGCCATCGGCGGTTTCACCGAGCAGAACCGCAAGCCGCATCCGCGCTGCTTCACCTGGGACCCGATGACGGATCGCTGGGCCGAGATCGCCGCCCTGCCCCGTCCCGTCGGGTCGGCCGCCGTGGTCGGCCTGAGCGGCGTGCTGCACGTCATCGGCGGCGCCATTGGCGAGACCACCGAGACCAAGCGCTCGGTCGACTGGCATCTGGTCTACGACCCGAAGACCGACAAATGGAGCGAGCGCACGCCGATGCCGACGGCGCGCGACCACACCGGCACGCTGCCGATCGGCAACCTGATCCATGTCATCGGCGGCCGGGTCGACAGTTTCCACACCAACTCGAACCTGCACCACGCCTATGACCCGGCGACCGACAAATGGGCGCCGCGCAACCCGCTGCCCACGGCCCGCTCCGGCCATGGCGCGGTGCTCTATCGCGGCAAGGTCTTCATCATGGGCGGCGAAGGCACCAACCGCGTCTTCGGCCAGATGGAGGCCTATGACCCCGCCAGCGACGGCTGGGAGCAATACGCCCCGATGCTGACCCCGCGCCACGGCCTCGGCGCCGCCCTGGTCGGCGACGCCATCCACGTCGCCGGCGGCGGCCCGATCATGGGCGGCGGCGTGCAGAGCGCCGTGCATGAGGCGTTTGAGTTGGGGTGAAGGGGGCCGTCATTGCGAGCGCAGCGAAGCCATCCAGCCCCCGCGTGCCCTCCGCGTCATGCTCGGGCTCGTCCCGAGCATCCACGTCTTGAACACTGCCTTCGACCAGCGAAGACGTGGATGGTCGGCACAAGGCCGACCATGACGGGAGAGAGAACCACGCCCGTCATCCCGGACAAGCCGCGAAGCGGCGCCGATCCGGGATCCATCGGAGGGCGCTGCAGGCAGCGGCGATACAGGGTCCGCCCGGCGCTCCGCGGGGATGACGGCTCACGAGCCGACGTGCCTGCAGCAGCCCGTCGCGATACTCACGAACTGATCGCGAAGACAGAGGCAGATCGGTTTGCGCAATGTCTCAATTGGGTCGGGAGCGGACGTTGCGGTATCTGCAAGCGACGTTACTTCTGGTACGCTGATTCCGATCGATCTGCCACAGGCCCAAGAGGGTAGGATGCCTGACAACGAGAATGCCGCTGAATCCAGACCGGAAAGAGCCGTGTTCACTTGGCAGAACTATCCATGGCTCCTTCTGCTTGCTCTTCTGGTGATCAACACAATCATCTATCCGAGCATGTTTGGCTTCATGGGCAGGTTGTGGTGGTTACTTGGACCGCTGCTGACCATTCAAGTTTGGGTGCTTGGTGCCTTCTTTTCATGCATAAACTCAAAATAAGCGACAAATACGATGATGCTCTCGTACGCGGCAGGCGAGTTGGGTTTTTAATTTTGTGCTTTCTTTATGCGATTAGTTGCATAGACAATTTGTACCGAATACTGATCTTGAAACAGTGGAGGTATTATAAACGGTGGGATCCACTACAGCCCGATCAATCGATTTGGTTCGGTGTCGTTTTCAATGTGCTGGGAGCGGTCATTTGCGGGGCGTTGGTGATTTGGGCTGTTCACCAGTTCTGGCGAAGCCGTCGCGCAAAGTGACGCCTGCCCAGCCGCGCTGGCGTCCGGAATTCGCCGTCATATGTCCGCAACGGGTCGAAAGCGGACTGTGGGAGTGTCACTCGCAGGCTTTTCGCCGCGCTTCATCGTCCGTGGTGTAATTCCCCTTAGATTCGTCGGCGCAGCGGTCAATCCAGTCGTTTATTTCGCCTGCGATCTGACAACCCCGACCGAGCAGCAACACGGAAACTAGAAAAAGCACTCCACTGACGATCTTGGTTGACCGCTTCAAGATATTCTCCAGTGAAGTGACGCGAGCCACGAACATTGAGAGGTCCGCTAAGGGTGGAAAGAGAAAAATCTGTCAGAGGCCCTGACGTTCATAACAATGAAGCTCGTCGCTTTTGCGTTCGGGTAGTCGATGATGAGAGGCGTCCAAGAACAGCTTCGCCTACCGGACCGATGGTTGCAGGTCAGCCCGAGGTCCGCAACGGGTCGTTAGTGTCAGTTCGAAAAGCGAGCCTCACACCTTCTGACAAAGTCAGCCACTAAGCGCGGTTCCTTGCCTTGCAGCACGACCAAACCGTCAACACGCTCCTGCATGTATCTCTGAGCGTCCTGTTTCGTCCTGCCCTGCCGAGCGAACTCCGTTTCGGCCAGCGGCGCCAGCCTTTGGAACATCGCCCTGAATTTCGCCGCACCGACAGCATTTCCGGCATCTAAATAGGTCTGCTCAACGATCGCGAACACAGCGCCGCACTGAAAGGGGCGATCCGCAGGTCGCGACAGGTCGAGTTGATCCTGCGCATGACAAGTAACAGGCGCAGCGAGAACGCTGATAAGGATGATAACCTTCCGCATGCGTCCTCCGACGAGACTGCGCTTTTAGACCCTCAATTCCCAACGACGGCAACAGGTCGAAACCTGCCGTTGCCGCGGAGCGCCTAAACTTATCCCCGCCTCCCAAACCTCCCCTATCCTGCCCTCGCCCATCACCCAAACGGGGCGGCCGTCCGGAGGTGTGCCAGAGGTCGGGTGAGGGTCGGCGCCTGCGGGCGGGGGTCACGCCCTGCTCCCGGGAGGCTTCGGGGCACCGCCCTGGGGACACTACGGTCCCTGTACGAGGAGCTCGCTGGAAGGCGCGGCGGGAAAGGGCCTGCGAGCCGAGACGCGACGAGGCGATGAGCGGAACTGGCGTCGAGGCAAGCGGGTCTTGAGCCGCCAAGCCGTATAAGCGCGGCCCGGAGCCCAAAATCGCCGGAGGCGGAGCGCCACGGGGCGTGCGGCGGGTGGCTCAATCCCGGCGCGCCGCGTCCTGGCTCAACGGATGCGGATCACTCTCGCGCCTCGCGGCGCTCCGCCAGCCCCTGATTATCGAAGCGTCCGCGCGGAAGCGTCGGCGGAATTCGGCGTGCGTGGAGGAAAGGTACTGGAAGCGCGGGAACCCCTCTCCTGTAAGGAGAGGGGCAGGGGTGAGGTGCTGGCGGATGGACACCATGGCCGTGACCTCACCACAGCGACGGGACCCCGCGGCGCCCTCAGCGGGAAACGGCCGACACGTCACCCTGCCCTCTCCTTACAGGAGAGGGTTCCTCGCGCGTTGTCCTGGGCCGTTAGCGGAGCGGTGCCACCCTCACATCCTGAACACGCCGAACTTCGTCTCCGGCACCGGCGCATTGAGGCAGGCGGAGAAGGCCAGCGCCAGGACGCGGCGGGTTTCCGAGGGGAGGATGATACCGTCGTCCCAGAGCCGGGCGGTGGCGTAGTAGGGCGAGCCCTCCTGCTCGTAGCGGTCGCGGATCGGCGCCTTGAAGGCCTCTTCCTCGTCGCCCGACCAGCTCTTGCCGTCGGCCTCGATATTGTCGCGGCGCACGGTGGCGAGCACGCTCGCCGCCTGCTCGCCGCCCATCACCGAAATGCGCGAATTGGGCCAGGTGAACAGGAAGCGCGGCGAATAGGCCCGCCCGCACATGCCGTAATTGCCGGCGCCGAACGAGCCGCCGACCAGCACGGTGATCTTCGGCACGCGCGCCGAAGCGACGGCGGTGACGAGCTTCGCCCCGTCCTTGGCAATGCCGCGCGTCTCGAAATCGCGGCCGACCATGAAGCCGGTGATGTTCTGCAGGAATAGCAGCGGAATCCGGCGCTGGCAGCACAGCTCAATGAAATGCGCGCCCTTCAGCGCGCTCTCGGAGAACAGGATGCCGTTATTGGCGATGATCCCGACAGGGATGCCGTGGATGCGGGCAAAGCCCGTGATCAGCGTCGTGCCGTAGAGCTTCTTGAACTCGTCGAACTCGGAGCCGTCGACCAGCCGGGCGATGACCTCGCGGATGTCGTACTGCTTCTTCAGGTCGGTCGGCACGACCGCCTCGAGTTCGGCGGGATCGTAGAGCGGCTCGACCGCCTCCGCGATGTCGATGTCCGGCCGCTTGACGCTGTTGAGATTGGCGGCGATCCGGCGCGCGATCGCCAGCGCATGGGTGTCGTCGCCGGCATAATGATCGGCGACGCCCGACAGCCGGGCATGCACGTCGGCACCGCCGAGATCCTCGGCCGAGACGACCTCACCGGTCGCAGCCTTCACCAAGGGCGGGCCGCCCAAGAAGATCGTGCCCTGCTTCCTGACGATGACGGTCTCGTCCGACATCGCCGGCACATAGGCGCCGCCGGCCGTGCACGAGCCCATCACGACGGCAATCTGCGGAATCCCCTCCGCCGAGAGCGTCGCCTGGTTGTAGAAGATCCGGCCGAAATGCTCGCGGTCGGGGAAGACCTCGGTCTGGTGCGGCAGGTTCGCCCCGCCGGAATCGACGAGGTAGACGCAAGGCAGCCGGTTCTCGCGCGCGATCTCCTGCGCCCGCAGATGCTTCTTCACCGTCATTGGGTAATAGGTGCCGCCCTTGATGGTGGCGTCGTTGCTGACCGCCATCACCTCGCGCCCGGCGACGCGGCCGATGCCGGCGATCATGCCGGCGCCATGCACATCGCCCTCATACATGCCGAAGGCGGCGAGCGAACCGATTTCGAGGAAGGCCGAGCCCGGATCGAGCAGGCGCAGCACCCGTTCCCTCGGAAGCAGCTTGCCGCGCCCCGTATGGCGCTCGCGCGACTTGGCATTGCCGCCGAGCGCGGCCGCCCCGCGCCGCTCCTGCAATTCAAAACGCAGATCGGCCCAGGCTGCGGCATTGGCGCGCGTCTCGGCCGAATTCAGATCGACCTTGCTTTCGATGACCGGCACGGTGCGCTCCCAGGCGGTGTTTCTCCACCGGGTTATGGCGCGCCGCGGGGCAAACGCCAACCGGCGGGGATGCTCAAAGCCGAGAGCGGAAATCCCCCATGCCGTTCTGGCGCGCTATTCTCGCGCCTTGTTGATCGAGCCCGTCACGGTCGGCCCCGCCACCGCCCCGATCGCGCCTCCGGCCACCGCACCGATCGGCCCCAGCACGATCGCACCGGCGCCGGCTCCCGCCGCCGCACCGGCGATGCGCTGGTCGGTGGTGGTGCAGGCCGCAAGGCACGCCATGATGGCGGCAGCGAGCATGAATCGGTCCATCTCGTTCCCTTCCTATCCGTCTGTCCCGGGCCGGCAGGATGGGGCGGCGTGGTCAATGGAAGGTAAACTGGCCGGCTGGGCGGCCTGTTCAGGGCACGATGGTCTCACCGAAGATGCGCTCGAACTCGGCGCGCAGCACCGAATCGACATCCGCCATCGTCAGCGGCAGGCCGAGATCGACCAGCGAGGTGACGCCATGGTCGCTGACGCCGCAGGGCACGATGCCGTCGAAATGCGAAAGCTCCGGCTCGACATTGAGGGAGATGCCGTGGAACGAGACCCAGCGTCGCACGCGGATGCCGATGGCGGCGATCTTGTCCTCGGCTCCATCGGCCTTCTCCGGCCGGCGCACCCAGACGCCGACGCGGTCCTCGCGGCGCTCACCCTTGATGTTGAAGCCGTCGAGCGTCGCGATCAGCCAGGATTCGAGCGCCGCGACGAAGCGCCGGAGATCGGGCTGGCGCCGCTTCAGGTCGAGCATGACATAGGCCACGCGCTGTCCCGGGCCGTGATAGGTGAACTGCCCGCCCCTGCCGCTGCGATGCACCGGGAATCGCTCCGGTGCGATCAGGTCCTCGTCCTTGGCCGAGGTGCCGGCGGTGTAGAGCGGGGGATGCTCGACCAGCCAGACCCGCTCGCGAGCGAGCCCGTCCGCGATCAACCCGGCACGCAACTCCATCTCGGCGACGGCGTCGTCATAGCCGACGAGGCCCTCGGCCACGACCCATTCGACCGGCCCGGAGCCGGCCTGGCCCAAGAACATTTCGGCAAGCGCCTCGCGCGTCTTCACTGCGCATTAACCCTGTTGCGCCCAACCTCGGGATCGAAGCGGCGGCCAGCCTCATGCCCCCTGTAGGGGAATCAGGCAAGTTTCGTTGATCAAATTCTGAAGTAGGGTTTCGGAGGCAGGACTTGAAGGCCGATCTCGATCTCGTACCTGTCGAATTGACGGTGGTGCTGGGCTCCGCCCGGATGCCGATCTACAAGCTCCTGCGCATGGGCCGCGGCGCGATCATCGAGCTCAATGCCAGCGAGACCGACGAGGTCCAGATTCTCGCCAACAATCATCCTTTCGCCAAGGGAATCGTCGTCGTCAGCGGCTCGAAGATCGCCGTCGAGATCACGCAGATGCTGAAACGCCCGACGGTCTACACGCTCCAGAGCGTCGCTGCGGCCGCCTGATCGCCTTTTCCTTCGCATGGCTCTTGTGGCGACGGATTCGATTTGCTAGACCCGCGCCGCTCCGGAGTTCTCCGCCACCGCGCAGGGAACTTCGAGACGCCGCGGTCATGGCGGAATTGGTAGACGCACTACCTTGAGGTGGTAGCGGGGAGACCCGTGGAGGTTCGAGTCCTCTTGACCGCACCAGATTGAGGGCTTCGGCCCGGCGAACGGCGATCCGCAAGGATCGCCGTTCGCGTTTCTGGAACCTGAGGTTTCTCGTAGTGTCTGCCGGCTTTCCGCCGCCAAAGCGTCTTGCTGCGTTGCAACAGCGCAAGGGCACTGACACAAGGGCGGCTGGCACCTCGCCGAATCCACCTCTTTCGAATCTCGAATCGCAGAGCGGGCCGATGACGGACACGCACAAGGCTCCCGAAGACACGCTCGACCGCCCGATTCGCGACGAGGAAGGAGCGATCGACGCCGGTCTGGTCGAACAGGTCTCGCAGGCGCTGCTGCTCTCGGACCTGACGACGCTACGCGCCGTCGTCGCCGACATGCACGAGGCCGACCTGGGCGCCCTGCTGGAGGCGCTCGACCCCGAGGAGCGACCGCGGCTGATCTCGCTGCTGGGCAGCGACTTCGACTTCACGGCGCTGACCGAGGTCGACGATTCGATCCGCGAAGAGATTCTGGAGGAACTCTCGGCCGATACGGTGGCCGAGGGCGTGCGCGAGCTCGACACCGACGACGCGGTCTACATCCTCGAGGACCTCGACGAGGCCGACAAGCAGGAGGTGCTCGACAAGCTCACGCCCGCCGAGCGCATCATCCTGCAGCAGGGCCTCGACTATCCCGAGAACAGCGCCGGCCGGCGCATGCAGAGCGAGGTCGTCGCCGTGCCCGCCTTCTGGACGGTCGGCCAGACGATCGACTACCTGCGCGAGACGGCCGACATGCCGGAGCGCTTCTTCGAGATTTTCGTCGCAGACCCGGCGCATCATTTCGTCGGAACGGTCCGGCTCGACCGGCTGCTGCGGACGAAGCGTCCCGTCGCCGTCTCGGAACTGGTCGACGAGGACAGCCGCGCCGTGAAGGCGACGGAGGACATCGAGGACGTGGCGCGGCTGTTCCAGCGCTACAACCTCATCGCCGCGCCCGTCATCGACGATACCGGGCGGCTCGTCGGCGTGATCACCGTCGACGACATCGTCGACGTGATCGAGGAAGCCGCCGACGACGACGTCAAGCAGCTCGGCGGCGTGCATGCTGACGAAGAACTGTCGGACTCGGTGCGCGAGGTCGCACTCGGCCGCTTCCGCTGGCGCTTCATCAGCCTGATCGCGGCCTTCCTCAGCGCCTCCGTGATGGCGATGTTCGAGGCGCAGCTTTCGAAGCTCGTCGCCCTTGCCGTGCTCGCGCCGATCGTCGCCAGCCAGGGCGGCAACGCCGCGACCCAGACGATGACCGTCGCCGTGCGCGCGCTCGGCACCGGCGACCTTGGAAGCTGGAACATGGGCCGCTTCTTCCGGCGCGAAATGATCGTCGGGCTCCTGAACGGCGTCGCCTTCGCAGCGATCACAGGGATCGTCGCCGGCATCTGGTTCGCCAACCTCATGCTCGGCATGGTGATCAGCCTGGCGATGGTGATCACCCTCATCATCGCGGCATTCGCCGGCGTCGCGGTGCCGCTGGCGCTCGACAAGGCCGGCATCGACCCGGCGATCTCGTCCGGCACCTTCGTCACCACGATCACGGACGTGATCGGCTTCTTCTCCTTCCTGGGCATCGCAACGCTGCTGCTGCGCTTGAGTTGAGCAGAGGCTCGGGCTGACGGCCGCGGAAAAACCGGTAACGTAAACCGGACGTCAAGCTTTCTCCTCAATCTTGCGGCAGATGAACGCCCGCCGCATGCGAACCTCATCCTTGGCCCCTCTCGCGCTGATCGCCGCGCTCGCCGTTCTGGGCGGGTGCGTCGCTATGGAGGGTCACTACCCGGCAAAGGGCGATGCGCGCCCCCATGCGGGCGTGGCAGAGGCGCATCGCTATCCGATCCACGGCATCGACATCTCGCGCTGGCAGGGCGACATCGACTGGACCGCCGTCAGGGGCGCCGGAACCCGCTTCGTCTACATGAAGGCGACCGAGGGCGGAGACCATGTCGATCCCGCCTTCCTGCGCAATTGGGAAGGCGCACGCCGCGCTGGCATCCCCCGCGGCGCCTACCACTTCGTCTATTGGTGCCGCCCGGCCCATGAGCAGGCGGTCTGGTTCAAGCAGCATATTCCCAACGACCCCGACGCGCTGCCGCCGGTGCTCGATGTCGAATGGAACGGGCACTCGAAGAGCTGCCCGAAGAAGATCGACCGCGCACTGGCGATCGAGAAGATCCAGCTCATGCTGACCGAACTCGAACAGCTGACCGGCAAGAAGCCGGTGATCTACACCGACATCACCTTCCACAAGGACGTGCTCGAGGGCGAGTTCAACAACTACCCCTACTGGATCCGCTCGACCGCCGCCCTACCCGAGACGCGCTACGCCAACCGACCCTGGGCGTTCTGGCAGTTCACCACGACCGGCCGTATTCCCGGCATCAAGGGTGACGTCGATCGCAATGCGTTCTTCGGCAATGATGGCGAGTTCGTCGGCTGGCGCACCGGCCAGTACGATATCGGCACGCGCCGTTGGGACAAGGAGAAGCCGGTTCCGCCGAACCCGGGGCCCGAGCGCCCTGCTTCGCCGGCCATCGCAAGAATTCCTGGCAGCGTCGCCCCCGTCGCCTCCGCCTTCCAGCCGGCTGACCAAGAGGTCGCCGCGGCGGACTGACTGGCAGCCCTGGGCGCGGCAACGCTCCGCCAGGGCCTCTGCGGTTAACCAAAGCTGAAACAAGCCCGGCGCATTCTCTCCAAATCTAACCGGCTCTTAACCGTCACCTCGGCATCTCGACAGGCGATGCAGGACAAGGAGATGCCGGTGCTACCGAGGATTCTGGAGCGGAAAACGCTCGGTGCAATCGCGCTTTGCGGCCTGCTGACCTGCCTGGCCGCTCCTGCCGCTGCCCTCTATCCGAAGAAGAGCGACTCCGCCCCCCATCACGGCGTCCGCGATGCGCGCCGCCAGGCGATCCAGGGCATCGACGTGTCGCGCTGGCAGGGCGAGATCGACTGGCACAAGGTCAAGGATGCCGGCACGCGCTTCGCCTTCATCAAGGCGACGGAAGGCGGCGACCATCTCGATCCGAGCTTCAGGCAGAACTGGGCAGGGGCGAAGAAGGCCGGCATCGCGCGCGGCGCCTATCACTTCGTCTGGTGGTGCCGCCCGGCCAAGGACCAGGTGCGCTGGATGAAGCGCCACATCCCGCGCGACGCCGATGCGCTGCCGCCGGTGCTCGACGTCGAATGGCAAAACGATTCCCAGTGCACGCGGAAAGTCTCGCGCGAGGATGCACTGGAGAAGATGCGCATCATGCTCGCGGCACTGCAGGAGCACACCGGCAAGAAGCCGATCATCTACACCGACATCAACTTCCACGAGGACATCCTCGAGGGCGAGTTCAACGACTATCCCTATTGGCTGCGCTCGACGGCCGCGCCGCTGAAGCACCGCTACAACCGCACCAAGTGGGAGTTCTGGCAGTTCACCACCACCGGCCGGATCCCGGGCATCACCGGCGACGTCGACCGCAACGCCTTCTTCGGCAGCGAACGGGAATTCACCGCCTGGCGCGACGGGCGCTTCGACATCGGCGCGCGCAAATGGCGCGGCGGCGAGCCGAAGGTCCAGGTCGCGACGCCGCGCACGCTCCCCACGCCACCCGCTCGCCTCGCGAACAGCGGCAGCAACGGGCTTCCGCGGCCGCCCGGGCGCGTGCCCTCCCACACGGTGCAAGCAAACAACTGATGCGCTGCGAACGGGCGGTGTCATAAAACCATCACGCAGCGCGCGCAGGGCTCGCGACCATCTTTGTCCCGACCGGCCGCCAGCCCATGACCCAAGCCTTTGCCATCCGGGCCGACCAGCAGTCGAAGACCGGCATCGTTTGGGCCTACCACTTCGGTGAGGACGGCCGGGCCGGACTCATCCCGCGTGACGAGATTCCAGCCCTGCCGCCGCAGCAGGGCTTTGTCTGGCTGCATCTCGATCTCGTCCACAACCGCGCCAAGACCTGGCTCGGCGAGCAATCCCGCCTGCTCTCTCCCACAGCGCAGGAGGTCTTTCTCTCCAACGAGACGCATCAGCGGTTCGACCATTCCGCTGGGCTGGTCTGGGGTGTCTCGCACGACCTGATCCGGGACGTCGACCGCAACTCCGGCGAGGTCGGCGCGCTCTACTGGATCGTGGCTGAACGCTTCGTCATCACCGGTCGGCGCGAGGCAATGCGCTCGACCCGGCTCGTGGCCGAGACACTGGACCGGGGCGAAAGCGTCGCCAGCACCGCCGACCTCTTCGAGCTCCTGGTCGAATTCATCATCGACGACGTCACCGACGCGGTCGTCCAGTTGATGGACCAGACCGACAGCGTCGAGGACCTCGTCCTGTCAGACAGATTCGAGGACGCGCCGAGCCAGATCGGCGCGATCAGGCGCACCGCCGTGCGCCTGCATCGGCAACTCGGCGGGCTGCATGTGCTCTTCCGCCGCTTTGCCGACGGCAACTCCGGCCGCGGCGCGCCCGACGCGATGAGGGCCTGCGCCGGCCGGCTGCTGCAAAGGATCGACGGGCCGCATGCCGACGTCCAGTCGGTGCAGGATCGCGCTCGGCTGCTGCAGGACGAGATGGCCGCCCGCACCGCCAACCAGACCAACCGCCAGCTCTATGCGCTGTCCATCCTGACCGCGCTGTTCATGCCCGCGACCTTCATCACCGGCCTGTTCGGCATCAACGTGAAGGGCCTGCCCTGGATGGAGCAAGAACTCGGGGCGTTCTTCGTCGCCCTCGCCTGCGTCTGCGCGGCGCTGCTGACGCTGGTGCTGCTCAGGCGGCGCGGCGTGATCGGCAAGTGAGGCAGATCACGCGGTAAAGCTCATCCGTGCGCATTTACCTCGACGGTGACGTGCGAGAGCATGGCAAGACCGGCGAGCCTGGCCTTGTAGGTCGCCGGGGACTCGGGCTGTGCTGCGACGACGGAAACGATGGCTGAGCAATGCCCCGGCCCGACGCGCCACAGATGCAGGTCGACGACCTCAGCACCACCGGCACCGATCCGTTCGCGAATCTCCCTGGCAAGGTCCGTATCTGGTACGATGTCGAGCAGCACGGCGCCGGCGGAGCGCAGTAATCCGAGCGACCAGTGGGCAATCACCAGCGCCCCCATCACCCCCATGAGCGGGTCCAGGGAGGCCCAGCCGTAGAGGCTGCCGCCAAGCAGCGCGGCGATCGCCAGCACGGAGGTGAAAGCGTCTGCCAGCACATGCAGATAGGCCGCGCGAAGATTGTTGTCCCCGCCATGTCCTTGCCGCTCCGCATGGCCATGGTGATGATGATCGTCATCATGCACATGCCCGTGATGACCGTGCCGATGGCCATGCGTGTCACGACCATGGCCATGACCGTGGAGATGATGCTCGTGCTCTCCGCGCAGGACGAAGGCGCTCGCGAGATTGACCGTGAGGCCGAGGACAGCCACGACCATCGCCTGCCGAAAATCGATCGGCACCGGGGCGGTCAGCCGGACGATCGACTCGAAGCCGATCAGCAGGGCCACCAGCATCAGCACCAACGCGCTGGCGAAGGCCGCAAGGTCGCCGAGCTTGCCGGTACCGAAGCTGAAGCGGCCGTCATGGGCGTGGCTGCGCGCGAAGCGATAGGCGAAGGCTGCGATACCGAGCGCCGCCGCATGGGTCGACATGTGCCAGCCATCGGCGACGAGCGCCATCGAACCGAAGATCGTACCAGCCACGATTTCCACGGCCATGGTCGCGGCCGTCAGCGCCACGACGATCCAGGTCCGCCGCTCATGGCGGTCGTGTTCGGCGCCGAGGAAGACATGCTCGTGCTGAGGCGCGAAGGTCCTTGCGTCGCTCATCGTCCCGTCTCCACCGCCGTCAGAGATATTTGGTCAGGGCCTTCAGCCCCTCGATCATCCGGCGCGCCTCCGGCGTGGCGACCTCCGCATAGTCGAAGAGGTGATGCTCGATATGGTCGAAGATCAGCAGCTCCTTGACCTTCTCGAGTGCCTTCTCGACCGCCTGAAGCTGCTGCACGACATCCGGCACGTCCCTCCCCGCCTCGACCATCGCGATGACGGTGCCGAGATGCCCCTGCGCACGGCGCAGGCGCTTGACGATGTCCGGGTCCATGGCGTGGCTCATGACACTATCCTATCCAGGGGGATAGGATAAGCAAGCCGACTTGCGATGCCGCCTTTGCGCGTATCCGACCTCTCATCCTCGATCAGGGCATGGCGCACACTCCCGGCGCAACGCCCCCGCCTGCTCATCAGCGCCCATCCCGTTCGCGCGCTCGCGCACTGACAGCGCCCTCGGCTGCGCTATAAAGCGGGAAACGCCGCACCCGATCGTGCGTCACCCGGGAGGATATCATGCTCGCCAACGCGCCCCGCCCCTTCAATTTCGACCTCGGCGAGACCGCCGACGCCATCCGCGACACGGTCCAGTCCTTCGCACAGGAGAAGATCGCGCCACGCGCCGAGGAGATCGACCGGACGAACCAGTTCCCGCGCGATCTCTGGCCGCAGATGGGCGCGCTCGGGCTGCACGGCATCACGGTCAAGGAAGAGGATGGCGGCTCGGGGCTCGGCTATCTCGAGCATGTCGTGGCGATCGAGGAGGTGTCGCGCGCCTCGGCCTCGGTCGGCCTGAGCTATGGCGCCCATTCCAATCTCTGCATCAACCAGATCGCCCGCAACGGCAACGCGGCGCAGAAGGCGAAATATCTGCCCAAACTGATCTCGGGCGAGCATGTCGGGGCTCTCGCCATGTCGGAGCCCGGCGCCGGCTCCGACGTCGTCTCGATGAAGACCCGGGCCGAGAAGAAGGGCGACCGCTACATCATCACCGGCAACAAGATGTGGATCACCAACGGGCCGCTCGCCGAGACGCTGGTGGTCTATGCCAAGACCGATCCGGCCGCCGGCTCGAAGGGCATCACCGCCTTCCTGATCGAGAAGGGCATGAAGGGCTTCTCCACCGCCCAGAAGCTCGACAAGCTCGGCATGCGCGGCTCCGACACCTGTGAGCTCGTCTTCGAGGAGTGCGAGGTGCCCGAGGAGAACGTGCTGGGCAGCGTCGGGCGCGGCGTCAACGTGCTGATGTCGGGGCTGGATTACGAGCGCGTCGTGCTCTCGGCCGGCCCTCTCGGCATCATGCAGGCGGCGATGGACGTGGTCATGCCCTATGTCCATGAGCGCAAGCAGTTCGGCCAGTCGATCGGCCAGTTCCAGCTCGTGCAGGGCAAGCTCGCCGACATGTACGTGATGATGAACGCCTGCAAGGCCTATGTGTACGCCGTAGCCAAGGCCTGCGACCGCGGCGAGACCACCCGCGAGGACGCCGCCGGCGCGATCCTGATCTCGGCCGAGAAGGCGACGCAGATCGCCCTCGACGCGATCCAGCTGCTCGGTGGCAACGGCTACATCAACGACTACCCGACAGGGCGCCTGCTGCGCGACGCCAAGCTCTACGAGATCGGTGCCGGCACCAGCGAGATCCGCCGCATGCTGATCGGGAGGGAGCTGTTCGAGAAGACGAAATGATACGGTCCGCCGCCTGAACTGCCACGCTGGCGTGAAGCAATGCCGGGTGGAGGCTGACGCCCCCTCCGCACAAGTTCTCACAATCCGGCGCTCAGAAGCGGATGCCGCGCTTGCCGATCACGGCGTCGATGCTGGTCAATTGCCGCGGCGCCGGCAGGCAAGAGGGGCAGGCAGCCGCCTTGCGCCAGGCGCCAATCGCGTTTGGGCCGAAGGCGCCGTCTTTCAGCAGGGTCTCGACAGCCTTCTTCTGGTCCGGGCTGATCGCCGGGCCCGTCGTGACGTCAGCGGGCGACAGGACCTCGACCTCCCAGGAAGGTGTAGAGGCCGGGTCGAACGGTGGCATCGCTGTGGTGTCCGGCAGGAGCGGCGTCTGCGCCCGCGCGGTCTCCGCGATCGCCGCAGCGGGACAGAACGTACCGGGTTGGCAGCTCTGGGCCGAGATGCTCGCAGCCTTGAGCGCCCCGAAATGATCGCCGAGATTGTTCGATGATTGCGCGAAGCTCGTCCAGGCCTGCGGATTCTGCCAGTCGAGGCGCAGCGCTCGCGCCGACACCTCCGCGACTGCGACATTCAGGGTCTCATTGGCCATGACCGTTCTCTTCGCCTGCTCCTTGGCGGCAGCAAGGACGACGGCACCATCCGTTGCCGGCCCGAGCGTCGCCGCCAGTGCCGAGGCTTGCGAATAGGAGGACAGCCCCTTGGCAATGGTCGCGTAGGCAACGGCATTGATCCCCTGCCCCGCCTCGGCGCCCTCCTGCGTTCCCACCACATGCGCGGAAATGGCGACGCTGCCATCCGCCAGTCTTCGCGCCGCAGCGATCTGCTCGAGGGTATCGGCACGCGTCAGCACCGCTTGGGCCAGGTTGGCCATCTCGGCGGCAACCGTGACCCGCTCGCCCGGCGAAAGCCGCAAGAGCAGGCGGGGAATTTCGGCCGGCACCTTGCTGACCTGGCCTTCCGCGGCGACCACGGCATCGGACACCGTGCTGATCAGCCCAGTTGGCTGGGTGTCGGTCGCTGGAGCGCCCTGCTGTGCCGCACCTGCTCCGCCCATCGGCATCGCGACGCTGCCCGCAGCCGAGGTGGCCGAACCGGGCGTCGCCGAGCCTGCGGTCACGCTGGGGACCGGCCCAGGCGCGACCGCGCCAGCGCCTGGGGCTGCGGGCGGAACCGGCGTTGGCCCCCGTGCCGGCACCGCCGAGGGCGCCGGCGCAGCGGTCGGAGCGATAGCCGGAAGGGTGGCGGCATCCGGTCCGGCAATGAAGTCGTCGACGGTGCCAAGGCTGATCCCGCGCGCCTGAGCCAGCTTGAGCAGGCTTGCGATCGCGAACTGCATGTCCGGACGGCTGCCGTTGGTCACGGCCCGCACGGCGTCGATCACGAATGGCACGATGTCCGTCAGCTTCGTCATGTCTGCCAGCGTCGCATCGAAATCCCGGTCGCGCCGGGTGAACATGTCCCGGCTGTACCCCCCTCTTGGTTGATAAAGGTCGGTGGCTCCCCCCATCCCGATATGGGAGGCGAGCATGCAGTAGCCCGAGACGATCGAGACGTCGCCCGTGCGCTCGAGCAGCGCGGAGAATTCCTCATAGCGCCGCAACACCAGCATCAGTTCGTCGACACCGACACCTCCTGCGGGATCGGCGACGGCATCGTCCTTCTTGGCGACGTCCCGCATGATCCGGACGAAACTGTTGGCATTGCGGAACAGGTCCTTGCCCGCGGCGAATTTGCTGGTGATGCCAACCAGATTGCAGGCGTCGTCGACGATCGGGCTGCCGCTGTCGCCACGGACATAGGACGGGATGTTGATGATCTCGATCGTCGTCGGGCAGGCCAGCGACCGCACCGCCCCATCCCGCCCCGGCACCACGATCTCACGTTTTGACGCCGCGACGACCACCCGCTTGGCCGGGGATGAAACCACTCGCAGCCTCTCGAAGCTGTCGACGACCCTGAAGCTCGGCGCATAGTGGACCCTGCCGACCGCATCCGGGATATGGACGATGAGGAAGTCCAGCGGGCCGGCCTTGACCGAGTTGATCGAGGCCAGCGGGATGCGCTGCTGGGGATCGCTCTGCCTGACCAGCGTGAACTTGGCGAGCGAGGATGTGGCGGCATCGAATTCAAGCGCGTGCTCGTTGAGGATGAAATTGCCGAGCTTGTCGACAGGAACGGCCAGACCGCGCTTGACTGGTGGCTCGGGCGTCGGCCTGGTTTCGATGATGTCGAAGATCCAGTTCGCCGCCGGGCACGCATCGGCCTGCGCCGCCGCCCGCGGCGGAACGGCGACAAGCGCGAGCAGCAGCGCGGCGACGAGACGTCTCATCCGCGCAGGCCCTTGGCGGTGACGAAGGCCGTCAGCGGCTGGCTCAGCGAGTTGACGTTGAAGCGCGAGATGTTGACCTCGCCGTTGTTGTAGCCGCTCTGGTAGCGCTGGTTTCCGCCCAGGATGAAGAGGGAATTGCCGCTTCGCCCGACCAGAAAGGCGACATGCCCGTGCGCCGGGTCCCCGGTATTGGTGAAGACGCAAAGGTCGCCCGGCTTCGGATCGTCGGTGCGGACGCTGCCCGGCCATCTGAGGAAGGATTGCGAAGCGGCCGAGCGCGTCCCCGCGAGCACGTCCGATCCCGCCCTCCCGTCATAGGCGCGGTGCATGCACCAGTTGACGAAGGCGGCGCACCACGGCGTCGTGTCGCCCGCCGGGCGGCGGTAGCTCGTTTGATCGAAGAAGCCGAGGATCACCGGATTGGCCCGCACCGGCCATTCCTGGACATAGCCAGCCCAGTCCGGATCGACACGGCCGGCGCCGACGTCGAGGAAGTACTGCGCGACCGCCAGCGGCGTGACCGGTCGTCCGGACTGCGAGGCCGGCGCACCCGCCAGCACCTTTTTTCCGATGACCACCTCCTCCTGATACGGCGTCATGGTTCCGCTGTTCGAGATCTCCGCGGCCAGGGCCTCATCGATGGTCGGGACATCCCGCTCCAGGTTCAACGGCTTCGGAGGCCCTGCAAGATCCGGGATGGCCAGCGCCCGCGAGAGCGGCAAGCCAGAGGCTGCAAGAGCGAGTGCAAGGCCGGAAACCGAACGTCTGGTGTGCATCTTTCCCCCTCGTCCCTTCGGGAACCGCCAACGGCAGAGATGAAACCTGCGATATCAAGAGATCAAGAAATGCTACTATAGGTTGCAGTCCTCAGCAAGCGTGCATCGGACGTTGATTCCTTTCGCCCCAACCCGCATGGATGTCCGCCGCCGCGCGCCTGCAAGGACGATCAGCGCATGCCCCTCTACTTCGCCTATGGCCTCAACATGGACCCCGCCGGCATGGCGCAGCGCTGCCCGCGCTCACGCCCTCTGGGGCTTGCGCGCCTGCCGCGCCATCGCTTCATCGTCACCCGCGACGGTTACGCCTCCGTCATCCGCGACCCGCGCGAGGAGGTCCATGGCGTGCTTTGGGACTGCGCTCTCGGCGACGTCCGCACGCTCGACAAGTTCGAGGAGCTGGCCAGCGGGCTGTACGTCAAGATCAGCCAGCCGGTGATCGTACCCGGTGGAGCCAAGCGCGCGCTGGTCTATATCGGCCGCTCCGGCGAGGTCGGCCGGCCGAAGCCCGGCTATATGGAGACGGTCATCGCCGGCGCGAAACACTGGGGCCTGCCAGAGAGTTATGTAGCCGGCTTGAATCGGTTTCTGAGCAAGCCGAATCTGGATGTGAAGTCGCTGAACCAGGACGCGAGCGACCTGCCGCCCGGGCCCGTGAAGGGTGTTAGGCCGAGGGCCTTGGCGCCGGACAACGTCTCCCGCGGCAGCGGCAACATCCCGCTTGCAAAGGACCGCAACGAAACATGAAACGAGGTTGGCGTTTGCTGTTGGTCGCTGTCGCGATGCTCCTGAGCGCGGCCACTGCGCTCGCACAGCAACGTCTTCCCAGAAATCCGACCGGCGAATGCGATCCCCACGAAGCGGCCATCGTTTTCGGCTACTTCGAAAGTGCCTTCTATCGCACGCAAGACTGTCAAAACCCGCGCAAGCGCGTCTATTGGGAGGTCGTCATTTCACGGAGTGGAGGTGCTGCCCTCATTCCAATGGTCGATCTGGCGCTGCTCGATCCTTCGGCCTGCACCACACCCGACCCGGACCTCAACGCGTTCTTCGGTCGATGGGCGAACTGCGGTACGCAATCCGCCAGCGAGCGCTATATCCCTAATCGAGCATTCGATCTCGAAACCGCATTCAAGGTCTCGCGGTATCTTCATTCCCGGCTGCGCTTCACGCAATCTCCGACAAGCAGTCGAGGCGTCTTGCCCTATCCTTATCCCGCCGACATAGCGGCGATCTGCTCACCTGACGATGACGAGGAAATGAAGAAGCTGTGCCACGCCTACGGGCCGCGAAGCTCGGCCGAGGATGTCCACTATGAGGGCCCGGCGAAATCAACATTGGTCGATCGTCTCAATCGCCTCTACGGCACAAGATGACCGCAGGTTGGGAGCGGACGCACATCGGATGCGTCCGCTCCCAACCTGTCTCACACCGCCAGCCCCTTGGCCAGCTCGCTGACCTGCTTCTCGAACAGCGCCCGATAGGCGCCGTTCTCCGCCGTCAGCAGCGCTTCGTGCGGCCCTTCTTCCACCACGCGGCCGCGGTCGAAGACCAGGATCCGATCCATCGCGCGCACCGTCGAGAGCCGGTGCGCGATGACGATCGTGGTGCGGCCCAGCATCAGCCGCTCCATCGCCTCCTGGATCAGAGCCTCCGATTCCGAATCGAGGCTCGACGTCGCCTCGTCCAGGATCAGGATCGGCGCATCGGCCAGGAAGGCGCGCGCGATCGCAACTCGCTGCCGCTCGCCGCCCGAGAGCTTGACGCCGCGCTCGCCGACGAGCGTGGCGTAGCCCTTGGGCAGGCGCATGATGAAGTCATGCGCGTTGGCAAGCTGTGCCGCCTGCTCGACCTGGGCGAGCGAAGCTCCGGGGCGGCCATAGGCGATGTTCTCCGCCAGCGAGCGATGGAACAGCACCGGCTCCTGCTGCACGATTGCGATCTGCTGGCGCAGGCTCGCCTGCGTCACCCCCGCAATGTCCTGCCCATCGATGGCGATGCGCCCCGAGGTGACGTCGTAGAGCCTTTGCACCAGCTTGACGAAGGTCGTCTTGCCCGAGCCCGAGCGTCCGACGAGCCCGACCTTCTCGCCCGCCTGGATGGTCAGCGAGAAATCGCGGTAGAGCGGCTCGACATGGCCACCATAGTGGAACGTCACGTTCTCGAAGGCGATCTCGCCGGCTGTCACGGCCATGGCAATCGCGTCCTGGCGGTCCGGCACGCCATAGGGCTGGCCGTGCATCGCGACCAGCTCCTCCATGTCGTTCACCGAACGCTGCAGGTTGTGCACATGCTGCCCGACATCGCGCAGATAGCCATGCACCACCGCATAGCTCGTCAGCACGAAGGCGACGTCGCCCGGGCTCGCCTGCCCGTTCGCCCAGAGCCAGATCACCAGCCCGATGACGGCCGCGCGCAGCGCCAGCAGCACAAGCTGCTGGGCCGTGCCCGAGGTCGTCCCGCGCACCCAGGTGCGCCGCGTCCGCAGCGACCATTTGGCCAGGACTTCGGCGATCCGCGAATCCTCCCTCAGCTCGGCGCCATACGCCTTGACGACGGGGTTGCAGGAGATCGCGTCCGCCAGCGCCCCGCCGAGGCGGGTGTCCCAGCTATTGGCGAGCCGCGCCGCCGGCGCGACATAGTTGAGCGACAGCGCGACCGTGACGCCGACATAGATCAGCGCGCCGGCCAGCACGACGAGCCCCATCGCCGGCCAATGCCAGGCGAGCAGCACCGTCGAGCCGATCAGCACCACGACCGAGGGCAGGAGCGCGATCAGGATCGTGTCGGTCAGAAGGTCGAGCGCCCACATGCCACGCGTGATCTTGCGCACGGTCGAGCCGGCGAAATTGTTGGCGTGCCAGTCGGTCGAGAAGCGCTGCAGCCGTGCGAAGGCCTCGCTGGCCGTATCGCCCATCGTGCGCAGCGTCATGCCGGTGATGCCGATGAAGCCGAGATGGCGGAAGACGACGGCACAAGTGCCGAGCGCCAGCATCGCGGCAAGCGACCACAGCGCCGCCTCCCTGGCGGCAGCGCCCTCGCCGGCCACCGCGTCGACGAGGCGGCCGGCATAGAGCGGCATGAACAGATCGGCGACGGTCGCCGCCATCATCGCGCCGCCGACGAAGCCGACAGAGCCGGGCTGGCGGGCCCAGTGACGGAAAGTAAAGCCGAGAACGGCCCGGAAAGGTTCGGGCCGCCCGGTACGATCGGGACGGGACATGTGTGACTTCGGCCCGTGGCGAGCCGACTCCGGATCAGGCTGAAGACGGCAATGCGTGGCCGTTTTCAGCGAAGGACGAAAAAACGATGGAGAATGCTCAGGCGCCGCCTCGGGCGGGCCACGGGCGAGTCCGACCTAGCGGCGGGACATTCGCGGAGAGCTGACGATGATCGTGAATTCCATTCAGCCCTCCCTGTTTCATGTGTGAGCGATGCGAGCAGAATGCCGCAGGATCATCGGGCTGGCAAGAAGGCCACGCACGTCGCAGTCGAAATGTGGCTTCGTGACAACAGGTGCCATCGCGCCGGTAGAGATCGGCGAGCCTTTGCGGCCTACCAGAACAGCGCCAGCAGCCTGATCCCGATGACCAGAAGGAACGCGGTGATGATGATGCCGACGACCTGATGCCGCTTGGCCCGGTCCGGGAACTGCCGCGCGAAGATCCGCCCCAGCGGCTTGCGGAACAGGAAGGCGACGACGGCGAGAACGATCAGGATATGGGACAAGGAGGCAGCTCGAACCGTTCGCGACGCGGCGGGCGCACCGCTTTCATGGACGACACCCTTGTCGGCTCGCGCGAAGCAGGTCAATCCGAGGCGCGGCGCGTCCCGAGCCTTGGCAACAGCCCATGGAAGACGCAAGCTGCCGGCAGGGGATGGGCATGATCGGATTCGAAACCCTCGACATCATCGGCATGGTGTTCTTCGTGGCCGCCTGGATCGGCTACCATTTCGCCGTCGAGATGGGTCCCCATGCCGGCAAGAGCCTGAACATGCGGATGAATCTGCGTCGCGCCCGCTGGATTCGCGAGGCGATGACCCGCGACAACCGCATCGTCGACACGCAGATCATGAACGGGCTGCAGAACGGCACCGCCTTCTTCGCTTCGACCTCGCTGATCGCCATCGGCGGCACGCTGACGCTGCTGCAATCGACCGACCGCGTCGTCGCGCTGTTCTCCGATCTGCCCTTCGGCACCGCCCCGACCCGCGCCGCCTGGGAACTCAAGGTGATCGGGCTCGCGCTGATCTTCGGCTACGCCTTCTTCAAGTTCGCCTGGAGCTACCGGCTGTTCAACTACTGCGTCATCCTGCTCGGCTCCCTGCCCCCGGCCAAGAACCACGAGCCCAAGGACGCCGAGCGCGCGGTGCATGAGGCGACCGAGATGAACATCGCGGGCGGGCGCCACTTCAACCGCGGCCAGCGCGCCTTCTTCTTCGCGCTCGCCTATATGGGCTGGTTCCTCGGGCCGACCACCTTCATCCTCTTCACGGGCGCCGTTCTGGTGGCGATGTACCGGCGGCAATTCGCCTCCGACGCCGCCCGTGTCTTCCGCCATCCCGGCACACCTTGACGAATCCGGCAGTCAGGCCTTTCTCGCTGCCATGACCGACCAGACCGAAGCCCTCGAATCGACGATCCTGAAGCTCGCGGCCGCGGCCGGGCCGGGCAAGACGATTGCCCCGACGGACGCGGCGCGCGCCGTGGGCGGCGATCATCCGGATGGCTGGGGCCCGTTGATGCAACCGATACGCCGCATCGCGGTCCGGCTGATGAAGGAGGGCCGGATCGTCATCACCCGCAAGGGGCGGCCCGTCGATCCCGACGATTTCCGCGGCGTCTACCGGCTGAAACTGCCCGAGGGCGAGTGAAAGCCGCTCGCCGAAGCGTTTTCAAGGCCCCGGGAAGAGCGCATCCGTATAGCCGGCCAGCCAGTACGCGAGCAGCCCGACCCACTCCTTGAAGCCGTCATCGGCAATGGTGAGGCCACGCGGCGCCCGCATGTAGGGCCGCACGAAATCAGCCGGCTCACCTTCCGAGAGATAGTCGACCGGGAATGCCTCGACCGCGAAACCGGCCTTGCGGAAGACGCCCATCGAGCGCGGCATGTGCCAGGCCGAGGTCACCAGCAGCCAACGCTCGCCGGGCTTGGGGTCGACCAGCCTCCGCGTGAAGACGGCGTTCTCCAGCGTGTTGCGTGATTTGTCCTCGAAGAGGAGCCGCTCCGGCGGCAGGCCGAGCCCGGTGAAGAGCAGTCTCGCGCCATCCGCTTCCGTCTTGGTCACGGGCGAGATCAGGTTGGCGGCGCCACCGGCAAAGACCAGTTTCGCCTGCGGGTGCTGGCGGGCCAGCTCGATCGCCTTGGTGATGCGCGCGCCCGCCGAGGTCAGCACCACGTCGCCACGCGCGACGCCGATCGGCCCACCGAGCACGATGATGCCTGCGACCGGCCCCTTCGCCGCATCCTGCTGCGGGAAACGGTCCTCCAGCGGACGGATCACGATGCGCGGCAGCGGGCTGAACGCCATCAGCACCAGCGCCAGCAGCGCCGCGGCCCCGAGCCAGCGCCCCGGGCGCGCAAAGCGCGTGAAGGAGAGCAATGCTGCGAAAGCGGCCAGCAGGATCGCCAGGTTCACCGGCGAGAACACGAACCAGACCAGCTTGGACAGGGCGAAGAACATGGCTGTTTCCGGACCGCAGGGATCAGCCGCTTCTAGCTCGGGAAAGCTGACAGCTCGCTAACGCCGGTCTAACGGATGATCTGCGGCGGCGATGGCGGGCGGCGTGTCGGCGCCTGCTGCAGCGCCGTGCGTTCGAGTTCGAGCGCACGCGTGGCGACCTCGCGCAGCTCGCAGCCGGCCTGTCGGCCGAGTTGCCAGCCCTCGCGCTGGGTCGCGCCATAGAAGGCGCACTTCTGGGCGATGAACCCCTCCCAGGCCAGATGCAGCGCCGCGAGCCGGCTGCGCTGCCCGGCATCAAGGGTCCGGCCGCTCTGCTGCATCGCCTGCATCAGTCGCTCGCGCCAGACCGTCTCTTCGCGCCGGGCGCAACCGGCTTCGGCGGAGCGACGGTCGGTGCCGGCCGCGGTCACGCACGCAACGGCGATGGCGCCGATGCAGGAGGGAGCGGCCGTGCGGTTGTCGCGCAGGCAGGCCGCGAGTTGCGCCCGGTCGGGAGCGAGCGTCGTGCTTCCCTGCGCCCAGGAAGGCGTGGCACCGAAGACCAGTAGCAGGAAGACGAGTCCGGACGGGAGCATGGCCGCCATCTTGCCACCCCTCACGGCTGGATCAAGGCGCTCCCTGGCCATGTCAGGTGACCGGCAAGGGCAGCGCGGGCTTGGCTGCCGGGCGGGCGAAGATCGCCTCGTACCAGCGCCGCACATGCGGCCGCTCGATCTTCTCCACCGGCATGTTCAGCCAGCGGTGCGCACCACAGCCGGCCGTGATGTCGGCCATGCCGAACCGCTCGCCGGCAAGGAAACTGCGCGTCGCCAGATGCGCGTCCAGGATCTCCATTAGCCGTTCGGCCCTGGCAGCGCTGGCCGCGATCGACTTCGGATCGGCGTAATCAGGCAGCTTGCGCACCACCCCCCAGAGGACGGGTGCCAGCGCGGGCTGCAGCTCCGACTGCATCCAGTCCATCCAGCGGTCGGCATCGGCGCGCAGGGCGGGATCCTCCTCCCAGATCCAGCCCGAACCATAGCGCGCCGCGAGATAGCGCACGATGCTGTTGGATTCCCAGATACAGACCTCGCCATCCTCCAGCACCGGGATCTGGGCATTCGGGTTCTTCGCGAGAAAGACCGGCTCGCGCAGCCCGCCGAACGAGCCGCCGCAATCGATGCGCTCGAAGCTCTGGCCGACCTCGCCTGCAGCCCACACGGCCTTCTGGACATTGATGGAGCTGATCCGCCCCCAGATCGTCAGCATGCGCGGCATAGTCCTCGTTCTCGTTGCCGGGAGTGTCGGCGCGGCCGGCGCGATTGGCAAGCGGGCCTCCAGGCGCGCCCTCCGCTCAGGCGAATTCCATGATCACGGCATCGACGGCGAGCGAATCGCCCTCCTTTGCCAGGATCTTGGCGATGGTGGCGTCCTTCTCGGCGCGCAACACGTTCTCCATCTTCATGGCCTCGACCATGCAAAGGGCCTCGCCGGCCTTGACCTCCTGGCCGACCTTCACGGAGATCGCCTTGACCACGCCGGGCATCGGGCAGAGCAGGAACTTGCCGGTGTCGGCCGCGACCTTCTCCGGCATCAGCGCCGCAAGCTCGGCCTCGCGCGGAGTGTGGACATGGGCGTTGGCGTAGGCCCCGGCATGGCCGAGCGCGACACCGTTCAGGATCGAGCGCACCTGCGCAGCGACCGCGACGCCGTCGAGCGTGCCGCGCCAGACCGGCTCGCCCGGGCGCCAGTCGCTGACGACCGACAGGCTGCGGGGGGCGAAGCCGATCACCACCGCCTCGCCCTGCTCCGTCACCTCGCCCTCGAAGCGCTCCCCACCGAGGACGACGATGCGCGTGCGTTCGAAGGAGACCTTGCGCCAGCCTTCCATCTGGGCCGAGACATGGCGCTTGCGCTGGTTCAGCTTGTGGTCGCAGGCGATCGCGATCGCAGCCATCCGCAGGGCGACCTCACCTTGCGGCGCCGGCAGTGAGAACCCCTCCGGGAACTCCTCGGCGATGAAGCCAGTCGAGAGATTGCCGGCGATCCAGCGCGGATGATGCATCAGCGCCGAGACGAAGGGGATGTTGTGGCGGATGCCGTCGATCGCGAAGGCATCGAGCGCGCGTCCTTGAGCCTCGATCGCGGCAAGGCGCGTCGGCGCATGGGTCACGAGCTTGGCGATCATCGGGTCGTAGTAGATCGAGATTTCGCCGCCCTCGAAGACGC
>JAESFK010000304.1_pt1 | contig 29592 bp, 29 predicted proteins | sample 9269391 | NCBI WGS metagenome assembly JAESFK01 (sample SAMN14506231, study PRJNA617097) | algae metagenome | isolation source: Drouetiella hepatica UHER 2000/2452 and co-occurring heterotrophs from... | place: Slovakia: Slovak Paradise National Park, Hrabusice, Kosice Region | collected 2000-01-01
AGGGTTGGCATCGCGCCTTCTGCATCTACTCGGAACACTATCGCGGCACGCCGGAGAAGCCCGGCCTGATCCTCGGCCTGCTGCCGGGTGGCTCCTGCCGGGGCCTGGCGCACCGGCTGCCGGCCGCCACCTACGACGAGGTGCGGCGCTACCTGATCCATCGCGAGATCGACAATGACGGGGTCTATGAGGAGACGGTTCGGCCGATCCGGCTCGACGACGGCCGGACCGTGCCGGCGCTGGTCTATCTCGCCGACCGGGCCCACCGGCAGTTCGCCGGCAAGCTGCCGGAGGCCGAGGCGCTGCGGCTGATCCGCCAGGGCCATGGCGCCACCGGCAGCAACCTCGATTATGTGCTGAACACGGTCACCCATCTCGGCGAGCTCGGTCTCAGAGACCGCTCGCTCGAGAGACTGGCCCGCGCCGCCGCAGGCGGCGACGGGCCTTGAGCCGCTAGCGGCGCGCGGCCTCGGTCGCGAACACCGACTGCACGACGAAGCCGAGCTCGTCGCGCGCCTGGTCGACCGACAGGCCGAGACGCTGGCGCAACACGACCCAGCTCTCCGGCGCGATGGCCAGCGCCAGCGCCGTCAGCGTCCGCTGGCGCGACTCCGCCGGCAGCGCGCCCAGTTCGGGAGCGAAGGCCTGCGAGAGCTGCGCAGTGTTGGCGCTGTAGATCTGCGAGATCATGTCGGCGGCTTCCGGCGAGCGGCGCTGCAAGGTTTCGACGAAGGTCCACATCGGGCGAAGCTGCTCGTAACGATCCGCGCACTGGTCGATCATGCTGGCGATACGGGTCTCGATGGGTCCGATCGCCGCGATCTCCGGCGCCTCTCCGACCAGCGCGGCCAGGACGCGGCCGAGCACGGCGACATAGAGCTCGGCGGTGTCGGCGAAGTGCTGGAACACGGTGCGCGCGGAGACCCCGGCCATCTGGGCGATGTCGCGCACGATCGGCGCGACCTGCCCGGCCGCGGCGAGGGCCAGGGCCGACGCCACGATCGATTCGCGCGTGCGGGCGACGCGGTCACCGCGACCGGCCGTGTGAGGCTGCTTCGTATGCAGGGTCTGACCGTCCATTCCTGACTCCCCAGCGAGTGTTTGCCGTCACGTCGGCAACCTTGCCGATCCTGAAGATAGCGCGAGCAAATCACTATATATGAAGCTACTAGTGCATCTTCATTTCAAGTGCTGCGATGCGCCATAAGGGCGCGTCCGACGTAAGATTCGTGTAAGCCGACGGTGCCCCGATGTCTGAGAAAAAGTTTGCTCCCTCTTCTCTTGCCGCACAAGCGATGGGGTGGATCGACCCGGTCACCAAGGCCGTCGTACCGCCCATCCACATGGCCAGCACCTATCTGCGGGACGAGGACAACGGATACCGGTCTGGGCGCATCTACGCGCGGGCCGACAATCCCACGTTCGACCAGGCCGAGGCAACGCTGACGGCGCTCGAAGGCGGCGCGAAGTCCCTGATCTTCTCGTCGGGCATGAGTGCCGCGACCGCCTGTTTCCTGGCCTTGTCGCCCGGTGACCATGTCGTGACCTCGAAAGTCATGTACTGGGCGCTGCGCAACTGGCTCATGACCTTCGCCACCCAATGGGGCCTCAAGGTCGAGTTCGTCGACACCGACAAGACCGACCAGGTGGCGGCGGCGGTGAAACCCGGCATCACCAAGCTGGTCTGGATCGAAACGCCGGCCAACCCGACCTGGAGCGTGTCCGACATCGCGGCGATCGCCGAAATCGCGCACAAGGCGGGCGCTCTGCTGGGCGTCGATTCGACGGTCGCGACGCCGGTGCTGACACGGCCGATCGAGCATGGCGCCGACATCGTCATGCATTCGGCCACCAAGTACCTCAACGGCCACTCCGACATCATCGCGGGCGCGCTCACCGGCGCGCGCGACGATGCCTACTGGGCGAAGCTCCGGACCATCCGCGCGCAACTCGGGACCATTCTCGGCCAGACCGAGGCGTGGCTGCTGATGCGGGGCATGCGCACCCTGTTCCCGCGCGTCGCCTGGGCCTGCAAGTCGGCGCAGGGTCTCGCCGAGAAGTTCGCCGAGCATCCGATGGTGGAACAGGTCCTCTATCCCGGCCTGCCCTCCTTCGCCGGCCATGCGGCGGCGGCGCGCCAGATGACGGGCGGCTTCGGCGGCATGCTGTCGGTGCGGGTGAAGGGCGGCGAGCGCGCGGCCATCGCCACGGCGGCACGCGTCGAATTGTGGAAGCGCGCCACCTCGCTGGGCGGCGTCGAGAGCCTGATCGAGCATCGCGCCAGCATCGAGGGACCGGGCACGCCCTGCCCGCCCGACCTGCTGCGCCTGTCGGTCGGCGTCGAGGAGAGCAGCGACCTGTTCGACGATCTCGACCAGGCGCTGAAGCGCGCCCACAACGCCTGATCCGTCATCTCGACCGGAGCCGCGCAAAGCGCGGCGTAGTGGAGAGATCTTCTCTCGACGATCTGCCGGCATTTGGTGGAGCGAAGGTCTCTCCACTCCGCACCTTCGGTGCTCCGGTCGAGACGACGGGCTTTTTTATTGAGCCGTCGTCCCAAACACCGAGCCAAGCCCCGCGCCGATGCGCTCGTTCATCATCTCGATCGAGCCGTCGGTGTAGGCCGCGATCTTGGCGCCCGCGAGGTGGCGGGCGAGCGGATAGTCGGCGCGCAGGCCGTTGGCCCCCATCGCCTGGATGCAGTCGGCGATGCGCTGCACGGCCATGTCGGTCGCGAACTTCTTGGCATACGCGGCCGGCAGCACGGCGTCGGCGCCCTCGTCGATCAGGCGGGCGGCGCGATAGGTGAGGAGGCGCGCCGCCTCGAGATCGGTCGCGGCATCGACCAGTTTCCAGCGCACGCCCTGATGCTCGATCACCGGCAGGCCGAAGGTCTGGCGCTGCTGCGTGTAGCGCACCGCCGTTTCGAGCGACGCCTGCAGCATGCCGCAGCACATCGCCGCCACATAGGCGCGGGCGCCGTTGATGCCGGCCAGCGCCGCCTTGAAGGCCTTGCCCGGCGGATGCAGCACCGCCTCGTCGGGCGCGAAATAGTCGACCAGCCGGAAGCCGCCGACGCCGATCGCGTGGCCGCCATGCATCTCGAACGGCTTCTCGCGATGGAAGCCCGGCCGCTCCGCCTCGATGGCGAGGCAGATGATGCCGCGATAGCCCTGCGCCTTATCGGTCTGCGCATAGGCCACGGAAAGACCCGCGACGGCGGCATTGGTGATCCACGCCTTGGCGCCGTTCACCTTCCAGCCGCCCTCGACGCGCACGGCTTCCATTTCGAGGCCGCCGAAGTCGCTGCCGACGCCGGGCTCGCTGAGACCGGCGCAGCCGATCAGGTCGCCGGTCAGCATGCGCGGCAGCAGGCGCGCGACCTGGGCCGGCTGGCCGTCGCGGGCGAAGCGCGTACAGGCATTGTGATGGTTGATCAGGGCGAAGGCGAAGGCGAAGTCGTGCCGTGCGATCTCCTCGAAGGCGCGCAGCTTGCAGGAGAAGGACAGGCCCTGCCCGCCATGCTTCTTCGCCAGTTCGATCGTGTTGAGGCCGAGGGCGCAGGCCGCCTTGATGGTCTCGAGCGGATAGCGGCGCTCCCATTCCCAGCGCGCGGCATGGGGTGCGACCTGTTCTTCGGCGAACGTCTTGGCGCGCGCCACGACGGCGCGCTCTTCGGGGGTGAGGACTTCATCGAGCATCCGCCTGAGATACACGATTGGACCTCGGGCGCAACCGCGCGCTAGAATGGCGCCAATGCGGGTGTAGCTCAGGGGTAGAGCGTCGGCTTCCCAAGCCGTAGGTCGCGGGTTCGAATCCCGTCGCCCGCTCCATAATTCTTCGGGCAGGAACGTCGTGATGGATGGCATGGCGCCGGTCGCGGCCAGCGGCGATTTCGCGGCCGACACGGCCACCTTCTCCACCTATTGGCGCGATGCTGCCGAGCGACTCGCGCGATTGCCCGCGAAGCCCGACCGTGATGCCGCCACGTATGATCAGGCCGAGTCCCTGAAGCAGGCCGCGCGTGAGGCTCGCTTCGCTTTCCTGCGCCGGCATGCGCGCACGCTCTACGACAAGCTGACCGACGGGCGCGCCAAGTTCGTGCGCATCGAGCGGCTGGTCTACGACGCCGCCGCCCTCGTGCCCGGTCTCGCGCCGACGCAGGCTCAGGTCGCGGCCGAAGCCGAGCTGCGCCAGTCCGAGAAGGACGGCGTCGAGATCGATCAGGGCATTCTCTGCAACCAGTTCCTCGCCGATCCCGAGTGCGGCCTGCACCTCTGCCACACGATGCTTTTGCCCCGTGAGGAGTCGGTGGACGCGCTCGCGAAGTTCCAGCGCGACGGCAGCCTCGATCTCGGCGGTGCCAAGGTCGAGCGGCAGGGCAAGGCGGCGGTGCTGCTGCTGTCCAACCGGCGTTTCCTCAACTCGGAGGACAACGCCACCCAGGCCGCGACCGAGATCGGCGCCGACGTCTGCATCCTCGACCGCCAGAGCGAAGTCGCCGTGCTGCGCGGCGACGTGGTGCCCGAGGGCAAGTATGCCGGCCGCCGCGTCTACAATGCCGGCATCAACCTCACGCACCTCTACTACGGCAAGATCCCGTTCCTGTGGTTCCTGATCCGCGACATGGGCTTCGTGAACAAGATGTTCCGCGGCCTCGCCCGGCCGGACGTCGCGCCCGACGAGGTGGCGGGCGATTCGATCGAGAAGCTCTGGATCTCGGCGGTCGAGACCTTCGCCATCGGCGGCGGCTGCCAGATCCTGCTGGCGACCGACTTCAACATCGCCGGCTGCGACGCTTACATGACCCTGCCGGCGCGCAAGGAAGGCATCATTCCGGCCATGGCGAACCTGCGCCTGTCACGCTTCGTGGGCGACCGGCTCGCACGCCAGGCGATCATGTACGAGCGCCGCATCGAATGCGATTCCGAGGTCGGCCGCATGATCTGCGACGAGGTCGTGGCGCCGGAGGAGATCGATGCCACGATCATCCGCGTGATCGACCGGCTGACCGGATCGGGCGCGGTCGGCGCCATCGGCAACCGCCGCGCACTACGCTTGGGCGTTGAACCGCTCGACACGTTCCGCCGCTACGCCGCGCTCTATGCGCGCGAGCAGGCCTACTGCCATTTCAGCCCGGCGCTGATCTCCAATCTCGAACAGTACTGGAACGCCGCGAGCCGGCGGGCTTAGCTATCTGACCCCTCCGCCCCTTCGGGGCAGCTTCCATTTGAATGGGGAGGTGTCGGCGTCTTACGCCGACGGCGGGGTCATGCCGCGATCAGTGCTCGCGCGGGGCGTGCTTGCCCAGGATGCGCTGCAGGGTCCGGCGATGCATGTTGAGGCGGCGCGCCGTCTCCGAGACGTTGCGGTCGCATTGCTCGAACACCCGCTGGATATGCTCCCAGCGCACGCGGTCGGCCGACATGGGATTGCTGGGCGGTGGCGGCAGCTTGCGGCCGTGCGCGGTCAGGGCCTGCTCGATGGCGTCGGCGTCGGCCGGCTTGGCGAGATAGTCGACGGCGCCTTCCTTCACGGCGGCCACCGCGGTCGCGATGTTGCCGTAGCCCGTCAGCACGACGATCCGGATATCGGGCCGCGCCTGGCGCAGCGGTCCGACCAGTTCCAGCCCGTTGCCGTCGGCCAGCCTGAGGTCGAGCACGGCGAAGGCCGGCGGCCGGGCGGTCTGGGCCAGCGCTTCGGCCACGGAGCCCACGGCGGTGACGATGAAACCGCGTTGCTCGAGCGCACGCGCAATACGGTTGCGGAAAGCTGCATCATCGTCGGCGATCAGCAAGGTACGGTCCTTGTTGCTCGTCGTGCCGGCGATCACAGGCGACAAGGGGCGCGGGGCGCCGCTGTCCTGGGTCATGGCGACTCCTTCGACATCGGCCGCTATGTAGCCTTGAAGACCGGATTTGGCCAGCGCACCGAAACGGCGGCCCCGCCGCCCGTGGCGCTGCGATTGCCGAAGGTCACGTTGGCGCCGGTGCGCTCCAGCAGCGTCTTGGCGATGAAAACGCCCAGGCCCATGTGACCCTCCTGGCCCTGCCGGGTCGAAATGAATGGGGTTCCGATCTCGTCGAGCAGCGCTTCGGAGAAGCCCGGGCCGTCGTCGACGACCTCGACTTCCGACCATTCCCGGGTCCAGCGGGTGGCGACCCGGACCTCGCGCCGGGCGAAGGAAACGGCGTTCTGCACGATGTTTCCGATACCCTGCATGATCTCCGGGCTGCGCAGCTGGATGGGCGCCGTCTTCGGCACGCCCTCTCCGACCGGACCGGCCTCGAAGGCGATGTCGATCTCCTCGCGCGCATAGTTCTGTGCCGCGGCCTCGATCAGCGCCGGCAGCGGCACGAGCGTATAGGAATCGGAAACGTCTCCCGCGGGATCCGTCGAGAGCCGCGCCAGGATCAAGCGGCAGCGCTCCGATTCGGCGGCCAGCAGCTCCACGTCCTCGCGCAGGGGATCGTCGAACTCGATCTCGCGCTGCATCTCCTTGGTGATCACGGCGATGGTCGACAGCGGCGAGCCCAGCTCATGGGCCGCGGCGGCCGCGAGCGCGCCCAGGGCCGAGAGCTGCTGCTCGCGTGCCAGCGCGGCCTGGGCGGCGGCCAGGGCATCGGCCATCTGGCGCGCCTCCTCCGCCGTCCGCCAGCCGTAGAGCGTGATCAGCATGGTCGTGAGCGAGAGGCCGGCCCAGACGCCGACCTGGTAGATGTCGGGGAGATCGGGCGGCGGGCCCCGCCAGGGCAGCGGCTGATAGAACAGCCCCAGCACCGCGATGCTGGCGATCGTAAGCAGGGTGAGCGCGACGTTGCTCGCCAGCGACAGGATGGTGGCGCCGACGGCGACCGGCGCCAGCAGCAGCAGCGAGAACGGATTGGTGAGACCGCCCGTGAGGTAGAGCAGCACGGCGAGCTGCAGGATGTCGAAGGCGAGAAAGATCGCCGCCTCGCGATCGTCGATGCGCGCCGAGCCCGGCCGGCCGATGCTGACCGTGAGGTTGAGCAGGGCCGAGAGCGCGATCGTGCCGCCGACCGCCAGGACCGGCATGCCAAAGCCCAACCCCCAGTGCACGACGGCGGCGGTGAAGGCCTGTCCCGCCACCGCGCCCCAGCGGATGAACACCAGGGTGCGCAGGCGCACGCCGCCGCGCAGCACGGGCACGGCGCCGGAGCGCCGGGGTGCGACGAGAGGGGGGTCTGCAGAGGGAGGCGCGTCGTCGTCACGCACCGCCACGATCCTACTCCTCGATCATCAGGTGCTTGCGGTGCACCGTCGTGAAGAGCGGGATCTTGCGCTGCACCGTGCGGTCGGGCGGTTCCTTCACCAGCCGACCGATCTCGCCCAGGATCAGCCCGGTGATGGTCGGCAGCGGCAGCTCGCGCGCCTCGTCGAGCTGCACCCAGCGGATGTCGCCCATCTCGCTCGAATGACGGATCTCGCCCGACGCATCCTCGGCCCGCGCCATGAAGAAGCGCGCATTGAAGCGGCGCGGTCGGCCGGGCGGTGTCACCGCGCGCGCGATCAGGTCGAGGCAGTCGAGCGCCGGCGCCATGCCCTGGTCGAGGAACCCCTTCCAGTGCTCGCCATAGTCCTTCCGGGGCGCGCCGCCCTGGAGAGGCTTGCCCAGCATCAGGCCGCTCTCCTCGAAGGTCTCGCGCACCGCGGCGACGGCCAGCGCCCGCGCGCGCTGCGCCGAGGCCGCGCGCATCAGGCGCTCGTTGACGAAGGGATCGAGCGAGGTCGCTACGGGCACGCGTGCATCGTCGGGATCGACCCGGCCGCCCGGGAACACGTAGCGGTTGGGCATGAAAGCGTGGGCGGCGGCGCGGCAGCCCATCAGGACCTCCGGCGTGCTGCCGCGCATACGCACCAGGATCAAGGTCGCGGCGTCGCGCGGCCGCAGATAGGGATAGACCTTGTCGACCTGCTCGACCGGCCGTTCGCTGCCGGGCGTCAGGGGAACCTTGGGGGGATCGTCGTAGCCCTTGTCGGTGCCGCGAACGACGGCGCCTTCGGGAATGCCTCGTTTGCTCATGACGGCAAAGGTAAAGGGTCGTTCAGCGGCCAGCAATCCCGTCGTCTCGACCGGAGCCTCGCATAGCGAGGCGTAGCGGAGAGACCTACTCTCCACGATTTGTCGGCATTTGGTGGAGAGAAGGTCTCTCCGCTCCGCGCTGCGCGCTCCGGTCGACACGACGGCTATTTGAGAGACCTAAAAACTCCATTCCACCGGCGTGTCGGGACGGAAGACGGTGATGTCCTTGCCGCCGCCCGGGACCGCCACGCGGTCGGGGATGTTCAGGGGCCTGGCGTGAAGCGTGACCTTCTCCTCGTTGACCGGCAGGCCGTAGAAGCGCGGGCCGTTCAGCGAGGCGAAGGCTTCGAGATGGGCGAGGGCGCCCTCCTCGGCGAAGACCTGCGCATAGACCTGCATCGCGACCGGCGCGTTGAACACGCCGGCGCAGCCGCAGGCGCATTCCTTGGTGTCGGTCGTGTGCGGTGCTGTATCGGTGCCGAGGAAGAACAGGCCGCTGTCGGAAGTCGCCGCCCGTCGCAGAGCGAGACGATGCTCCTCGCGCTTGGCGATCGGCAGGCAGTAAAGGTGCGGACGGATGCCGCCCTTGAAGATCGCATTGCGGTTGTAGCTGAGATGATGCGGCGTGATCGTGCCGCCCATCCGGCCGGGATGGGCCTCGACGAAGGCCACGCCCTCGCGGGTCGTGATGTGCTCGAGCACGATCCTCAGGCCCTCGTGTCGCTTCAGCAACGGCGCCATCACCTTGTCGAGGAACACCGCCTCGCGGTCGAAGATGTCGACCTCGGGATCGGTGACCTCGCCATGGACCAGCAGCGGCATGCCGGCCTTTTCCATGGCCTCCAGCCCCTTCGCGACCTGGTCCATCGAGGTCACGCCGTGCGCCGAATTGGTCGTGGCATGCGCCGGATAGAGCTTGGCCGCGACCCAGACACCCTCTGCCTTGCCGCGCGCGAGTTCGGCCGGGTCGGCGCCGTCGGTCAGGTAGCAGGTCATCAGCGGCTCGAACTTCAGCTCCTTCGGCACCGCGGCGCGGATGCGCTCGCGATAGGCGCTGGCCTCGGCGACCTTCGTCACCGGCGGCACCAGGTTCGGCATGATGATGGCGCGGGCGAACTGGCGGGCGGTGTGCACGGCGCAGGCCGCCAGCATCGCGCCGTCGCGCAGGTGGACGTGCCAGTCGTCGGGACGGCGAATCGTGATCGACGCGGGGTTCGTAGACGGGGGGGTCGGATGTGCGGTGGCCATGACCCGCTTTCTACGCTTGCTCCCGGACGGGCTCCAATGTTGATTGAGGGGATGAACGACCTGAATGACGCCGTCGCTTTCGCCCTGGCCGCCCAGTCCAACTGGCCCGCCAGCATGTTCATGCCCGACGGGCAGTTCGTGATGACCTACGATTCGGGCGAGAAGGCCCCGGACAACGAGGTGCTGGGTCCCGTGACGCCGCGCGGCGGGCCGTCGGGTCTCGTCTATCGCGGCGGCCACAAGATCGCCGAATGGGGCGACGTCGACCGCGCCGACATGACCTTCAGCGTCGCCAAGAGCTACCTCGCCTTGCTCGCGGGCCTGGCGCTGGGCGACGGGCTGATCAAAAGCCTCGACGACAAGGTCGCGGACCATGCGCTCGACGACGGCTTCACCAGCGAGCAGAACCGCGGCATCACCTGGCGCCACCTGCTGACCCAGACCAGCGAATGGTCGGGCACCGTCTTCGGCAAGGAAGACCGCATCGACCATAATCGCGTGGTCGGCGTCGCGGTCGCCGACGCGCCCAAGGGCACGCGCCGCGCGATGAAGAAGCCGGGAAGCTTCTACGAATACAACGACGTGCGGGTGAATCGCCTCTCGCGCTCCCTGCTGCAGGTCTTCAAGGAGCCGCTGCCGCAGGTGCTGAAGCGGCGCATCATGGATCCGATCGGCGGCTCGCAGGGCTGGACGTGGGACGGCTATCGCAACTCGTTCGACACGATCGACGGAAAGCAGATGCTGTCGGTGCCGGGCGGCGGCCATTGGGGCGGCGGCATCGTCATCTCGGCGCGCGACCTCTCGCTGATGGGAAGGCTGGTGGCGCAGGGCGGCGTCTGGGACGGCCAGCGGATCCTGCCCGAGGGCTGGACCGCGGAGCTGGTGAAGCCCTGCCCGGTCGCGCCCTTCTACGGGCTGATGTGGTGGCTCAACACCGGCCGCAGGCAGTTCGCCGCCGCGTCCGAGAGCAGCTTCTTCGCGCTGGGTTGGGGCAGCCACATCGTCTGGATCGATCCCGAGAACGACCTGGTGACGGTGCTGCGCTGGATCGACCGCAAGAAGGCGCCGGAGTTCGTCGAGCGCCTGCTGGGGGCGATCAAGGCATGAGCCTGGATTTCTCTGCCGTCCCCCGCATGCCGGACGGGCGTACTGCCGCCGAACAGATCGAAGAGGTCGCCAGCCACTCGCAGGTCGTGCGGGTGCCGATGGGTAATGGCGGGAAGATGATGTGGCACGTGTTCGGCGCCGCGCCGGAGAAACCGATCCTGCTGCTGTTCCATGGCGGCTCGGGCTCGTGGATCCACTGGATCCGCAACGTCCTGCCGCTCAGCCAGCATTTCGCCGTCTACGCCGCCGACCTTCCGGGGCTCGGCGACAGCGACCCGCCCGACGACGTGAACGACATCTGGTCGGTGACGCACTGCGTCGAGGCCGCGATGAACGAGTTGCTGCCGAAGGACAGGCCGTTCGCCATCGCGGGCTTCTCCTTCGGCGGCATGGTCTCGGGCCATATCGCGACGCTCTTCCAGGACCGCATCGAGCGCATCGCGCTGGTCGGCGCCGGCGGCCTCAAGGCCACGCGCAAGCCCGGCCCGAAGCTGCACAAGCTGCTGCCCGAGATGCCGCCCGAGACGCTGGCGGCCGAGGCGCGGCGCAATCTCGAGATCCTGATGCTGCACGACCCCAGGAACGTCGACGGCATCGCGATCCACATGCAGATCCTCAACACCACGCGCGCCAAGACGCGCAGCCGCATCATGGGCCAGGCCTTCAAGCTCAGCGAAGTGCTGCCGCGGGTGACGACGCCGCTCACCGGCATCTGGGGCGAGTTCGATTCGACGACCTACCCGCACATCCAGGAACGCATCGATCTCTTCCGCGCCCTGCAGCCCGACTTCGAGATGAACGTCATTCCGGGCGCCGGCCACTGGGTGGCCTACGAGGCGGCGGAGGCCTTCAACAAAGTCCTGCTCCGCGTCCTTGCGAAGTGACGAACGCCCGATCGGCCGCCGCCGTCCTGCTGGCTCTTGCCGTGTCGCCGGCAGCGGCGCAGCAGAACGTGGCCAACAATCCGCTGACGGACATTCCGGCCATCCAGGTGCAGAACTACCTGCAGCCGGTGATGAGCGGCCAGCCCGGCAGCGGCGCCGACCAGCCCTTCCTGCGCGGGATCCTGCCGCACGACACGTTCGGCTGGCCGCAGCTCATGCGCGCCTCGCTGGCCACCGGAACGACGGTGTGGGGACCGGCCGGCACCGAGAGCGGCCTGGGCGACCTCACGCTGTTCGACGTACCGCTCTTCCAGCTCGCCAATGCCAAGCTGGGAATCGGGCCGCTGCTCATCGTGCCGACCGCCACCAGCCCGGCGCTGGGCGAGCGCAAATGGCAGGCCGGCGTGCAGGGAGTCGTGAGCGCGCCCTACGACTGGGGCCTCGCGGCGGCGCTGGTCGCCTACCAGCAGGCGTTCGACGGCACCGCGCGGTCGCTCACCATCCAGCCGTTCCTGTTCTACAATCTCAGCAACGGCTTCTACCTGCGCTCAAGCGGCATCACGACGATCGACTTCGGCCGCCAGCGGGCGGTCGTGCCGGTCGGCCTCGGTCTGGGCCGGGTCAAGCGCCTGGACGACGGCAACGTGCTGAACATGTATCTCGAGCCGCAATACTCGGTGGTGCAGAGCGGCCCCGGCCAGCCGGTTTTCCAGGTCTTCGCCGGCTTCAACATCCAGTTCCCGCCGGGCCGCGCGCCCTGAGCACCTACCTCATCCTGAGAGGCTGGCCGGAAATGAATGCAGCTAAAACAAGAGGCTGTGAACAGCCCCTATGACCTCACCCTGAGGAGCATCGCGCAGCGATGCGTCTCGAAGGGTGGGAACGCGCACCTCGTCTGCAGCCCATCCTTCGAGACGCGCCGCTTCGCGGCGCTCCTCAGGATGAGGTAAGGGCCTGAATCGATTCAATTCATTTCCGGCCAGCCTCTGAGGAGCGGCCCCCTCGAGTACCTCGGGGTAAACTCCAGGCCGCGTCTCGAAGGATGAGGTTAAGTGCCTGAATCGATTCAGTTCATTTCCCGTCACCCCATCACCCAGCGCGGCAGGCCGAGCGCGATGTCGGGGAAGGCCATCAGCAGCAGGATCAGGCCCAGCATCGCGGCCACGAACGGCAGGGCGCCGCGGATCACGTCGGCGATCGCCCCGCTCGTGCGCAGGCTCTGCACGACATAGAGGTTGAGGCCGACCGGCGGCGTCACCAGCGCCGCCTCGATCAGGATCGTCAGCACGATGCCCCACCAGATCGGATCCCAGCCCAGCCCGACCACGATCGGGAACACGAACGGGGTCGTGAGGATCATCATGGAGATGGTCTCCATGAAGCAGCCGAGGATCAGGTAGAACACGATCAGCAGCAGCATGGTGCCGACCTTGCCCAGCCCGAGCGCCTCGATCGCCTTGGCCACGCCGTCGGTCACGCCGATATTGGCCAGCACGAAGTTCAGGAACTGCGCGGCGATGATGATCAGCATGATCATCGCCGTCGTCCGCATCGTGCCCTCGAACACCGCCTTCATCATCGGCCAGGAGAGCGCGCGCTCCCAGGCGGCCAGCACCAGCGCCGCGAAGACGCCCATCGAGGCGGCTTCCGTGGGTGTCGCCCAGCCGGCATAGATGGAGCCGACGACGACGCCGAAGATGAACAGCGGCGCCACCAGGTCCTTCAGGCTGCGCAGCCGCTCGCCCCAGCGGCTCTCCACCCGCGTGCCGCCCTTGGCCGGCCAGATCAGGCAATAGATCAGGACGATGGCCATGAAGAAGCCGGTCAGCAGCAAGCCGGGAATCATGCCCGCGAGGTAGAGCCGCGGCACCGAGGTCTGGGTCAGCAGCCCGTAGAGGATGAAGTTGATCGACGGTGGAATGAGGATGCCGAGCGTGCCGCCGGCCGCCAGCGTGCCGAGGAACAGCGGCTCGTCGTAGCCGCGGATCTTGACCTGCGGCAGGGCGACGACGCCGACCGTGGCGGCGGTGGCGACGCTCGAGCCCGAGGTCGCCGCGAACATCGCGCAGGTGCCGATGTTGGCGTGCATCAGGCCGCCCGGCAGCCAGGAGAGCCAGGTCGCGATCGCGCCATAGACGCGATGGGCGATGCCCGAGCGCAGCAGGATCTCGCCCAGCATCACGAACATCGGGATGGCGATCAGGATGTATTCGGAGCTGGCGTTCCACACGATGTCGCCCATCGCGAGGTAGAGCGGGATCGACGAGAAGAACTGGTTGAGCGCCAGGCCCAGCACGCCCATGACGGCGGCGACCGGAACGCTGACCGCCAGCAGGGCGACGAGGAGAAGGAGCGCGGTGCCGAGCATGTCTACCTCTTGCCCGCCGTGTCCGGCGATCCGATTCCCAGCGAGCCCAGCTCGCCCTTCACTTCCTCGTCCTGCGACGGCACGCCGATGGTCGCCGCGACGGTGCCGAAGTCGCCGCGCACCAGCGCCATCAGGCTGCGCAGGAAGGCGAGCACGGTGACGGCGAGGAACAGCACGAAGCCCGCGAACCATGGCGCCTGCGGCCAGGCCAGCGGAATGCGCAGCGGCGTGTTGGAGCGGTTTCCGCCGCTGAGGTTGTCGAGGAAGATCTCGCCGGCGCGGTCGACGATGGCCAGGACGAGGATCGCGAGGCCCAGGATCGCCACCAGGTCGAAGGCCGCCCGGAGCCGCGGCCCGAGCTGGCCATAGAGCACGTCGATGCGGACATGGCCGCGCGTCACCAGCACGTGCGCCAGCGACCACGAGGTGCCGACCGCGAAGAGATAGGCCGCGATCTCGTCGGAGCCGGAGAAGGCGAAGGCGAGCAGCTTGCGGCTGATCACCTCGACCGTGACCACGACCGCCGCCAGCAGGATCATGGCGCCACCGGCCCAGGCTCCCCAGAGGGCGGCGACCGACGCGCCGCGCCACAGACGTTCCATGTTTGCTTCCCGAGCCAGTTTTAGCGGCGGGGTGGTGGACCGGTATGGGGCCCCGCTGCCGTTCAGTTCGCCTTGGCGACGAGGCCGTAGCGCTTGCCGACCATCTCGGTCCACTTGGCCGCGCACTCCGCGCCGCAGCGCTTGGCCCATTCGGGCAGTACGACGTCGTTCAGCGCCTTCTTGACCAGGGCGCGGTCGGCGTCGGTCGGCATCACCAGCTTCAGCTTGGCCGGCGGGCCGACCGAGCACGGGCCGTTGCCGGTGTCGCAGGCGATGCCTTCCTTGGTGTCGGCTTCGACGCTGGCCCAGGCCGCCTCTTCGAGCTTCTTGAACTGGCCCGTCATGAATTCCTGGGTCGGCTTCGAGAGCTTGTTCCAGCTGTTGAGGTTCACGGAGACGAAGCCCGCGGTATAGCCCAGCGACACGTCGACGACGGTCTTCACCACCTCCGGCCACTTCGCCTGGTATCCCGGCAGCGTGCCGGTGATGCCGCAGTCGACGACGCCCTTCTCCAGCGCCGGCACGACCTCGCCGAAGGGAATGGTGACCGCGGAGCCGCCCAGCGCCTTGACCAGGTCGGACTGGGAGACGCCCTGCACGCGCACCTTCTTGCCCTTGATGTCGGCCAGGCTGGAGATCTCGTCGCGGCAGAAGAACACCTGCTGAGGGAAGGCGAAGGTCGACACGATCATCGAGCCGAACTTGTCGCGCATCACCTTCTGCATTTCGGGCATCCAGGCGTTCAGGATCTCGCGCTGCTGGGCCACGCTGGTCGCCACGCCCGACAGGTCCGAACCCTCGAAGATGGCGGCGCCGTCGTCGACATAGATCGGCAGCGCATGCGCCACGTCATAGACGCCGGACTTCAGCAGCCGCAGCACCTCGGTGCCCTTGAGGTTGAGCTCGGTGATCGACTTGATGTTGCCGGTCAGCTTGCCGCCCGAAGCGGTGCCGAGCTGCTCGCTCCAGAACGGCTGTTCGACCTTCTTGTTGATGTTGAGGAAGTTCCACGTGCCGATCACGTTGAACTTCTTGGTATCGAGCTGGGCTGGCGCTGCCGGTGTCTGGGCCGAGGCAATGCAAGTGCCGCCGACGACCAATGCTGCCGCCATCCCGAGAAGTGCGGTGAATTTCATCTATGACTCCCTGTTCCGCGCCTGTAACCCCGTGGCGCAGTTGCGGGCGACTGTCGTTCAATTCGCCGGGAGAGGCAAGGGCACGGCCGGGCTTGCCTGGCAGGCCGTCGCGCCCTTCAATGGGCGAGAAGGATCCCTCACTTCGTTCGGGATGACACCGGTTTTGGGATCGGCGCACTGCCTCCCTTCCACCGACCGTGTCATCCTGAGCGCAGCGAAGGATCCTTCCGAACGGAGACTCGAATGCCCAACCTGCTCTGTGTCGGCACCGCCGGCATGTCGGTGTGGTTCAGCCGCGACGACGGCGAGACCTGGATCCGGCCCTATATCGAATCCGGCCTCTATCTCGAGGCGCGCGTCTGGGCGCTGTCGGCGCATCCGCAGCGGCCGGGCGAAGTGCTGGCCGGCACGGACTCCGGCCTCTACCGCTGGAACGAGGGCGACCAGAAATGGACGCACCTGCCCTCGGTGCTCGACGACTACGACATCTGGGCCATGGCGCAGGCGCCCGACGATCCCGACACGATCGTGGTCGGCACCCAGCCCGCGCACATCTTCGTCTCGACCGACGGCGGCAAGAGCTTCGCGCCCGCGCAAGGCTCCTTCGCCGACGCCTGCATCTTCGTGGGCAAGCCGCGCGTGACGCAGATCCTCTTCGATCCGGTCGACAAGGACACGCTGTGGGCCGGCGTCGAGATCGACGGCGTGCACCGCTCGACCGATCGCGGCCGCACCTGGAAGAAGGTGGGCCAGGGCATCAACTCCGAGGACATCCATGGCCTGGCCGTGATCCGCAACGGATCGAAGCTGGTCTACGCCACGACCAACCGCGGCCTGAACCTGAGCCGCGACAATGGCGAGACCTTCGCCTTCCAGGAACTCGATTCGCCCTGGCAGTACACCCGCACCATCGTGCCCCGCGCCGACGGCGACGCGACGGTGTTCCTGACCAACGGCAACGGCCCGCCGGGCTCGACCGGCCGGCTGCTGCGCAGCACCGACCATGGCGCACACTGGCAGGACGCGAAGCTGCCGGGCGAGCTCAACTCGACGCCGTGGACGGTGGCGACGCATCCCTCGAACCCGAAGCTGATCTTCGTCTGCTCCAACTTGGGCCAGCTCTTCCGCTCGACCGACGGCGGCGAGACCTGGACCAAGCTCCCGCGCGAGTTCGGCGAGGTCCGCAGCACGATCTGGCAACCGCTGGCGTGAGTTCGTGGCATATCCAATCCCCCACCCCCTCATCCTGAGGAGGCCCCGCAGCGGCCGTCTCGAAGGATGGGCAACAGGCGAGGTGCTCGTTCCCACCCTTCGAGACGCTCACTGCGTTCGCTCCTCAGGGTGAGGCCTTTTTAGAAGCCTCGTCGCGCAACATTGTTGTGCGAACGGTTATCAAGCAGGGGTGCGACATTCCCTTCGACTGTTTCGTTTATTTCGTTCGTTTCGATTATTCGCCAGAACTTCAACGACCCGCCAAAGGAGCCCGCGATGAAAACCACCGTCGCCGAGATCGCGCCCAGCATCTACCGGCTCTCGACCTTCGTGCCCAACGTCGGCCCGACCGGCTTCACCTTCAACCAGTTCCTGATCGACGCCGACGAGCCGCTGCTCTTCCACTACGGTCAGCGCAGCCTCTTCCCGCTGATCGTCGAGGCGGTGAAGACCGTGATCCCGCTCGATAAACTGCGCTGGACGACCTGCTCCCATGTCGAGGGCGACGAAAGCGGCGCGCTCAACCAGTGGCTCGCCGCCGCGCCCAACGCCCAGCCGGCGCACGGCCAGCTCGGCTGTAACATCTGGCTCGCCGACATGGCCGACCGCCCGCCGCGCGCGCTCAAGGACAACGAGGGGCTCGACCTCGGCGGCAAGCGGGTGCGCTGGCTCGACACGCCGCACGTGCCGCACAACTGGGACGCCGGCCTGATCTACGAGGAGACGACCGGCACGCTGTTCAGCAGCGACCTCTTCACCCAGACCGGCCCCGCCGATCCCACCACCGAAAGCGACATCGTCGCCCCCGCCATCGCGGTCGCCGAGCGCCTGCCCTTCATGCCGCCGACGCCGATGGCCGCGCCAACGTTACGAAGGCTGGCCGCGCTGAAGCCGAAGACGATCGCGCTGATGCATGGCCCGACGTTCAAGGGCGATGGAGCGGCGGCGTTGGAGGGGTTGGCGGAGCACTATTCAAAGCATAAGAAATAGCGCCTACTTGCGCCCGAAAGCGTCTTTTCATCCTTGCAATCTGCCGACGTGAAAGCCGAAGTGATATCGCAGCAACACCTCCTTACGGAGTTCGCATTTCTGGACACGGAAACCTACATCCGCTGTCGGTTTGATTTTTCCAAGGGGCACTTAGGAAAACTCGCCGAATACGGCAGGGCAGGCCTAGTTCGTGTTTTGATAACCGATGTGACTCGTCGCGAGGTCCTCAGACACTTGGAGGCGCATGTCCGCGCAGCATTGGAGACCGCCAAGAAAAATCATCACATCCTGACCCAGGCGGGGATGCAACCAGGAACGCCACCACCTGCGCAGGACGCGATAAGAAGTTCCGAGGCGGCTTTCGATCGGTTTCGAATTGCGACGCGTGCCGTGACAGTGCCGCTAAAGGCAAACCTTGAATCGATAGTTGACGATTACTTCAGTCGACGCCCACCGTTCTCAGACAAAAAGCAAAGTGAATTTCCAGACGCAATAGTTGCCGCATCTCTCCGGCATTGGTGCGCTGACAATAAATGTTCAGCCTATGTCGTGTCTGGAGACAAGGACTTCGACGGGATATGCGCCACTGCTCAAGAGCTGCACAAACTAGAAAGCGTAGCGGAGCTACTTACTCATGCTAGTGTTTCAGAAGAAACGCACCGAGCAATCGTCGAACGCATTAGAGATAGCAATCAATTAGAGCATCTTCTGGAACAGGAGTTGATTGGTCGATACGCAGAGACCTCTGCTGCGTCAAAATACTATGCGCCCAGTCCAATTTCTGCTGAAGGAAGAGTGATCACGGCACGAATTGAAAAGATAGATAGGATTAACGTGATCGATGCCAAGCAGCCTATCTATACATGTGCCCTTGAGTTCGAGGCAGTGCTCACTCTTGATTTGGAGATTACGGACGTTAGCGCGTTGGGCAGCCACGAATTCTTTAGGTCCACTCTCGATGTCGCCGAGCGTTGCACGGCTGAAGTGCAACTCCGATATTCTGGGCCTCTCTTCGACATCGAATCCGTCACAGTTGATGAGGAGACCATCAACCTTGATGAGATGATCGAGGACTTTTATCCCTGACTATCGAGCCTTCCTCTCGACCTATCGCCCAGCACTGACAGGAGCACGTATTGGACTACCACCCCCTCGGAAACACCGGCCTCACCGTCTCCGTCGCCGGCCTCGGCTGCGGCGGCAACAGCCGGCTCGGGCTGGGGCGTGGCGCAAGTTTCGACGAGTGCGTGGGGGTCGCGCGGGCGGCGATCGATCTCGGGGTAAACTTCCTCGACACGGCCGAGGTCTACGGGACCGAGGAGATCGTGGGCGCGGCGGTGAAGGCCTATGACCGCGACAGGCTGGTGATCTCGACCAAGGCGCTGTTCAAGACCGAGGACACGGCGGAGACGGTGACGCGGAAGGTCGAGGCGTCGCTGAAGCGGCTCGGGCTCGACCATGTCGACGTCTTCCATTTCCACGCGGTCGGCCCGGCGGCCTACGAGCATCATCGCGACGTGCTGGCGCCGGCGCTGCTGCGGCTCAAGGAGCAGGGCAAGGTGCGCCATGTCGGCCTCACCGAGACGGGGCCGCGCGATCCGGAGCAGGCGATGCTCGCGCGCGCGGTCGAGGAGGCGCCGTGGGAGGTCGTCATGCTGGCCTACAGCCTGGTGAACCAGGGCGCGCGCACCAAGGTGTTCCCGGTGACCGTGCGGCGCGGCATCGGCACCTTGCTGATGTTCGTCGTGCGCAACATCTTCAGCAACGACGCCTACCGCCGCGCCGTGTTCGCCAGGCTGGTCGAGGACGGCCTGCTCGAGGCGTCGGTGCTGGCCCAGGGGAGCGCGGACGGCGACCCGCTCGCCTTCCTCGTCGCCGAGGGCGGCGCCGAGAGCATCACCGACGCGGCCTATCGCTATGCGCGCCACGAGAAGGGCGCCGACGTCATCCTGTTCGGCACCGGCAACCGGGCGCATGTGAAGGCCAATATCGAGTCGATCCTGCGGCCGCCCCTGCCCGCCCCGGTGATCGAGCGGCTGCACCGGACGTTCGGGCACCTGAGCGGCGTCGGGCTCGATTTGCCGGGGCCGGTGAAGGCGTAGAGACCTTCCAACAGCGCCTCACCCCGTCTGTAGCCCATCCTTCGAGACGGCCCTTCGGGCCTCCTCAGGATGAGGTGATGTGGATCGCTCCCTACACCGACCTCACCCTGAGGAGCGAACGCAGCGAGCGTCTCGAAGGGTGGGAACGCGCACCGTGCCTGTTGCCCATCCTTCGAGACGGGCGCTGCGCGCCCTCCTCAGGATGAGGGAAGTGGGTTCCGCGTGGCGTGACTCTTGCTTCACAATCCTGGGACTGTGGGCAGGGTGGAATGATCGGGCATCGCGACGTGCCAGCCGGATCGGACCGTGGCGTCGGGGACGCGCATTCCCTCGGCGAGGCGATGCTGTTGCGCCTGCGCGCCGACATCCTCAGCACCGATCTCGCCCCCGGCTCCAAGCTCGCGCTGCATCACCTGGCCAGGCAATACGGCATCGGCATCACCCCGTTGCGCGACGCGCTGGGCCAGCTCGCGGGCGACGGGCTGGTCGTCATGGAAAGCCAGAAGGGCTTTCGCGTGGCACCGGTCTCGCGCGAGGACCTTCGCGACGTCTGCGACATACGCCTGCGGGTCGAGCTGATGGCGCTCGACCTCGCCTTCGACCGCGCCGATGCCGAGTGGGACCGCCGCATGAAGGTGGCGCACGCCGCGTTCATCCATATCAAGGCGCGCGTGGGCGAGAACACGCCGATCACGGCCGAGTGGGAGGAGGCGCATCGCGAGCTGCACATGACGCTGCTGTCGGCCTGCGCCTCGCCGACGCTGATGCGGATCTGCCGCCAGATCCACGACCGCATCCACCGCTATCGCCGCATCGCGCTGCCCACCAAGTCCTACATGGGCGGCATCAGCGACGATCACTTCGAGATCAGCACGGCCGCCTACCGGCGCGATCGCGCGAGCTGCAAGGCGCTGCTGCAACGTCACCTCGTCGAGTCGAACCGGCTGATCGAGGAGAACATCAGCTTCGCGGTGGAGACCTAGAGGAGCAAGGCAAAGGTCCCTCGCTGCGCTCGGGATGACAATGGGTTTGGGATTGGCGCAGTACGTCGATGAAGGAAAAGCTGTCATCCCGAACGCAGTGAGGGACCTTTGAGTCAAAGGCGACACCCCGCCACCTCCAATACTGCCCCGTTCCCGCGCCACCCTGCCCCCGCTTTGAAGAATCTATAGATTCTGCCGCCACTCCTGAGGAGCGAATCGCCTGCAATCCCGTGGAATCAGCGCTTTCTAGCGCTGGCACAGCTTCTGCACCTCTGAGGGTGAGACGCCGTTGCGACGCCCCATCGAGGATGCAGATGCAGTATTCGGAACTCTCCCCCACCATTCGCAGGATCCTCGAAGCGCTGCCCGATCCGGGCGCGCACGAGGCCGCCGCGCCGATGCTGCCGCGCGAGTGCTACACCTCGCCCGAGTTCTTCGAGTTCGAGCGAACGGTCGTCTTCCCGCGCTCCTGGGTCTGCGTCGGCCGCGAGGAGCAGATCCCGAATACCGGCGACTTCCTGGCGCCGACCATCGGCATCGAGCCGCTGCTGGTCGTGCGCCGCGCCGACGGGACCATCGGCGCCATGAGCGCGATCTGCCGCCATCGCGGCCTCGTCATCGCCACCGAGGCCGGCTCGACCGGCCGCGCCTTCCGCTGTCCGTTGCACTACTGGACCTTCGACCTGCACGGCAACTTCATGGGCGCGCCCTATCTCGAGAGCCGCGAGGACCATGACTGCCTGCGCAAGAACTCGAAGCTGCCCGAGGTGCGGCTGGAGAACTGGCACGGCTTCCTGTTCGTCAATCTCGATCCCGACGCGGCGCCGCTGGCGCCCAGCCTCGCCAAGGTCGAGCCGTTCTGGGCCAACTACGAGGACGCCGACCTCGTGGCCGTTCCGCCGACGCCCGGCGACACGCCGCTGCCGTGGAACTGGAAGGTCCACGCCGAGAATTTCACCGACGCCTATCATCCCGAATTCGTGCATCGCGGCACGCACGACTTCGCGCCCAGCGTCCATGACGAGGGCGGCGTCGTGTTCACGCCGATGAGCGGCGCCGACAATGCCATCATCCGCACCGTGCCGCTGATGCAGGCCGACGGCGGCATGACCACCGCCGGCTGGGGGCCCGAGGCCGCCTTCCCGGCGATCGAGACGCTGTCGCCCGAGCAGCGCAAGCGGCTCACCTTCGTGCTGATCCCGCCCAGCATGACGCTCATCTTCGCGCCGGGCGCCGTCGCCTACCAGCTGATCACGCCGGTCGGCGCCGAGGCGACGCTGGCCTCCAACGACCGCGTGACGGCCGGCGGCTGGCTGCTGCCGCGCTCGACCCGCGAACGCAACGACTTCGCCGATCGCGCCGCCACGGTGCGCGAGGGCGCCAAGAAGATCTGGCTGCAGGACATCCCGGTCAATCTCGGCATGCAGGCCGGCAAGAAGTCGCGCTTCACGCCCGACGACGCGCACTACGTGCCGCTCGAGACGACGCTGATCCAGTTCAACGCCTGGCTGCTGCGCGCCTATCGCGCCGCCGTACCCACAGCCTGAGCGCGGAGGTCTTCATGAATGCTCCGATGTCGACATCCCTGACGTCTCCGGCTGCAACCCCGGACGTCTACGCCCGGACCGGCCTGCCCGAGACCGGCCTGCGCAATTACTGGTACCCGGTGCTGGCGGGCTGGCGCCTGGGCAAAAAGCCCAAGGCCGTAAAGATCCTGAACGAGGACATCGTGCTGTTCCGCGATGCCGGCAAGATCCACGCGCTGCAGGATCGCTGCCCGCACCGCGGCGCCCAGCTCAGCCAGGGCAGCTGCATGTATCCCGGCAGCGGCACGCTGACCTGCCCCTATCACGGCTGGACCTTCTCCGGCGAAAGCGGGAGCTGCGTCGCCAAGCTGATGGAGGGGCCGGACACCGTCATCCCGCCCGGCACCGGCGTGAAGACCTATCCGGTGAAGGAGCATCTCGGCGTCATCTGGCTGTTCGTCGGCGACATGGAGGCCGTGCCGCTGTCGGACGACCAGCCCGAGTGCCTCGCCCAGGACAAGGAATGGCACGGCTTCTCGACGTGGCGCACGTATCACTGCAACTGGCGCGTCCTGAAGGACAATCTCTGCCACGACCTGCACGCGCCGTTCCTGCACAGGAACGCGCCCGAGCTGATCCTGCAGCCGGTCTTCCCGCACGCGGTACAGCTCGCCGCCGAGCCGACGTCCGACGGGCGCGGCATCGGCTACAAGGCGCGCGGCGGCATCAACAAGGCGGACTATCCGGGGCTCGGCCAGTTCCCGCCGGCCCGCGAGAGCTGGTACCGCCGCCTGAAGCCCACGGGGCGCGGCAAGGACATCGATCCCACCAAGGCGCCGGCCGTCGTGAAGTACGGCTACCTGCACCGCCAGAGCTCGCTGCTGCCCGGCATCACCCTGATCGGCCGGCCGAGCGGCAACTATTTCATGTGCCGCTGGGTCGTGCCGATCGATGAGAAGACGACGCTCTTCTACACGTTCAGCCGCTACCGCCGGCAGGGCGCGGTCGCGACGATGCTGCAGAAGCTGCAATGGATCTTCTGGCTGTCGTGGACGCACGACTGGCTGTTCTCCGACCAGGACAAGCGCGTGCTGGAGAAGGTGAAGACCCAGCGCGAAACCCTGTCGCGCACCGATGCCGGCGTCTCGGCCTGGCGCCGCTTCGTCGCCGAGCATGCGCGACGCCCGCCGTCATCCGATCACCAGGCCGGCCATCGCGCCGCCGCCGAATAGCCCCCCGCCCCGATACGCCAGAGGAGACCGCTTCATGTTCAAAGGATCGACCCTCACCCGCCGCACTGCGCTCAAGGCCACCGCCGGCGCCGCCGCCCTCGCCTCGGGCCTTGCCACGCCGTTCGTTGCGAAGGCCGCGACCGACCTCACCTTCACGCTGCCGTGGCTGGCCGAAGGCAGCAACCTGATCGCCTACGTCGCCAAGTCCCAGGGCTTCTGGGCCAAGCACGGGCTCAACGTCACCGTGTCGCGCGGCTTCGGCTCGACGCCCGCCGCCGAGGCGATCGGCGCCGGCAAGTTCGACTTCGGCATGTCGGTCGCGACCTCGGGCATCGAGATCACGGCCAAGGGCCTGCCGCTCGTGCAGCTCGCCACCACCGGCTACGACGCCACCATGTGCATCGCGGTGCTGGAGGACTCGCCGATCCGCACGCCCAAGGACCTCGAAGGCAAGACGATCGCCTCGGTCGTGACCTCGGGCGACTATCCGTTCCGGCCGATCTTCCTGAAGCGCGCCGGCGTCGACGAGTCGAAGATCAAGCCGGTTCTGGTCGATCCCAAGGTCCGCGAGCGGCTGCTGCTCGACAAGAAGGTCGATGCGCTCTCGGGCTTCGCCATCAGCATGGCCCCGATCCTCTATGCCGCCGGCCACAAGCCGCGCTTCATGCTCTACAGCAAGTACGACCTGCCGCTCTATCACAACGTCCTGATGACCCAGCCGGCGCGCCTCGCCAAGGATCCCGGCCAGTGCGAGGCGATGGTCAACGGCCTCGTCGAGGCGATGAAGTTCACGCTGCTCGATCCGCAGGCCGCGCAGGACATCTTCCTCAAGGCGGTGCCCGAGATGGCGATGGTCGCGCAGGCCAAGGAGCGCCTGTGGGTCGGCCTCGGCATCTGGATGTACCAGGCGATGTACGCGCCGGCCCGGACCCACGGGCTGGGCTACGGCGATCCCAAGGACTACGCCACGATGATCGACCTCGTGATGCAGAACATCGCGACCGACCCCAAGGACAAGAAGCCCGAGCTCGACGCGATCCTGACCAACCGCTTCACGGGCAAGCTGAAGCTCACCGATGCCGAATGGGCGAAGGCCGAGTCCGCGGTGACGGAGTTCAAGGCCGTCCTGAGCTGAGGCCGATGGACTCGCTCGCTCTGCCCTTCGCCGCCGCCGCCGGCACGGACTGCGGATTCATCCAGGTCCGCCAGGCGCGCAAGGTCTACGCCTCGGGCGACAAGTCGGTCGAGGCGCTGAGCGACGTGAGCTTCGACGTGGCCAAGGGCGAGTTCATCGCCATCCTGGGGCCGAGCGGCTGCGGCAAGAGCACCCTCCTCATGATGTGCGGCGGGCTGGAATCGTCGACCGGCGGCACCATCGAGGTCGCCGGCCGCCCGATGACCGGGCCGCGTACCAGCATCGGCATCATGTTCCAGGACCCGACCCTGCTGCCCTGGAAGACGGTGCTGCAGAACGTGATGTTCCCGGCTCATATCCTGGGCAAGCCGGACGCCGAGTATCGCGACCGGGCGCAGCGGCTGGTCGAGATGGTCGGGCTGCACGGCTTCGAGAACAAGCGGCCGCACGAATTGAGCGGCGGCATGCGCCAGCGGGTCGCGATCTGCCGCGCGCTGCTGAACGATCCCGACATCCTGTTGATGGACGAACCATTCAGCGCGCTCGACGCGATCACGCGCGACGAGATGAACGAGGCGCTGCTCGACATCTGGCGCGAGTACGGCAAGACCGCCCTGTTCGTGACCCATTCGATCCGCGAGGCCGTGCTGCTGGCCGACCGGGTGCTGGTGATGACGCGACGGCCGGCCACGGTCGTGGCCGACATCCGCGTCCCGTTCGGACGGCCGCGCGACATCTCCGTCACCGAGACACCGGAGTTCGCCCGCCTGTGCAGCGAACTGCGCGGCATGATCGAGCATGGCGGCACGCGGCGCGACCGGCGGCCCGGCGACGGGCCGGTGCTGCAGCCCGGCCGTCATGGCGGCCAGGAATGAGCCGGCGATGAACGATCGCACCCTCTCGATCGTCCTGCCGCTGGCCAGTGCGGTCGTCCTCGCGGTGGCGTGGCAGGTCACGGTGCGGGTGGGTGGCATCCGCGAACTCATCCTGCCGGCGCCGACCGACATCTTCGAAACGCTTCTGCGCACGCTGCCCACGCTCATTCACCAGGCCGTGGTGACCGGCCGCGAGGCGCTGGCGGCGTTCCTGCTGGCGATCGTGGCGGGCTTCACCGGCGCCGCCCTGATCAGCAGCTCGAAGATTCTGCGCGAGATCCTCTACCCCTTCATCGTGACCCTGCAGCTCGTGCCGAAGGTGGCGCTGGCGCCGCTGTTCGTGATCTTCCTCGGCATCGACCACGAGGCGCGCATCACCTTCGCGGCGCTGCTGAGCTTCTTCCCGGTGCTGATCTCCACGTCGGTCGGCCTGCACGATACGGACCTCAGCGCCCTGCGCCTCTGCCGCTCGCTGGGCGCCTCGTCGTGGCGGACCTTCTGGTCGGTGCGCGTTCCCTTCGCCCTGCCGCATTTCTTCAGCGGCGTGCGCATCAGCTCGACCATGGCCGTGACCGGCGTGGTCATCGCCGAGTTCATCAGCGCCAAGGAAGGGCTGGGCTTCGCCATCCTGGCGGCCGGTGCGCGCTCGCAGACCGCCGCGGCCTTTGCCGCCATCGGCGTGCTCTGCGTCCTGGGCCTCGCCCTCTACGGCGCCGTGGCCGGCCTCGAGAAGCTGGCGATCCGCTGGTACCGCGGATGACGGCCGTTCCCTTCTCCGACGTGACGCTCGACCCTGCGCCCGCCGCATGGCGCCGGTGGCTGCGCTGGTCGAGGCTGCGGCCGGTCGTGCTGCCGCTGTCGCTCCTCGCGATCTGGCTCGCCGCCTGGCAAGCGGGCGTCGAGCGGTACCCGCAGATGCGCTCGTTGCTCTCCTCGCCCTCCGACATCGGCGCGATCCTGGGCAGCAGCATGCCCTTACTCTTGCCGCAGCTCCTGTCGACGGCGCGCGAGGCGGTGATGGGCTTCGCGCTCGCCGCCGTGATCGGCGTGGCGCTGGGCGCGGCGCTCACTCTGTCGCGCCGGCTCGAACAGGCGCTGTTCCCCCATCTCGTGCTGTTCCAGATCGTGCCGAAGATCGCGCTGGCGCCGCTGTTCGTCATCTGGTTCGGCGTCGGCAGCGAATCGCGCCTGGTCTTCGCGCTGTTCCTCGCCTTCTTCCCGATCGCCGCCGCCACGGCGGGCGGCCTCGCGCGCACCCGGCCCGAGGCGCTGCGCCTCTGCGCCGCGCTGACCGCCAGCCGCTGGCGCACCTTCGTCTCGGTGCGCGTGCCGTTCGCCATCCCGTCGCTGTTCGCGGGGCTGAAGATGGGCATGACCATGGCCCTGATCGGCACGATCGTGGGCGAGTTCGTCACCGGCCAGCAGGGCCTCGGCTACATCATCATGTTCGCCGCCGCCAACGCCGACAGCGCGCTCACCTTTGCCGCGCTCGGCCTGCTCTGCCTCGTGGGTCTTTCCGTCTACGGCGCCGTCGTGCTGGCCGAGGCCGCCGCCCAGCGCTGGTACGGCGCCCCTTTCGTAACCGAAGGCTTCACCTGAACGGGAGACTCCGCCGATGACACCGCAGCAGATCGAATTGGTCCAGACGAGCTTCAAGAAGGTCGTGCCGATCGCCGGCACCGCCGCCGACCTGTTCTATGGTCGCCTGTTCGAGATCGCGCCCGAGGTGCGGCCGATGTTCCCCGAGGACATGAAGGAGCAGAAGGTGAAGCTCATGGCGATGCTGGGCACCGCCGTCACCAACCTGCACAAGCTCGACGAGATCCTGCCGGCCGTGAAGGCGCTGGGCGAGCGCCACAAGGGCTATGGCGTGACGGCGGCGCACTATGCGCCGGTCGGCGCGGCGCTGCTGTGGACGCTCGAACAGGGCCTCGGCCCCGACTTCACGCCCGACGTGAAAGCCGCCTGGACCGAGACCTATACGGCGCTCGCCGGCGTGATGACCTCCGCCTAGTCGTCCTCGCGGACGACGAAGCGGGCCTGCCGGACTTCCTCGGCCGACCAGCCGTCGGCCTGCATCCGGGCGCGGGCGCGGTCGATGTAATCCTGTTCGAAGATCGGGGCGTGCACGAAGCCCAGCACGATCGAATAGGAGCGGAGATACTCGTCGCGCAGGAAGACGTCGATGAGCTTGGTCGGCACGACGGAACTAATGGCAGCCAATAGTGAAGCTATTTTGAAGGCCGCCGCCGCCCGGGGGAGACTGCGCGCCCACGGAGGATCAGAGCCATGTCGACCGAGACCGGAACCGTCCGCCTGCACCGCGTGCTGACCGCCCCGCCCGAGCGCATCTACCGCGCCTTCCTCGACGCCGACGCCATGGCCAAGTGGCTGCCGCCGCACGGCTTCACCGGCCACATGCACGAAATGGATGCGCGCGTGGGCGGCGGCTACCGCATGACCTTCACCAACTTCTCGTCGGGCAGCAGCCATTCCTTCGGCGGCACCTTCGTCGAACTGGTGCCCAACGAGCGCATCCGCCACACCGACACATTCGACGATCCCAACCTGCCCGGCGAGATGCAGACCACGATCACCCTGCGCAAGGTGATGGTCGGCACCGAGATCGAGATCGTGCAGGAGGGCATCCCCGCCGTCATCCCGACCGAGGCCTGTTACCTCGGCTGGCAGGAATCGCTGACCCTGCTGGCGCAGCTGGTGCAGCCGGAGGTTCCGGGGTGACCTAAAGGTCCCTCGCTACGCTCGGGATGACAAACTTGTTGGACCTGGCGCAGGTGCGCCGGTGACAAAATAGCTGTCATCCCGAGCGTAGCGAGGGACCTTTCGCTCGCGTGTGGCCTCGGCGCGTCCCCTCGCCTATTGTCCGCCCGACCTCGGAATTGCAGAGAAACGGAGACACCGTGCAGACGACGCCGCTTTCGAAAGACCTCCACGACACGCTGTCGAAGATCACCACGGCCAGCATCACCACGATCCTGCTGAAGAAGGGGCTGCGCAACGTCTGGATGCGCGGCACGCGGCCGATCAAGCCGGGCCAGGGCCGTCTGGTGGGACGCGCCTTCACCCTGCGCTTCGTGCCGGCCCGCGAGGATCTGGCCACGCCGGCGAGCTGGTCGTCGCCGATCTCGACCCGAGCCGCCATCGAGGCGATGCCCGAGGGCGCGATCGTGGTGGCCGATGCGATGGGCGTCACCGACGCCGGCATCTTCGGCGACATCCTGTGCGCGCGCATGGTCAAGAAGAACGTCGCCGGCCTGATCACCGACGGCGTGGTGCGCGACATTGCGGGCGTGCTGGGCACCGGCCTGCCGGTCTGGTGCCAGGGCGCCGCGGCCCCGCCCTCGGTCGCCGGCCTGACCTTCGTGAGCTGGCAGGAGCCGATCGGCTGCGGCGGCGTGGCGGTGTTCCCCGACGACGTGGTCGTGGTCGACGATGACGGCGCGGTGCTGATCCCCCAGGCGCTGGTCGAGGCGGTCGCCCAGGAAGGCACCGAGCAGGAGCGGCTCGAAGGCTGGATCATGTCCGAGGTCGAGCGCGGCGTGGCCCTGCCCGGCCTCTATCCGCCGAACGACGACGCCAAGGCGCGCTACGCCGCGACGAAGAAGTAGGCGCGGGCAGCGGAGGCCGGTCCATGAAAGTGTTGCGCATGCTGGCCTTCGCCGTCGCGGGGGCGCTGCTGTCGGCGACGGCCTGGTCGCAGGCCGGCCGCCAGCCGGTCGACTGGCCCACCGTGTCGCTCGAATCGATCGGCGGCGGGCCGCTGCCCACGCCGGCCTATGCCGGCAAGGTCGTGCTGCTGGTCAACACGGCCTCCCTGTGCGGCTTCACCGGCCAGTACAAGGGGCTGGAGGACCTGTGGCGGCGCTACAAGGACAAGGGCCTCGTGGTGCTGGGCGTGCCGTCGAACGATTTCGGCGGCCAGGAGCCCGGCAGCAAGGAAGAGATCAAGCGCTTCTGCGAGGCCAGCTTCGACGTCACCTTTCCGCTCGCCGACAAGCAGATCGTGACCGGCGCCAACGCCCAGCCGCTCGATCGCTGGGCCGCGGCCCAGACCGGCACGCTCGGCACGCCGAGCTGGAACTTCCACAAGATCCTGATCGGCCGCGACGGACGGGTGATCGACTGGT
>JAESFK010000305.1_pt1 | contig 29478 bp, 30 predicted proteins | sample 9269391 | NCBI WGS metagenome assembly JAESFK01 (sample SAMN14506231, study PRJNA617097) | algae metagenome | isolation source: Drouetiella hepatica UHER 2000/2452 and co-occurring heterotrophs from... | place: Slovakia: Slovak Paradise National Park, Hrabusice, Kosice Region | collected 2000-01-01
TGAACAGAGGTTCAAAGATTTCCCATTCTGCATCAGTGAGGCTGCTGGAATACGGCATAGTTGCTAGATTAGACGGCTTCAAGCACCTTAAAGCAGAAGCCGGAAGATGTCAAATGGGTTCTATAAAGCGCGAGAGTACTTTATGCAGAAGAAATCCATTGTCCGATTAAGCGAAGACGAACGGTGTGAGATAAGTGCAGTGATTAAAAAACTCAAAGGCAGTAGCCAGAGAGTCAGACGTGCTCAGATCCTGCTAAAAGCAGATGTCGAAGGAGCGAACTGGACAGATGAGCGAATTGCCGAAGCCTTCGGTTGTCGCACTAAAACCGTAGAAAATATTCGGCAACGATTAGTTGAGAAGGGCTTTGAGGAAACACTCAATGGTGCCCCTCGCCTGAGACCTCCAACTGAAAAACTTCTCGATGGAGAACAGGAAGCTCGGATCATTGCCCTGCGATTGGGATCACCGCCGAAAGGGTACGCGAACTGGTCACTGCGGCTATTGTCACGCAAAGTTGTTGAACTGGGCATCACCGATAGCATCAGCCATGAGACAGTCCGACGCACCCTTAAAAAAATGGGATGACCAATCGTAAGATTCAGTATTGGGTGATTCCGCCGACTGAAGATGGTGAGTTCGTTGCAAACATGGAAGCGGTGCTCGATACCTATGCCCAACCCTACAATCCAAAGTGTCCGGTGATTTGCATGGACGAACAACCAGTGCAGTTACAAAAGGAGGTTCGCACACCCATTGCTGCAACAGCCAAGCAGCCCAAACGAGCCGATTACGAGTATGAGCGTGCCGGAACTGCCAGCATTTTTATGTTGACTGAACCCTTGGCAGGTTGGCGGGAAGTGAGCGTTCGGCAAAGACGCACGAAAGCGGATTGGGCAACCGAAATGGCTCAACTGCTGGAAGGGCGCTATGCCGACTGCGAAAAGGTCATTCTCGTTTGCGACCCATTGAACACCCACACTAAGGGTGCCTTCTACGAAGTCTTTGAGCCTCAAAAGGCACGTCAGTTGGTGCAGCGCATCGAGTTTTGTTACACCCCCAAGCATGGCAGTTGGCTGAACATCGCTGAAAACGAATTAAGTTCAATGACGCGCCAGTGTATTGCTAACGAACGTTTTGGTGACATCGAAACCCTACGAGAGGCAACGGCGGCTTGGTCAACCGATGTTAACAACACGCAACGGGGTGTCGTAGGGCTTTGCCCCGCCGAAGGCGTATGGCAGATGAAAATCGATGATGCTCGATGTAAACTCATCTCTGTTTACCCTAAAATTAAGCTGTGACGCAGCACTAGATGGGTTCACACTTTTTACTGAGCGATCGCAGCATGTTCAATGACTGCGGCGACGGCATCTGGATGGGAAACCATCACGACATGGGACGCGCCATTGACGACGACTGTCTCATTAGAGTTAGCTCGCTCTGCCATAAATGATAGGGCGGCGGCTGGGATATTGAGATCGCGATCGCCATAAATAAACCAGGACGGGACAGACTTCCATGCGGGCACCCCAGAGGCTTCGTTCAATGCAGCTTCCGTAATTGGTCGTTGGGTACTCGCCATTAACTGCGCGTCATTGACGGGCACATCTGCGGCAAACTGCGCGCGGAACTTGTCTTGTTGGATGTAGAGGTCTTTGCCACCATCCGGCAGGTCAATCAGGGGCGCGAGGGTTGGTGCGAGGGTGCTGCCTGGATAACGTCCTGAGAGTTCAACCGCCGTCTCGCTCGCATCAGGTGCAAAAGCCGCAACATAAACCAACGCCTTCACGTTTTCGTTGTCCTTGACCGCATTGGTAATCACTGCACCTCCGTAGGAGTGACCTACGAGCACAATGGAACCTTCAATATTCTGGAGAACGCTAGCGACATAATCGGCATCGCTTTTGACTCCACGCAGGGGATTGGCGACAGCAACCGTTGGGTATCCCTTTGGAATGAGCTGGTTCAATACACCGTTCCAACTAGAAGACTCGGCGAATGCACCGTGGACCAGGACGATGGTCGGTTTACTGTCTTGGGCGCTGGCAGGATTCATGACGGCTCCTAAAGATGTGATGATTGTGGTGACTAAAAAGAGTGCGACGATGAGAAACAGCCGGATGCCGTTCTTGAGCGCGAACCTATTCATGGCTTGGTTTCCTTCGTGTTGGTTGATTTCGTGAGATAGCCTTTGATTACGCAACGTGAGTGGTCATAAAACGACGGATGTGCTCCGCGATCGCATCTCCACACTCTTCCAGGTCGAAGTTTCCAGTATTGAGGAAGGTGTCGAGAGTTAAACACTAATTTAGGAATGCAGTTGCTACTTAAATGTCAACTGCTGAAGTTCCTTTTGATTCCAGTTGCCTAACCTGGCGGCAGCTTCGTAGGTGCTTTGCAAGAACTCTAACAACATCTGATCCGGTGATTCTGCCTCACGGACAGCGTCATAGGGCAAAATAAACTCACCCAACTCTTTATTGTAAAATGCAGCATCGGGACGAACCTCAGCCTGCTGAAACCCATCGGGTTCTGGGTACGCATAGGAATAAAACGCTGGGTATGATAATCCGGCTCCGGGCCAAAATCCGGCACTACTGACTTCCTGGGAGTAAGCTTCCTGAGCCACTGCATCCGGCAAATTCGGCACCCCTCCCGAATGCTCAGGAGCCGATCGCCCCGAAAAGCGAGTCACTGCTAAATCAAAACTCCCCCAGAAAAAATGAACCGGACTAACCTTGCCGGAAAAATGTGAACGAAATTCCCGAAAGACGCGATCGGACTGTAGCAGCACTCGCCAGCATCGATTGGCATAGTCCGCATCATAAGCAGCATGGGTTTCATCCTGCTCAAATCGAATTGGGTCAGGGACTTCATTCGGTTTGGTTTTAATGGTGATGTGAAGATCTAATTCTCTCAGAGTTTCCATCACCGTCTGATAGAAATCAGCAACAGAACGAGGGTAGAGTGCGATCGCCCGTCTTGCCCCTTCGCTGGTTTGAATCAGCAGCTCATGATCAATGAAATCGAAGTCGATTTGAAAGATCCGGCTGCCATAGGGAATCGTGGAAGTGGTCAGTCCCCGAACGGTTAAATAGAGGGGAATATGCCAGGAATGATTAATCCACGGAGTTTGGGCAAATCGGATTTTGCCGATGATTTGCGTCCACATGTGCAAGGTGGTATAAGTCTCTTGCCATGCGTCTAGGGGTAAATTCGGCCAAATATCTATTGGAGCAGGCTGATTTGACATCGTGGTTTCCTCGCGAGTAGAAAAGGGGGGCGTGATCAATAGGTCTTCTGTTGTTTGTCGGCAAAACACCACAGCCATTGTTCTCCCAATTCGGCTGAACTAATCACCGCATGTCCACTTTCTTCATAATGATGGCGTGCATGCTGATTTTTGGATGAGTCGCAGCACAACATTTTGCCGCAGGTTTGACAAATTCTTAAATGTACCCAGCGATCGCCAACTCGTAGGCATTCCTCACAGCGGAATACCGGGTAATTGGCTTTTGAAATCATAGTCTCTAGCGTTAGTTCGTTCAGGTGTTGACAAGACATGGAGGATTCCTGTGAATGTGCAAGATATGTAATTGATCAAGTAGGATACAGCCATTTGCGAAAGAGTTGAGTGAGGCGCGGCATAATCACGTAGGTCAGCAGGGCAACCGTTAGACCTGTAACCAACAACGTTCTGAGCAATATCGGAAGCCCAGCCAGGAGCGGTACTAGCAAACGATTGAGAATAGATATCGTAAAAAACACTCCCAGCCATGTCACGATCGCCATTTTGTAGCGCGGAGGTGGAGCCTTCATCGGTTTGTTGGGAAGCGTAAACCAGGTTTCTAAACCCGTTAGAGTTTGAATGGTTTCAGGCTTTTCAATCAAGGGCTGTAACCGCTCCAACCATTCCTGCCGTACGCTGGATTCCAGCCAGGTTTTGAGGTTGTTGTAATGATCAAACCTGAGAATTGCCACATATTCAGGATGAGCGTGATCACAGGGTCGGATCACGCTGACTCCTAAGTGTCCCTTAAATTGATGGGCAGCCGTCGCAATTCCATGCAACCACTCCTCATATCCCTGCTCACGCCCAGGTCGAATGAAGTGAGAAATGATGGCGGTTACCTGGTGAGTTTCTTCATCTGTACCTACTACCAGCGGATTTAGCATTACACATGACCTCAAAAACTCTAGCTGCAAGGAAGTGATGGTGGTTAATGAGCGATCGCTGGCGATCGCCCCTATTCTATGCACGAAATCATCCAGTGCTGCTGCAATGCCGCAAATGAACTGGATCACTGAGCAATGACAACATCCACTCAGTTACACACGAGTCATGAGGCGTTCGCGATTGGCAGAGCCAGCATTTGATGTTGCTGCATAGCTCGTCATTAGGTTTTTGTAGCCAGGAATAAACTCTGCAAGGAGATTACCTAGCCCTTCAATATCGTTACGCCAATCACGGTGCAATTCACCCACAATGCTAAACCAATTGACCAATGGAGGAATTGCTGACCTGTCCAGGTTTGCCGTCCGCTGGAGGGGTTGTTGCAAGGAGCTGAAGTTCCCATGCAAGGGCCACTGCACTAGCACCGCCATGCTCAAGAAGAATCTCTGATACACTCGCAGATGTCTCTGTGCGTGCCCAGTCACGTTGCCATTCAGCAAGTACAGCCATCCAGTTGATTGGAACTGCACCCGCCTGAACCATACGGCGAACCGCCATGTCATGAGCTTCCGCAGTAACACCGCCCGAAGCATCGGTAACGATGAATACTTCATAACCTTCACCCAGCGCCTGGATTGCTGGCATTGCGAGACAGATCTCAGTCCAAAGCGCAGCAAGGATAAGTTGCTTGCGGCCACTTTTCTTCACTATATCTGTAACGTTTGGATCTTCCCAGGTATTGATGAAAGTGCGGTTGATCGGTTTTTGATCAGGAAAAACATCCTGTAGTCCCTTAATGATATAACCCCCTCCTTCTTCAATGACTGTGGTCAGGATTGTGGGTACGTTGAACACCTTTGCCGATTTGGCAAGACCAATCACATTGTTAATGATCATCGTAGGTTCATGACTGTTCAAGTTGGTGAACTGATAGGGCTGGTGGTCAATCAGTACCAGGATGCTGTCTTCTGGACGAAGCAGTCCTTCCAGTCCGATTTTTTGATTTTTAGACATTGAACTCTCCTATTTGAGCGATTAGTGAATGAGGAATTGCAGAATGAAGTCAAAAGCTAAACATCTCTGCTTGTGCGCAAGACAACTTCAAATTTCACCACTTAAGATCCGCGAGTTAAGCACAGAGTTAAGGCGTTCGCGTCGCGTGTGCCCAAAGGGCATTCGCTTCACTGTGCGATCGCTCCTAATGCTTTCAATGTCGCTGCTTGAGTGTGCGTTGATCCAGTTGCACCTTGAATATTCATGCCTTCAAGCATAGAACCGTGCAATTTACTTGCTCGATCCAGTTGCATGACTGTTTGCACAAATTCACTATAGGTGGTCGCCTTCAAGCTGTCGCCTATAGCAAGTTAAATTTTTTATAGTGCAAATTGATAGATTAGCCATGCCATCGCGGAGTAGAAGGCTGGCTCTAACTTAAGTTAGAATCTGAATTTGATCGAAGGCTACTGAGTGGATTAATTACAAGTCAAGATATAAAGATCTACACAAGGAGCTTAATTTTCTGGAGTTTGGCAAGCGATATACTTTGGGAAACGGATGACAGTCCTTCATCGGGGGAGAATTCAATGATTACCCTGCCTGGAATTACTACCCACAGCAAAATCTATGAGAGCTTAGTTTCTTTGGTGTATCGGGGTATCAGAGAGCAAGATAACTGTGCGGTGATTGCCAAAGTTCTCAAGCAGGATTATCCCTCTCCTCAAGATTTAACTCGCTATCGGCAGGAGTATGAAATCACTCGTTTTCTCAACATTGAAGGCGTAGTCAAGGCATACAGCCAACAAGACTACCAGCGCACGCTGGTTATTCTTTTGGAAGACTTTGGTGGAGAGTCTTTAGAATACTGGATGCGGCAACAATTAGACTTCTGTCCCATGCCGCTGTCAGGTTTTTTGAATATGGCGATCGCCATTACTGATGCTCTAGGCAAAATCCATGCGGCTCATATCATCCATAAAGATATTAATCCTGGCAACATTGTCTTTAATTCGAAGACTGGCGTTGTTAAAATCATTGATTTTGGCATTGCCACTCGCTTCAGTCGCACCAATCCCACATTCAAAAGTCTCCATCTTCTAGAAGGAACCCCCGCCTATTTGTCGCCAGAGCAAACCGGACGAATGAACCGGATGCTCGACTATCGCACCGACTTTTATTCACTGGGTGCAACCTTCTACGAACTGTTGACGGGGCAACTACCGTTTCCCACTCAAGATCTCCTAGAGCTAGTCCATTGCCACATTGCCAGACCGCCGACTCCCCCACATGAATTGAACGCAACGATTCCCCAACCTGTTTCAGATCTTATTTTGAAACTGATGGCAAAGAATGCGGAGGATCGCTATCAAAGTTCTTGGGGCATCAAAGCAGATTTAGAACGCTGTGCCCAGCAACTGGCAGAAGTGGGTTTAATTGAACCTATGCCGTTGGGACTGCAAGATGTTTCCGAGCAGTTCCGCATTCCTCAAAAACTGTATGGGCGAGAAGCGAAGATTGCAGCATTATTGGCGGCGTTCGACAGGGTGGCAGGGAATGAGGGAGTAGGGGAATGGGGAAGTGGGGGAGCAGAAGAAGACATTACCCTACTACCCCATCGTGAAATGATGCTGGTCTCTGGTTATGCTGGCATCGGAAAAACAGCATTGGTACAGGAACTTTTTAAACCGATCACTGCAAAGCACGGCTATTTTATCTGGGGTAAATTTGACCAGTTCCGGCGCAATATTCCCTACAGCGCGATCGTCGATGCCCTACAAAAGTTGGTGCAGCAACTATTGGGAGAACCCAATGAGCAGGTGGAAGTGTGGCGATCGCGCCTGCTCACTGCTCTGGGCAGCAACGGACAAATCATCATTGATGTCATCCCCGAAGTTGAGTTAATCATTGGCAAGCAGCCACCTGTGCCCGAAGCTGGAGCAACTGAGGCACAGAATCGCTTTAATCTCACGTTTCAAAGATTTGTGCGGACGTTTTGTGCAAAAGAGCATCCCCTAGTCATTTTTTTAGACGATCTACAGTGGATCGATTCTGCAACGTTGAAGTTAATTGAACTCATCTTACTTGATGAGCAAATTCAGTATCTGTTTTTGATCGGAGCCTACCGAGATAACAAACTGACTCCAACGCATCCGTTGGTCTTAACACTAGAGAGCCTACGAAACCAGGGAGCAGTACTTCAGGAAATTACCCTGACTCCCTTAACGCTGGAACCGTTGACTCAACTGGTAGCTGAGACATTACATCGCAATCCTGATACCGTTCGTTCCTTAGCCCAAGTCGTGTTGCATAAAACTGAGGGCAACCCTTTCTTTGTTGGTGAATTTTTGAAGCTGCTGTGTGGCGAAAACCTGTTGACCTTTGATGCCCAACAGTTGAGCTGGCAGTGGAACCTAGCTGAGATTGAAGCTCAAGATATCACCGATAATGTGGTGGAGTTGCTGCTGCGTCAGTTGCAGAAATTGCCGGAAGCAACACAGCAAGTTCTCTCCATCGCTGCTTGTGTTGGGTCTGAGTTTGATTTAGAAACGTTGGCGATCGTTTGCGAAAACTCACCGAAAGCAATTTTCCAGGATCTACTAGCAGCAATACAAACGGGATTAATTCAACCTCTGTCTGAATTGGACGAAGACTTGTTGGTTCAAGAGTATAAGTTTCTGCACGATCGCGTTCAGCAAGCGGCTTATGCCCTAATTGATGAGTCGTGCAAACAAGTGGTTCACCTCCAAATCGGTCGCAATTTACTCGAAAAAACTTCACCGGAGCAACGATTCGATCGACTGTTTACTGTTGTGGATCATCTCGATCAAGGAACGGAGCTTGTCACTGCTCAACCAGAACGAACTGAGATTGCCAGATTGAATTTAACGGCAGGTCAGAAAGCAAAAACAGCAACGGCTTATGAAGCAGCTTTTAAGTATTTCACTACAGGTCTTCAACTTCTCGATACAGAGAGTTGGCAGAGTGAGTATGACCTGACCTTAGCGCTGTATTCAGAAGCAGCAGAAGCGGCGTATCTCCAGGGTCGCTTTGATGAGATGGAACAGTTGGTAGAAGTGGTGCTTGATCGTGGCAAAACAGCGGTTGACAAAGTGCAGGTTTACGATAGCAGAATTCAAGGATATTTGTCACAGGGCAACCTGAAAGAAGCACTAAAAACTGGATCGGAAGCGTTAAAGCTCTTGGGACTAGATTTAATAGAAAATCCAAGTCAGGCAGATGTTCAAAGGGAATTGAAGTCAACGACTGCATTACTTGCTGAACGAGAAATCGAAAACTTGATTAATTTAACAGAGATGACTGCACCAGAACCGCTGGCAGCTATGTCAATCCTGGCGAGTATGAGGTCTGCTGCTTTTATCAGGTCACCAGCACTATTTATGCTGATTACTTGCAAAACGGTAAATTTATCAATTAACTACGGGAATGCTGTCTGGTCACCACTGTTTTATGCTGGCTACGGGTTTGTTCTATGTGGAGTTGTTCAAGACATTGAATTCGGTTATGAGTTCGGCAAATTGGCTCTCAGTTTAGCAGAGCGATTGCATACCAGAGGAAATGCTAGAACCTTAATGTTTTCGAATGTCCATATCATGCACTGGAAGGTGCATCTTAGGAACACAATACCCATGCTGGTTGATGCCTATCAAAATGGAGTGAAAACTGGAGACTTTGAAACTGCTGGTTATACTGCATATTACGTGTGCTATTACTCGTTTCTTGCTGGAGAAGAACTCACCCAGCTGGAACAAAAAACAGCAACCTACAGCAAAGCGATCGATCAAATCAGACGAGAAAGCCCCTCGAATTGGCTAACGATATTGCGGCAGACCATTCTTAATTTGCTAGACAGGGCTGAGAATCCCAACCGCTTAATCGGTAGGCTATGTACTGAAGAGGAGGCGTTGTCATATGCTATTGCAATTAAAGATGGAACTGCAATCCAAATACTCTATTTGCACAGAGTGATGTTGTGTTATCTATTTGAAGAACACCATCAAGCTGTACAGACTGCTATTTTGGCAAGGCAACATTTTGAAGAGTTGACAGCAATAACGGTTCTACCTATATTCTGTTTCTATCATTCTCTAGCGCTTTTGAGCCTATCGCTTGAGGCTTCAAACTCTGAAAAAATAGCTTGGCTAAGTTGTGTTAGCTCCAACCAAGAAAAGATGCAAAAATGGGCAAGTCATGCCCCAATGAATTATCTCCATAAATTTTATTTAGTCGAGGCAGAGAAAGCGCGAGTCTCAGGGCAATTTTTTGAGGCTGAGGAGTTTTATGAACGGGCGATCGCAGGTGCTGCTGAAAATGAGTATATCCAGGAAGAAGCATTAGCTTATGAATTAGCGGCTAAACATTATCTAGCGCGAGGGCGGGAAAAGATTGCTCAGACCTACATGAAAGAGGCGCACTATTGCTACGATCGCTGGGGCGCAACCGCTAAAGTTAAAGACTTAGAAAACCGCTATTCCCAACTCCTCAATTCCAACCTGGTTCGGCAATTGAATCCAATCGTGACCGATGAAACGATTCTTCATCCAACTGCGGCGATCGATCTGGCTGCCGTAATGAAAGCAGCTCAAGCTCTTTCAGAAATAATCCATCTCGATCAATTGATTGCTACGTTGATGCAGGTGGTGATAGAAAATGCCGGAGCCGAAACAGGCGCTCTAGTGCTCCTGGAAGACGATCAGCTCACTGTGGTGGTTCAGTGCAGTGGGAGTAGACAATGCAACCTGGAAAAGATCGCTGTTGCTGACTGTGCAACGATTCCTGCCTCCGTCATTTACTCGGTAGAACGCACTCAAGAAACTCTAGTGTTTGATGATGCAGTCAGCGAAGCGTCTGTTTCAACTAATTCTTATATTCAACACCAACAGACGCGATCGCTCCTCTCTATGCCGATTCTCAAGCAAAATCAGCTTGTCGGTATCCTTTATTTGGAGAACAATCTCAGTACCGGAGTGTTTACCCGCGATCGCTTACAAGTCCTCAAACTGTTGATGGCTCAGGCAGCAATTTCACTGGAGAATGCTCGGTTATATGAACAGTTGGCAGACTATACCGAAACCCTGGAAAGGAAGGTAGAAAAGCGAACTCAATCCCTACAGCAGGAAATCGCTGAACGTCAACAGACCGAAGCCGCATTGAGACAAAGTGAAGCGAATTATCGCAACCTGCTACAAACTGCGAATTCCGTTATCATTCGCTATGATTCGCAAGGACGAATTCACTACATCAACGATTATGGAGTAAAACTCCTGGGCTATGAAGAACATGAGGTTTTAGGGCGAACTGTATTTGAAACCATCATTCCAGAAGCCGAACTTTCTGGACGCGATATGAGACCCTTTGTCCATGATTTACTTCGTAATCCTCAATCGTACCCGAAAGGCGAGGGGGAAAACCTATGTCGAGACGGTCGGCGCGTTTGGATGGAGTGGTCGAACCAAGCCATCTTTAATGAACAGGGAGAGGTCGTTGAAATCTTATCGGTTGGCAACGACACCACCCAGCGTAGACAAGCAGAAGAGGCCTTACAACGCAGTGAAGCCAAGTTCCGAGCTATCTTTGAAAACTCGCAGGTCGGCATCTACCGATCCCGCCTCTCGGATAGATTACTTCTCGATGCCAATCAACGCTTTGCCAATCTGTATGGCTTTGACTCACCAGAGGAGATCATTGGGATTGAACACACCGCAGGCTACTATGTCAATCCCAGCGATTGCCAACAATTCCTTGAGTTGCTGAAGCGGGATGGGGAAGTGCGAAACTTTGAAGCCCAGATGCGGAAACGAGATGGGACATTGTTCTGGGGACTTTTCTCTTCTTATTTGAATGCAGCCGATGAATACATAGAAGGTGTGATTGCAGATATTAGCGATCGCAAGCAAGCAGAAGCCGCGCTGCAAGCCTCTGAAGCAGAACTGCGGGCGCTCTTTTCCGCCATTCCTGATCCAATGTGTATCTTCAATGCTGAAGGGCAAGTGATCTGTGTAACCGAAGGGCATCCATCGTACAGAGATTTGTATAAAGAGGAGCTTGTTGGCAAAACACTGCATCAACTCTTTGCCAAAGAACAAGCTGATGAATTACTGGGCTACATTCAGCAGGTGCTGAGAACCCAACAAGTCCTCACCTTTGAATACAGCCAGTGGCTATCTGGACGAGAAATCTGGTTTTCGGCTCGCGTTGCCCCGATTCAGCACGAACAGGTGATTTGGCTGGCGCGAAATATTATGCCGCAAAAGCAAGCAGAAGCCGCTTCAATTTTGGAAGAGCGCAACCGGATGGCACGCGAAATTCACGACACACTCGCTCAGTCGTTTACAGGCATTCTGGCTCAGGTGGGAGCTGCTAAACAGATATTAGCGGATGATTTAGAAGCAACTCAGACACACCTAGACCTGATCAAAGAATTGGCACGAACTGGACTGGTTGAAGCGCGGCGATCGGTTGTCGCGCTCCGTCCTCAGTTTTTGGAGGAGGGCAATTTACAGAGCGCTCTACATCGTCTCATCGCTCAAATCAGGACTGCCGCAATGGATACCACTTTATATTATGAAATTGAAGGTACGGTGTATTCTCTGCCGACTGAAGTCGAGAGTAACCTACTGCGAATGGGGCAGGAAGCATTGACCAATGCGATTAGACATGCCAATGCTGACGAAATTCGAGTGCAGCTTATACTATCGCGATCAGGTTTGCTTGCGCGTAAGAGACAATGGGCAGGGCTTTGGAGTGGGGAGTATTCCATCCTCTGAGGGTTTTGGCTTACTAGGCATGAGCGAACGGGCAGAGCGCATCGGCGCACAATTGACGATTGGGAGTCAACCTGGAGAAGGAACAGAGATTATTGTCACCATTGATCGGGAGGCATCACAATGAGCCAAGCCATTCGGGTTCTGATTGCGGACGATCACGCCATTTTTCGGCAAGGTTTAGCCACGATTATTAACCGTGACCCCGATATGCAGGTGATTGCCCAAGCTGAAAATGGGGAACAGGCGATCGCTCTATTTGGGGAACACCAACCGGATGTCACGCTGATGGATCTCCGCATGCCTGAAGTAGAAGGAGTTGCCGCCATCGGTGCAATTTGTGCGACGGCTAAATCTGCTCGGATTATTGTACTGACCACGTATGATAGTGACGAAGATATTTACCGGGGATTGCAGGCAGGCGCAAAAGGATACCTGTTGAAAGAAACTGAACCTGATGAGCTTCTGAATGCCATTCGTACCGTTCATCGGGGTCAGAAGTACATCCCGCCCGATGTGGGAGCAAAGTTAGTTCAACGGCTCAGCAATCCAGAACTGAGTGAAAGAGAACTGGCTGTACTCCGTTCACTGGCACAGGGAATGAGTAATGCTGATATTGCGGCTGCTTTGAGCATCGGTGAAGGTACTGTTAAATCCCATGTCAATCGGATTTTGAATAAGTTAGATGTCAGCGATCGCACCCAAGCTGTGATTGTTGCCGTTAAGCGCGGCATTGTAAGTTTATAGGATGTACTTTCGATCAAATTCGGATTCTAACTTAAGTTAGAGCCAGCCTTCTACTTCGCGATGGCACGGTTAATCTATCAATTTGCACTATAAAAAATTTAACTTGCTATAGGCGACAGCTTGAAGGCGACCGCCTATATTGAATTTATGCAAACAGTCATGCAAATGGATCGAGCAAGTAAATTGCACGGTTCCATGCTTGATACAAATGTAAAAAGATGAGCGACGATCGTAGCTACAGTTCTTTACTTGTACCACCTTCAACCCAAGATCAGATTCAAGGTATTCTGAGTGCGAAGGTAGTGCTGGTGATGTACGGAGACTATCAATGCCCTAGAAGTGCGGACGTTTACAAGCTGATTAAAGCGATTAAACGAGAGCTTAGTGATGCTTTTGGAGAAGATTATTTATGCTTCATCTTCCGTCATTTTCCACAAGCACAGATTCACCCCTATGCTCAACGAGCCGCCCAAGCCGCCCAAGCCGCCGCTGCCCAAGGACAGTTTTGGTTAATGCACGACACTTTATTTGCCCATCAACAAAAGTTGGAGAACGGTTATCTTGTCGAGTACGCCAACGATTTAGGTCTTGACATTCCTCAATTTCTCAAAGAGTTGTCTAAACAAGTGCATGTCGATCGCATCAATGAAGATATCGAAGGCGGAATACAGAGCAGAGTGACGACTACCCCAGCCCTGTTTATCAATGGAATTCGGTATACCGAGCGCTGGAACACGACGGAGTTGATGGCAGCCATAATTGCTGCAAGTCATTAAGTTCCCCGATCTTTGCTCCCAATTCATATCTGACTTGCCTGTAAGTGCTGTAAGCCATCTAACTTTGATGACTAGATTTCGCCTGTTTCTCTGAACAAAATTTCCGCTTTTTGAACCATGCCAATAACTGAATTATTGCGTATTGATTTAGTCAATTACAAATCAGTATTTCATTGAGGATAACTCTATGACACATTTACTAGTACAAAGTAAGACTGATTCTGGGCATGAAAGTACACCTCAGACTGATTCTCTTCGCGACTCCTCAGTTAATCATGCCCTGATTGCGATCGCACAAGAAGTCACTGAGTTGCTGAGACAAGTTTACCCGATACAAACTGATGAAATTGAAACAGGAGAAACAGAATGATACTGCAAGATAAAGTGGCGTTAGTTACGGGCGGCACATCGGGAATTGGCAGAGCAACGGCGATCGCTTATGCCCAACAACAAGCAAAGGCGGTGGTGGTGGGTCGTCGAATTGATGAAGGTGAAGAAACTGTAAAAAATGCAAAAACCGAACACCGCTTTCCAGCGACCCACAACAGGAGCATTCCATATGACCCAGCGTGACGCCGTTTTCCCCGCCGGTCGGCATGACCTCTACACGTCACAGACCTATTCCGCAGCGATCAGATCAGGTGACCTCCTGTTCGTGTCCGGTCAAGTCGGCAGTCGCAGCGATGGCTCGCCCGAGCCGGACTTTGAGGCTCAGGTCCGCCTGGCACTCTCCAATCTCGAGGCGACCCTGCAAGCGGGTGGATGTGGGCTTGACGATATCGTCGACGTGACGACCTTTCATACCGATCCCGAGAATCAGTTCGGCACGGTCATGACCGTTAAAAGCGAAGTCTTCCCAGAAGCGCCTTATCCGAATTGGACGGCGATCGGCGTCAACTGGCTCGCGGGGTTCGACTTCGAGATCAAGGTCATCGCCCGTATTCCAGGCTGAATTCATCAGGCGGAGCGGGCGGCGGGATAACCCGACACTGCACTCGACCGGCCCGGCATTTGTCATCAGGGCGAAGCGATTCGCGGGCTTATTGGTAAGTAAATTCCCGATTTGACGACCACATTAGTAATCACATACGCAGTAAAGCACTATGTCACAAAAACTCTCAGAAAAAGTTGCACTCGTCACTGGCGGCACCAGCGGCATCGGACTTGCCACTGCTAAACGATTTGTCGCTGAAGGTGCCTATGTCTTTATCACGGGTCGTCGTCAGACTGAACTTGATACTGCTGTAAATGAGATTGGTAAGAACGTTACTGGCATTCAGAGCGATGTCTCAAAGCTGGCAGACCTCGATCGCCTTTACGCCACGATCAAGCAAGAGCAAGGCCGACTGGATATCATCTTTGCTAATGCTGGCGGTGGCGAACTTGCCCCGCTTGGTTCAATTACCGAGGAGCACTTTGACAAAACCTTCAACACCAATGTCAAGGGTCTACTGTTCACGGTGCAGAAGGCACTGCCGCTGCTGCCAGAGGGTGCTTCCATCATCCTGAATGCCTCAACGACTTCCATCAAGGGCACCCCGTCCTTCAGCGTGTATAGCGCCACCAAAGCTGCCGTGCGATCGTTTGCCCGCAACTGGATACTCGACCTCAAAGACCGTCGGATTCGAGTGAATGTGGTCAGCCCTGGTGTCACGCCGACTCCCGCTTACAATCTCTTGGGACTCAGTGAAGAGCAGTTGAAAGACTTTGTGGAAAGCCAAGCTAACACTATCCCCTTGGGACGAGTTGGCAAGCCCGATGAGATCGCCAAAGCCGTTGTTTTTCTGGCTTCAGATGACAGCAGCTTTGTAAACGGCATTGAGCTATTCGTCGATGGTGGCATGGCACAAATCTAAGAAGATGCTGTGTTCACACCAGCTAACAATGCAGCAGACGGTTTAAAGCCGCTAGCGCTGCGTTCGAGTTTCTTTGTTGCCGCTGCTTTGAGCCGTTGGGCGTTTTGGGTGATGTGAGGTGTGGAACGGATGACGGCTAAACTTAAGCAAAACAAACAGACGGTCACAGCATTTTATGACCTGATGTTCAATCAGTGTCAGCCCGCAGAAGCCATCGAGAAATATGTTGGCGACGTGTACATCCAGCACAACCCAGCGGTGGCCGACGGGAAGCAGGCTTTCATCGAATATTTCGAGAGGATGGCGAAAGAATATCCGGGCAAGTGTGTCCAGTTTAAGCGCGTCTTCGCTGAAAGCGATTATGTAGTCTTGCATTGCTACCAACAATGGCCAGACGACAACGACTGGGCAGGCATCGACATCTTCCGCCTGGATGATAAAAGCAAGATAGTCGAGCATTGGGACGTGCTTCAGACTATCCCGGAAGCGTCGGCTAACGATAACACGATGTTCTGAACAGTTGAGTGCTGGTAGTGTGAAGGCCGATTTGTACAACGGCACTATTTATTCTAAATCAAGGAGAGTTGGCACAGATGGAATCTATGAAAGCAGCCGTGTTAACTGCGTTTGGTGATGCTGAGAAGTTTGAGATTCAAACGGTTCCCACACCAACACTGAAGGCGGATCAGGTGTTAGTCAGAGTTTGTGCAACCTCGATTAACCCGGTCGATTACCAAACTCGTCGTGGTGATTACAAGGAACTGGTTCAATTACCCGCCATCCTTGGAGTCGATGTTTCAGGGGTGATTGAGGCAGTTGGCGAAGCTGTGACTGATTTCAAGGTGGGAGACAACGTGTATTACTCGCCGCAAATTTTTGGAGAATTCGGTAGCTACGCTCAGTATCATGTGGCTGATGCAGCGATTGTTGCATTGAAGCCTGCAAATCTATCGCACATTGAAGCAGCTTCTTTTCCGCTTGCAGGAGGAACTGCTTGGGATTGTCTAGTGGCTAGGGGCAATCTACAAGTTGGTGAAACAGTTCTCATCCATGCGGGTGCGGGTGGAGTGGGTTCGATCGCAGTTCAACTCGCCAAAGCGATAGGGGCATACGTTTTTGCAACGTGTAGTTCTAGAAATCGAGATTTCGTGACAGAACTGGGCGCAGATCGGGTGATTGATTACAAAAATGAAGATTACGTAGAAGTCATTCGTCAGGAAACAAATGGACTGGGTGTGGATTTAGTTCTAGATACGATCGGCGGTGAAACAATTCAGCGTAGTCTAGAAATCATTCGTCCCTTTGGTACGCTTACAAGTATTGTAGACATTGCAATACCGCAATCGCTTCTTAAAGCATGGGGCAAGAATCTGACGATTCATTTTGTTCTTTCACCCCAGTACCGAGCAAAATTAGAGGCTTTGACAAAACTCATTGAGCGTCATCAGCTTCGCCCAGTGATTGATTCAGTATTTTCTTGGGATCAGGTCGTTCTGGCACATCAGCGTCTAGAGCAGGGAGGAACACGGGGCAAGATCGTGCTGAAATTTACGGAAGATTAAACCAGCTTTACGAGGTTGGTAATTGCTAAACGGATCGGAGTTTGATTTTGTGCTGAAGGTCAATATTGATTGAAATAGGAGAAGCACAATGATACTGCTAGATAAAGTGGCGTTAGTCACCGGAGGCACATCGGGAATTGGTCGAGCAACGGCGATCGCCTATGCCCAACAACAAGCCAAGGTGGTGGTGGTGGGTCGCCGAATGGATGAAGGTGAAGAAACGGTTCGGTTGATCAAGGAAGCTGGCGGAGAGGCTGTTTTTGTGCAAGCAGATGTCACGAAAGAAGCTGATGTTGAAGCAATGGTTGATAAAGCGGTTGACGTTTTTGGTCGGTTAGATATTGCTTTTAACAATGCAGGAACTGTCGGCGAAAACCCTTCACTGATTGAGCAAACAGAAGCGGAATACGATCGCACGATGAACGTCAATGTCAAAGGCGTCTGGTTGTCGATGAAATATGAAATCGCTCAGATGTTGAAACAGGGGAATGGTTCAATCGTCAATATGGCATCTGCGGTTGGAATCGTTGCATTTCCTATTCAACCCCTCTACGCCGCGAGTAAACATGCGGTAGTCGGCTTAACAAAAGCTGCTGCGCTCCAATATGCCAAAGCGGGGATTCGCGTTAATGCCGTTGCACCAGCAGCAATCGAAACAGATATGCTTGAAGCCGCTACAGGTGGGCAGGATGAAGCCAAAGCTTACATAACAGGACTTCACCCGATCGGACGAATTGGCACACCGCTTGAAGTTGCAAATGCAGTTTTGTTTTTATCATCTGACCTGGCATCGTTCACAACAGGTGCAACATTGCTGGTAGATGGTGGGTTTGTAGCGCAGTAGGCGAACGACAGTGCGAAATGTTGCGACCAAGTGGCGATCGACCTGCATCATCCGCTCGATCACTCTCCGTGCCGTTGGTTTCTCATGGGCGTACCGATAATACGCCGTGTTTGATTGAGCAGTAATACATCTAAATGAGTCCATCATGACGACAACACTTGCAGGCAAAGTTGCACTGGTAACGGGTGGTTCTCGCGGTTTAGGAGCGGCGATCGTAGGGTATGCGAAAGGTGTCCAGCGCGATCTTGGTCCGCGCAACATCACTGTGTGCAGCCAGGTATCATGCCGACGGACATGGCAACAGCCGCAGCCGACAAATTGCCGGAAGCAGCGGAAGCGATCATGGATCTTCACGCCATCCGCCGGATCGCAACCTTGGAGGAGGTAGCGGCGACCGTTTGCTTCCTCGAAAGTTCAGACGCTGGCTACATCAGCGGCAATGTAGTGGATGTGTCCGGCGGATTCCAAATCTGAGCGTCGAAGTTTAGTCCGAAGCAGATCAAAACTTTTACACGCGCAATCAAAGGAAAAAAGATGAAAATACGCTATGGGTTTCGACAGGTCGGCGATGTCGAAGTGTTTTACCGCGAGGCGGGGGCAAGCGATGCGCCAGTGATACTGCTGTTGCACGGCTTTCCGACCGCCAGCCACATGTTCCGCGACCTGATCCCTCTGCTTGCCGATCGCTTTCGGCTCGTCGCGCCGGATCTACCTGGTTTCGGACAGACCAAGGCACCGCCACGCGGGACGTTTGACTACAGGTTCGACCGCCTTGCCAACGTGATTGAGGGCTTCGTCGATGCTTTGTCGCTCGATCGATACGTACTCTACATCTTCGACTACGGTGCGCCAGTAGGTCTGCGTCTGGCGATGCGCCATCCTGAACGGATATCTGCGATCGTCTCGCAGAACGGCAACGCCTACCTTGAGGGTTTCAGTGACGAATGGGGAGCGTGGGAGTCCTATTGGCGCGAGCCGAGCGCAGCGAACCGGGAAGCCTGCCGACCCTCACTCGCACCGGACACAATCCGGAGCTGGCAGTATGGGACCGGAGCCGATCCAACCCTTCTGTCGCCCGACGGCTACGAACTCGACATCGCCTATATGGGGCGGCCAGACGCGGAGGAGATCCAGCTCGATCTGATCCTCGACTACCGCAGTAACGTCGCGCTCTATCCAGCCTTCCAGTCCTACTTTCGCGAGCACCGTCCGCCGCTTCTCGCCGTGTGGGGTCGTCATGATCCGGCGTTTCTGCCCGCTGGTGCTGCCGCCTATCAGCGAGATCTCCCAGATGCAAAGATTCACCTACTCGACGCCGGACATTTCGCGCTGGAGACTCATGCAGAGGAGGTAGCAACGTTGATCCGAGCGTTCCTCGACAGAACGCTCGGATCAACGTTGCGTCTTGAAGGTGATTGCACAAGACTGAGTACCGCGCTGGCTACCGAAGCAGAATTAAAGCCATCTTAGAAGAGGCAACCGCGGCGATCGCTGAAAGCAACAATGGAGGCTTCTTGTTGTCCTGAAACGATGGTACGCAATGTGATGCTTGCCCTATCCTGAAGATTGCTGAACACAGCATTGTTAAGACGGTGCTCGATCGCTGCATAACAATTGTGATGCAACAGACAAAAACACATTATCAATTTACAACGGAGAGACCTCTCATGCCTTACATTACTGTTGGTCAAGAAAATTCTGCAACCATCGATCTCTACTACGAAGATCTTGGGACAGGGCAACCGATTGTTCTGATTCATGGATTTCCATTGAACGGACATTCCTGGGAGAAGCAGGTTTTAGTTCTACTGAATGCAGGATATCGAGTAATTACCTACGATCGCCGAGGATTCGGTGCTTCCAGCCAACCCTCGTTTGGTTATGAGTACGATACCTTTGCCGCAGATTTGAACGTGCTGATGACCAAGCTTGACTTGCAAAATACCGTGCTGGTCGGTTTCTCAATGGGAACAGGTGAAGTCACACGTTATCTTGGCAAATACGGCTCAGAGCGGGTGCAGAAAGCCGTGCTGATGGCTCCTGTTCCACCGTTTCTGTTAAAGACGGACGACAATCCAGAGGGTGTTGATCAAAGCATTTTCGATGGCATTATGAAAGCGATCGTTGAAGACCGTCCAGCTTATTTCTCTGCATTTTTCAAAGCGTTCTTCAATGTTGATGTATTGCTGGGTAAGCGGATTAGCAATGAAGCAATTCAGGCAAGTTGGAATGTAGCAGTAGGGGCTTCTGCTAAAGGGACTTTGGACTGTGTACCCTCCTGGCTGACTGATTTTCGTGATGATCTACCCCGCATTGATGTGCCAACCCTGATCATTCATGGAGACAGTGATCGCATTTTGCCGCTTGAGTCCACCGCAGCAAGACTCCCAAAGCTGATTAAAAACAGTCAACTTGTTGTCATTCCTGATGGTCCGCACGCCATCAACTGGACTCACGCTAATCAGGTCAATCCCGTGTTACTAGACTTTCTTCAGGGGTGATTATCGATCGAGTCCTTTATCGCTAAAAGGGTTCTAATATGTTTTCTAGACTGATGATAGCGGTTGCAACCACAGTGCTAATGATTGTGACCTCTTGTAGCTTTCCAACGATAGCACCAGGCAAAAGTGCGATCGCTCAAGTGCCAGGTGTCTATCCATTCAAGTTAGGTGATTTCAAAATTACAGCCCTGAGCGACGGCACACTCCCCCAGGATTTATAGCGCTACGCGCTTAGATCCAATGAGTTATTTTTTGAGAGCCGCGCGGAGCGCGGCTCTCAAAAAATAACTTGTCCTAACTAAATTACGTAGGGCTATACATACGCTGCTGTCGAATACGAACCCAATAGAAACCGATCGCCTGCTTCAGAAAAACTTTCTGAATAATCCTGTCGAGACATCAATTAATGCTTTCCTGATCGACACGGGAGATCAACAAGTACTCGTGGACACAGGAGCCGGAACCTTTTTTGGTTCAAAACTGGGTGGCGAGCTTCAAACATCGTTAAAAGCAGCAGGCTACACACCTAACGAAATTGATGCAATTCTTCTGACTCATATTCATACCGATCATAGTGGGGGGCTGGTCGAACAGGGGAAACGGGTGTTTCCTGCCGCCACGCTCTATGTCGGTAAGCCAGATGTCGATTTCTGGTTTGATCGAGCGAATGCCACACGATTCAACGTTGCTGAAAAGTACTTTGACGAAGCCGCGAAAACTGTCAAACCTTATTTAGATGCAGACAAGGTGAAATCGTTTTCTGGCAAGACAGCCCTGCTACCGGGAATCACCGCGCATCCCACACCCGGACACACTCCTACACACTCCTGGTCATAGCTGCTATGTGGCGGCAAGCAAGGGTGAGAGCATCGAGTTTTGGGGCGATATTGTTCACTTTGCTTCGGTGCAATTTCCCAAGCCAGAAATTACAGTTGCTTATGATGTCGATGCCAATGCTGCTGCGGCACAACGCAAAAAACAGTTTGCGAGAGCGGAAGCATCCCGGATTTTGGTAGCAGGCGCACATTTGCCCTTTCCCGGCGTTGGACACCTTCGGGCAGCAGATCAAGGTTATGCCTGGGTGCCAGAGGATTACCGCTGGCGTGAACCCTAAAGGATTCATAGCAATCGTTTTAGCAACTTGATGATAGTTGCGATCGCACCACAACTATTCGAGCAAACTTCAAGCTATTGAGCAAAACTTCATGAATGACTACTCTACTACTCTAGAAACACAGTTCAATACGATGAGAACACAAATCTCTAGCAGCCTTGAAAAAGCACAAGATTAGAGAGATGCACTCAAACGTACAAACTCTCGCTACATCACAAGCAATATCATTCCCAACGCCCTAGACACACTCCCAGCAGGCATGGCGGGAACGATCGGCAATGCTCAAAATTGGAAAATTACCTGTCTGTTTGCAGCGGTCTGTTAGGCAGGGGTGACAGCAAGCCAGTAGGGTGGGCACTGCCCACAAAACCTTACTGTGAAAGGTTTTACAAAATCGTGGGCGATGCTCACCCTATGACTATAAAGGAGAAAAGGCAATGAGGTTGAGACGTTTGGGTTGGGCTGGGGTCGAAATCGAATGTGACGGTGAAACCCTTGTTATCGATTACGTGCAGGACAAATCACCGATGGCACCTCTGCTGCGTAGCTCTGAGGTGCCGTTTCCAGCAGCATCGAATCGTGGAAATGCTACTGCCGCACTTCTCACGCATCTCCACGCTGATCATGCGGATCCTGATGCTCTGGCAGACATTCTTCGCGAGGGTGCTCCAGTTTTCCGCCCTGAGCCTGCCACTGGTGACAAGGACGATCTCAAAATGACTTCGATCGCAGAATCGAAGTTTACTCGCAACAAACTTGCGGTCGAGATTGTAGGGATCTGGGAAGAGCGTCAAGTCGGGCCTTTTCAAATGTTCTCGGCCCCTGCTGTCGATGGCTTTGGAGATCCACAGTATAGCTGGATTGTTGAATGCGGCGGACGGCGGATCATTCACGCTGGCGATACACTATTCCATGGCTTCTGGTGGAGAATTGCGCACAGATTCAGGCACTTCAACGTCGCATTTTTGCCAATCAACGCCCCGATATGCGACTTGCCTCATCTTCAACCGCCGAGTCCATTGGAAGCGACACTGACTCCAGAGGAAGCGGCGATTGCAGCCCACATCATTCATGCAGAAGCAGTCGTACCAATCCATTACGCATCATTGAATAAAGCGGGAGCCTATGTTGAGACACCGCATCCCGTCGAGCGTCTTCAAAGCAAATCGCGGGAGTTCCAAATCCGAGCAACAACACAGGAACCGGGCACATGGTTTGAATTGGATTGATGGTCGCTACAAGTCAAGGATGAAACCAGCAGCGCAGCGTCAATAAACTGCAAAAGTCAGGATGTGTTCGTGCAAAACAAAGTGTCCGGCGAGTCATAACCAAGACCGATCCTGAACCGATCAGTCACTAAATCTAAGGCGGTCATCACCATGCCTCAAGTTCCCCCTCACCACCAGCGAAAGTTAAAAAAGACCCTCGCTGCGCCCTCGATTCTTCCAGAATACAACAAAGTCTCCCGTCCGGGCTGGCTTGAGATCGTTGTCGGTCTTGTTATCTACGCGATCGTTGCGTTCGTCGGTGTCTCGCAGCTTAAGCGACTTGGTCTTGACCCCGCAGTCTACGGTCTGATCTTGACTTCGTGGACGGGTGTCGCCACGCTAATGGCGTTCACGGTGGCTGTGCGGCTGCGGCTTCGTTCCCTAAGCGCCTTTGGTGTGCGCCGCACCTCTGTTCGCTGGCTCCTAATCGGGGTTGGAGTCGGAGTGGTTGCCTTCGTGCTCAAGAGTTTTGCGATCTTGGCATGGATCAAGGTCACCGGGGACACGAACAATGTCCAGGATGTTTACGGAGATGGCGCTCGCGGCGGGGTACTCTCTCTGGTTTTAACGACATTTTTCATCGCCGTCTTCTCACCCCTTGGCGAGGAACTACTCTATCGCGGCATCGTCACCAACGCGCTGCTGCGCTACGGTCCGTTCGTTGGGGTCGTGGGCAGCACTGTGATCTTCGCTCTCATGCATGGGATCAACAACATCTTCCCCGCTGCCGTGGTGGCGGGTCTCGCTACCGCCGAGGTCTTTCGTCGCAGTGGATCGATCTGGCCCGGTCTCGTCGTCCACGTCGTCTTCAACCTGCCCTCGTTTCTGCTCATGGTGTTGTTCACCAGCACGGGCTGACCTGGCACCGCCTCAAGTCAATCAGATCTTGCAAGCTGTCTAGCAATGCGAGATGGAGTCAAACGTACTACATGAGGAACACCATGAATAAGCCCAAGTTCTTTATCACCCCTGGTTATGGGGAATACATGCTGAATAACTTGCATTACTCGCAAGCAGTAAAAATTGGCGATCGCGTGGAGACATCCGGTCAAGGGGGTTGGAATGACAATCTGCAAATTCCCGAAACGCTTGCGGACGAGATCGCTCAAGCGTTTCGGAACATAGAGCGAACCTTGGCAACTGCCGGGGCGGGCTGGGAGCATGTTGTCCATGTCAATTCTTACCATGTTGGTGGGTTGCCCCCAGAAGTTAACGAAGTGATGGTCAGGCTATTTCGCCATTACATGCCCAACCATGCCCCAATCTGGACACAGGTAGGAGTCGCGGCTCTTGGACTTCCAACGATGCGGATTGAAATCCGCGTTACTGCAATTGTTCCATGAGTTTCGCATCAGTGGCAGCAGAGACGGCTCCGTTAAAATATCCACTTAAACAAAGGAGAAATTTGGATGTCAAACAACAACAAAGCCATCTTAGAAGCGGCAAACGCAGCGATCGCTGAAGGTAACTACGAAGGATTCTTGTCGTTCTGCACCGACGACACGGAATGGACATTTGTCGGCGACAAAACCCTGAAAGGAAAAGCAGCTGTGCGCCAATGGATGGCAACGGAGTATGTGGAACCGCCTTTGAATATCGTTACGAACTTGATCGCTGAGGGGGATTTCGTCACGGCACTCGGCGACATCACAATCAAGGATGAAGACGGGAAGGCGGCTCATTACTCGTACTGCGATGTCTGGTGCTTTCGCGGCGGCAAGATGGTCGAATTAAAGGCTTTTGTGATCAAAACCAAGGTCAAGGATGACAGCAACGCGGCATAAAAGGAATCGATTACCATGAAAAAAATTTCTCATCACTTGCGAGAACTAAACTTGAAAAAGGTGATTAAATCCGATCGGTTGCGGTCAGACCTTCCTTTTAGGCGATGGCGATCGCTCTGGCTCACCTCCAGCATCCTCGTCACAGTCATAGCCACTGTCGGCATCGTCACTGCGGCTTTCCAGTTCGGACTCCCCTGGTGGATGCAGGAAGGAGACCACAATCATCTGTACGAAAGCGATGGCGGTTCTCTACGTTACCAGGTTCACCTTCCGCCTCAGTTTGATGGCACGACTCAACTGCCAGTAATAATGGCGATTCACGGCTGCGGCATGACGGGTTATGGTTGGAACTCGATGAAGTCTACGACGCAGTTCAACCGCTTGGCTGACCACGAAGGCTTCATCGTCGTCTACCCAACGCAACGGATGTTTCGCAACCTGATCAATTGCTGGAACTCGACTGACCCACGGGAGCAGCACCGCTACAGCGGAGAACCTGCGCTTCTCGCTGGCATTGCCCGTCAGGTGGTCGAGGAGTACAACGCAGACCCAGCCCAAGTGCATGTCGCGGGTGCCTCGTCGGGTGCAGGTGCCGCCGTTATTCTCGCTGTGACCTACCCCGATGTTTTCGCAACGGTGACATCGGTTGCGGGGGGTGAGTATGGGTTGAACCAGGTGAACCCAGACGACCCCAACTCCACACCACCGGACTACACTGCACGTCAGGCGTGGTCACAGATGGGCGATCGGGCGCGGCAGGTGCCGCTGCTCGTCATCCAAGGTGAGGAGGATGCCGTCGTTCCGCCCCTCGTCGCCACTCGTCTGGTTGCTCACTGGACTGCGGTAGCTGACTTCGTTGATGACGGTCTGCTCAACGACAGCCTGAACCTAGTCGAAGAGACGACAACGGTGCCTTCAGAACAAGGCAGGCATTCGTACACAACACCACCATCACTGCGCCGGAGGGTATGTCTCTCGTCGAGTCGTACTTCGTCCAGGATATGGAGCACGTCTGGCCAGGGCCTGCCGGAGAAGGCATTTATATCGATCACGCTGGTCCCGATGCCAATGCCATTATCTGGGATTTCGTCAAGCGCCACCCGAAGTCATAGTCAATTGGGGCAACGTTTTGAAAGAAGTTTACCCTATCTAAAGTTCCTTCTAACAACCTATGTGATCGCAAACCACCTACGCACGACTTAGGATCAACGGTTCCTGTTGAGAGGACTCATTTACAGTCCCATTAAAACATCAATCTGCCACTATCGAGCAATCCTACGTCAGTCGTTCGATCGATTTTTAATAACGACTGGAGAACAGTAAAGTGATTCAAAAGATACCGATGCGCCGCGCAACTCTTTTCGCGATCGCGCTACTCTTTACCACCCATTTCGCCTCCGCTTGCTCGGAGTCTACAACAATGATGCCTACTACAATTAACTATCCTGAAACCAAGCGAGTCGAAGTTGTCGAGGAACATTTCGGACAGGCGATCGCCGACCCCTATCGCTGGCTAGAAAATGATGTCCGCAACGACAACGATATCGCCGCCTGGGTCGAAGCCCAGAACAAAGTCACCCATGCTCATTTCAATACGCTGCCAGGTCGAGATATCTTCAGGGATCGACTGAAGCAGTTGTACAACTATGAGCGGTTCTCTATTCCGATCAAAAAGGGTGGGCGGTATTTCTACTTCCATAATTCCGGACTTCAGAACCAACAAGTTCTCTATGTCCGTGACAGCGTGGATAGCGCAGGGCGTGTGTTGATCGATCCCAACAGTTGGGCAGAGGACGGGGCGACTGCCCTTGCCGAATGGTCGGTATCTGACGACGGTAAGCGCGTGGCTTATGCAGTGCAGGATGGCGGTACCGACTGGCGCACGATTCGGGTACTGGACGTGAACACGGGCAAGGTACTCGACGATCAGGTCAAATGGGCGAGATTCACCAGCATCGCATGGACGAAGGACGGATCTGGCTTTTTCTACGCCCGTTACCCGGAGCCGAAGCAGGGCAACGAATCTCAGGCGGGCGTAGCCAACCATGCCGTCTATTTTCATGCGATCAGCACCCCCCAGGCGCAAGATCGGCTGGTCTATACAAACCCGGATCAGCCGAACATGCTGCATACCTTGAGCATCACCGAAGACGGGCGTTATCTCGCGATTGCTTCTACGCCCATTTCAGCAACCAACACCCTGACCGTGGTGGATCTCCAGAGCGCCGATTGGAAACCCCGCAAGCTGGTCGATAATCTCGATCATCAATGGGGTGTCGTCGGCAATGTGGGGACGAAGTTCTTCCTCATGACTAGCCAGGATGCACCGCGCTTCAAGGTCGTGGCGATGGACATCGCCGCTGCTGACCCAGTGATCAGGGATGTGGTGCCGGAGCAGGATTCGGTTCTGCTCAATCCGTCGCTGGTCGCTGGACGGTTGCTGATCTCCTATCTGGCTGACGTGAAGACGGAAATTCGACGCTACAAGCTGGATGGCAAGGCTGATGGGGTAGTGAAGCTGCCCGGTATCGGCACCGCTGGCGGTTTTAAGGGCAACCAGGACGACCCAGAAACCTTCTTCGTCTTCACCAGCTTTAACGCTCCCGACGTGATCTATCGGTATGATGTCGCCAGCAACACGGCACAGGTGTGGGCACAACCCAAGGTGGCGATCGATCTCAGCCAGATCGCAGTCGAACAGCGTTTCTATACGTCAAAGGATGGCACCCGTGTCCCGATGTTTATCGTCCGACGCAAGGATGTGACCCGTTCGGCACCAACCCTGCTCTATGCCTATGGGGGATTTGGAATCCCCATACTTCCCGCTTTCTCGCCGGAGCATTTGGGATGGGTCGAACAGGGCGGAGTGTACGCTGTTGCTAACATTCGCGGCGGCTCCGAATATGGCAAGGCATGGCACGAAGCGGGTCGTCGTCAGAACAAGCAGAATGTTTTCGACGATTTCATTGCGGCAGGTGAGTATCTCAAGGCGCAGGGCTTCACGCCCCAAAATGGCTTGGCAATTCAGGGCGGATCGAATGGCGGACTGCTGATCGGCGCAGTGGTCAATCAGCGACCGGATTTGTTCGCCGCTGCGCTGCCCCAGGTTGGTGTCATGGATATGCTCCAATTCGACCAGTTCACGAGCGGGAAAACATGGGTAGACGAGTTTGGGTCCCCGGCACAGGAAGCGGATTTCCGCAACCTCTTGAGCTATTCGCCCTATCACAACATCGAGTCTGGCAAGGTATATCCCGCGATCCTTGCCACCACTGCCGACACAGACGATCGCGTGGTGCCAGGGCACACCTTCAAATATGTCGCCGCGCTCCAAGCAGCAGAGATTGGTGACAAGCCCCATCTTGCCCGCATTGAGACACGCGCGGGACATGGAGCAGGCAAGCCCACCGACAAGATCATTGAGGAAACGGCGGATATGTGGGCTTTTGCGGCTCATTGGACGGGTCTGAAGGTGAAGTAGGCGAAATCGAATCACGATGGTTCCTTGAAGTGAGGGTTAACTCTACAGTCCTCCTCCAGAGCCGCGCGATAGAAGGCTTCGACTTGCTGGCGATTCTCAGCCGTAAATGCCAAGTGAAGATGCGCGACTCTTCCCAACTTTTGGTGCTCTTGAAATCCTTCTCCAGAAGGTTTATTACTCTACAGGTACTGCCTGTGAAGTAAGGATAAAGCGTTTGCTCAGCAGGTCTAAATTGGCACGTCCAGATAGAGTCGAGGGAGGCTATTATGCCTCGCCCCTCTCTGTTAGATCTGGACGTGCGCCTTTCGGTGCATCCAGCTCCCGACGTTCTTACAGCGGTTTTCAAATGAATAAGCCACAGTGAGCGAACCAACCCAGGGCATCATCATCGGAAAAAGACTCATTGATAATCTGGGTTAACGCTTGATCAAGGGCTTCTTTAGTTCGAGCTTTAGCCGATCGCAGAAGCTGCTTGAGTTTTGACCAACATAATTCAATGGGTGAAAGGTCGGGGGAGTAAGGAGGCAAGAACACAACTTTTGCTCCGACTGCTGCGATTGCCTCTTGAATGACCGCAGCATGATGAAAGGGTAAGTTATCCATGACAATAATGGATCCGACCCATAATTGAGAAATCAGAATCTCTTGGATATAGAACAAGAACACGTTGGTGTTGACACTGCCAACGATACTCAGGGTGGCAATTAATCCATCGATACTCATGCCCCCATAGAGCTTCGCTCCGCCAAGGGCGTACAACGAGATGTTCTGCCCCCATTGCCAGGAGCCTCACTGTCATACAAGCGCTCACCAATGGGGCGCGACCATACAAGCGAGTGAGGGATAGATGGATGCCTATTTCATCAATGAATACCAAGTTGCGGGGGTCGATGGTGAAACTCCACAGGCGATAAGCAAACCGCAGATCCTTGAACCGTTGTGTCTCTTGTTGAGCCGCAATCAGTGTTTTTTTGACGCTGAGCTTGAGTTTGCACACCGCTTGTTGCATCGTTGATAGGCTCACCTCTATCCCAGTTTGTCCAGCAAAGCGTTCACACAACTCTTTGAGGTAAAGCATCCGGTTGAGCCGTGACTAAGGCTTCGACGATGAGCAACTGCTCTTTTCCCAACTTGGCAACGGCTCCCCCAGGCAGCTTAGGCTGCACTGTACCTGTTTGACGATGGTGTCGTCTCAGATCTCTGATGAAAGACAAGCTCACCTTAAAGCGTTCTGCCAGTTGCCGTTGTGAGCCTTCTTTGGCTTCATATGCAGCGATAATTCGTTGTCATAAATCAATAGATAAGGGAGCAGGCATCAGTAGCTATTTTCTATCTGGCTGGAATGACTTAGCCTACCAAATTGTGGCTTACTCATTCAACAACCGTTGTAAGTCTTTGATCCTCTCCCACTGGTCATCTCGCAGCGCGTATCGTCGTGTCATCATTCCTGCTCTACGGGCTTCTTCCTTAGTGGTGCAGAAAAGTCTTGAGAGACTGACTGGGCAGGGGTTTAGAGAAAATTGATAGAAAAGAGGGCGAGGTGTGGGAAGCTCAAGTTACCAGACTCTAAACAACCCTATGACCCCGCCCCA
>JAESFK010000306.1_pt1 | contig 29449 bp, 20 predicted proteins | sample 9269391 | NCBI WGS metagenome assembly JAESFK01 (sample SAMN14506231, study PRJNA617097) | algae metagenome | isolation source: Drouetiella hepatica UHER 2000/2452 and co-occurring heterotrophs from... | place: Slovakia: Slovak Paradise National Park, Hrabusice, Kosice Region | collected 2000-01-01
CTGCCTGGGTATGGTGGTCACGCCCGGCCCCAACATGATCTACCTGATCTCTCGATCGATCGCCCAGGGGCGGGTAGCAGGGCTGATCTCGCTCGGCGGCGTCGCGCTCGGCTTCGTCGTCTACATGCTGAGCGCCGCCTTCGGCATCACGGCGCTGCTCTTTGCTGTGCCTTATGCCTACGACGCGCTGCGCATCGGCGGCGCGCTCTATCTCTTCTGGCTCGCCTGGCAGGCCCTCAAGCCGGGCGCGCGCTCGCCGTTCCAGGTTCGCGACCTGCCGCATGACCGGCCGCGCAAGCTGTTCGGCATGGGCTTCCTGACGAGCCTGCTCAACCCCAAGATCGCGATGCTCTATCTGGCGCTGCTGCCGCAGTTCATCGATCCGGCTGCCGGCAGCGTGTTGGCTCAATCGGTCCTGCTGGGCTCGATGCAGATTGCGATCAGCCTTTCGGTCAATGCCCTGATCGCCATCGCGGCAGGCGGCATCGCGGTCTTCCTGCGGACCCGGCCGTTCTGGTCGCTGGTCCAGCGCTGGCTGATGGGCACGATGCTCGCGGGCTTCGCGCTGCGCATGGCGCTGGAAAGCCGCCGCTAGCGCGTTTTCAAGCGAAGTGGATACCGGTTCGCGTGAAGAAAGCGCGTTGAAATATGAGTCCTGAGTTCAGCCGAGCCGGACCGGATCGGGCTCTACAGGCAAGTCTCGGCGCGCCGGCCCTGAAAGCTCGCTGCCGACTTCGGTCAGGATTCGCCCGAGCGCCTGGAAATCCTGCTGCCGTGGCGACGTCCGGCGCCAGACCAGCCCGATCGACCGGCTCGGCTCCGGCTCGGCGAAGCGGAACAGCCGCACTGGCATGTCGGGCCTGAGTTCGATCGGCAGCGCCATCGCCGGCATCAAGGTGGCGCCGAAGCCGTTCGCCACCATCTGCATGATGGTCGAGAGGCTGGAGGCACCATACTGCCGGCGCGAGCCGCTGCGGGGCGTGCCGCAGAAGCTCAATGCCTGGTCGCGCAGGCAGTGGCCTTCTTCGAGCAGCAGCAGGTTGTCGCCGGAGAGGGCCTGCTCGGGCGTGACGTCTGCGCTTTTCGCACCCGCCTCCGAAGGCATGACGAGCAGGAAGGGGTCGTCGAAGAGCGGCAGCGTCTCGAGCCCGCTGCGGTCGATCGGCAATGACAGCAGCGCGACATCGAGCCGGCCATCCGCCAACTCGTCGAGCAGGGTGTTGGTCTGCGACTCGCGCAGTCGGAGACCAAGAGCGGGATGGCGCCGCTGCAGCATCGGCAGCGTGGCCGGCAGCAGATAGGGCGCGATCGAGGGGATGACGCCGAGGTCGAGCTCGCCGCTGAGCAGGTTCGGCCGGTGGCGTGCATGGTCGACGAGGTCGCTGGCCTCGAGCAGGATGCGCCGTGCCCGCTCCGCGATCTCACGTCCCGTTTCGGTCAGCGCGATCGCGCCACGCTGGCGCTCGACGAGCTGGCAATCGAGCTGCGCTTCCAGCTCCTGGATCTGCAGCGAAAGCGCCGGCTGGCTGACATGGCACTCCTGCGCCGCCCTGCCGAAATGCCGGTGCCGCGCCACGGCGACGAAATAGCGAAGTTGTTTCAGGGTGATCATGTCGATTTGATAAACTTATCGACGACCGCCGTAAACGGTATTGGACATCATCGTCACAAAGGCCTGTTAGTTCGTCCAATTCGAATCTGGGCAGGGCGCGTATCGCCCTGCGAACGATGGAGGACCACATGTCGAAGACGATGACGACGACGGCCGGCGCGCCGATTCCCGACAACCAGAATTCGATCACGGCCGGCGAGCGCGGCCCCGTCCTGCTGCAGGATTACCAGCTCATCGAGAAGCTCGCCCACCAGAACCGCGAGCGCATCCCCGAGCGCGCCGTCCATGCCAAGGGCTGGGGCGCCTATGGAACGCTGAAGATCACCGGCGACATCTCGAAATACACCAAGGCCACGGCTCTGCAGCCGGGCGCGGAGACGCCGATGTTGGCCCGTTTCTCGACGGTGGCCGGCGAGATGGGTGCAGCCGACGCCGAGCGCGACGTGCGCGGTTTCGCACTGAAGTTCTATACACCGGAAGGCAACTGGGACCTGGTCGGCAACAACACGCCGGTCTTCTTCGTGCGCGATCCCGTCAAGTTCCCCGACTTCATCCACACGCAGAAGCGCCACCCCAAGACGAACATGCGCTCGCCCACGGCGATGTGGGATTTCTGGTCGCTCTCGCCTGAGAGCCTGCACCAGGTGACGATCCTGATGTCGGATCGCGGCCTGCCGACCGATGTGCGCCACATCAACGGCTATGGCTCGCATACCTTCTCGTTCTGGAACGACGGCGGCGAGCGCTACTGGGTGAAGTTCCACTTCAAGACCCTGCAGGGCCACAAGCACTGGACCAATGACGAGGCGGCGGTCGTCGTTGGCAAGAGCCGCGAGACCACGCAGGAGGACCTCTACAACGCGCTCGAGCGTGGCGAGTACCCGCGCTGGAAGGTGCAGGTCCAGATCATGCCGGAGCTCGACGCCGAGAAGACCTCCTACAACCCCTTCGACCTGACCAAGGTCTGGCCGCATGCCGACTATCCGCCGATCGACATCGGCGTGATGGAGCTCAACCGCAATCCGGAGAACTATTTCGCCGAGATCGAGAACGCCGCCTTCTCGCCGTCGAACATCGTGCCCGGCATCGGCTATTCGCCGGACAAGATGCTGCAGGCCCGCGTCTTCTCCTATGCGGATGCCCATCGCCACCGGCTCGGCACGCATTACGAGAACATCCCGGTCAACCAGCCGAAATGCCCGGTCGCGCACTACCATCGCGATGGCCAGATGAACACCTATGGCGGCATCCGCACCGGCAATCCGAACGCCTATTACGAGCCGAACTCCTTCGGCGGTCCGGTTGAGGCGCCGGCTGCCAAGGAACCGCCGCTGAAGATCTCGGGCGATGCCGAGCGTTACAACCACCGCATCGGCAATGACGACTATTCGCAGCCGCGCGCGCTCTTCAACCTGTTCGACGCCGGCCAGAAGGAGCGCCTGTTCTCCAACATCGCCGCGGCGATGGGCGGCATCCCGCGCGAGATCGAGGCGCGCCAGCTCGCGCATTTCGACAAGGTCCATCCCGACTACGGCAATGGCGTGCGCCGCGCGCTCGCCAAGGCGGACGGGACCGAGCGTCCGGCGATCTCGGTCACCGAGAACACCCCCCAGGCGGCGGAGTGATCCGCCTCGCCCTGTAGGGCCGCAAGAACGGGCCCGCCTGCTGATGCAGGCGGGCCTTTCCTGTTGGGCGATAAACATCAGGGCGGGCGACGAAAGTCGTGGTTGGGTGGTTTGCCGACGTTCGATAGCGGTCACTGTGACATCTGGGTCGCATCCAAAACGCCCCCTCATGGCCCGCGAGTTCACTCTATGACCGGCCGTTCGTCACAACCGGCACTTTTGATCCGTCATATTTCCGCGAACACGGTAGAGAGTCTCCGGAGCAGGCTGATGGGTCGCAGGCGAGCACCGAGAGGCACCTGAGCGGGGCATTGCGTGAATGGCAGTTCGGCTCTCCTGTGCCAGGCGGAATCAAGCCTGAGCCGCCAATGCCGCCCGTACGGCGGCCGTGACCCGATCTTGAACCTCCTCAATCAGATAAGGATGCATCGGCAGGCTGACGACCTCGGCAGCGAGACGCTCAGAGACTGGCAGGCCGTTCGGGGCAGCCGGAAAGTGCCTGTACGCAGTTTGGCGATGCAAAGGCTTTGGGTAGTGGACGGCAGTTGGAACGCCCGCCGCCGCCAGGAAGGCCTGGAGGGCTCCGCGGTCGCATTGCGGTAGGCGCAGCGTATACTGCGCCCAGACCGAAGTCGCGTTCACCAGGATACCGGGCACGGCGGCAATGTCGCGAAGCTGCTCATTGTAGCGGCTCGCGATCCGGTTGCGGGCAGTGATCTCCCCCGGAAATATCTTCAGCTTTTCGATCAGAACGGCCGCCTGCACCGTATCGAGACGACCGTTCATGCCGATCCGAACATTGTCGTACCGATCCGTCCCCTGACCATGAACGCGCAGGGAGCGGATGATGTCAGCCAGCTCGGCATCGTCCGTGAAGATTGCACCGCCATCGCCATAGCAGCCTAGGGGCTTGGCCGGGTAGAAGCTCGTCGCGGTGGCAAGTCCGATCGTGCCGACCTGGCGCCCCTTGTAGCTTGCGCCGAAGCTTTGGGCCGCATCGGAGACCAGCCATAGGCCCTCGCGGGCTGCAACTGCTTCGATAGGGTCGTAATCGGCCGGCTGGCCAAACAGGTCGACCGTAACAATGCCGACCGGGTTGAGCCCCCTGTCCCTGGCCATGTTTATGGAAGGCTGCAGACTGCTGACATCGATGTTGAAGGTATCCTGGTCGATGTCGACGAAGACCGGCGTCGCGCCAAGTCCGGCTATGCCTTCTGCGGTGGCCGCGAAGGTGAAGGACGGGCAGAACACGGCGTCGCCGGCCTTCACCTCCTTGGCCATCATGATAAGGGCCAAGGCATCGGTCCCACTGCCGCAGGAAATCGCGTGCTTGGCTCCGCAAAACGCGGAGAGATCTGCCTCGAGTTGCGCAACCTCCGGACCCATGACGTAAGTACCGTGGTCGAGAACCCTGCGGACTGCCTCGTCAACTGCGTGTCCAAGGTGCCGGCGTTGCGCGCCAAGATCGTTAAAGAGGATCTGGCTTGGCTTAGCCGTTCCGAGAGCTTCGGAAGAGCAGCGGGCGTGGTCCGTGCCCGCGGGATCGGCCTGGCGGCCATGGCTGGGGTTCATCGTCGTGCTGGCCCGAGCCAGGACCCGCATCACGCGCAACCCTTCCTCGCCATTCGTTATTGGGTCACGCCCCTGGGCGATGCAGTCGATAAAATGCTGGCATTCGAGTTTGAGCGGCTCATTCGCCTCCACCGCGACCGGAAGCGGTTCGGCTCGGATCGTTGCCGTTGCATGCTCCGCCACTTTCACGCTGTGCCGGTACAACAGCAGCTTGCGCTCCCATGGCGCGCCGTCGTCGAGCACGATCATGCCCTCTGTCCCGATCACGGTGAGCCGATGCTCCTTGACGGGATGCAACCAGGACAGGTTGATCTGGGCCTGCTCGCCGGCCGGGAAGGCCAGGTGAAGGGTGGTGGTGTCGGCTATCGTGTTCCGCAGGTGGTAGCCGCCGACCCCGTGAACCTCGCTTGGTTCTGCGCCCACGATAGCCAGGATGATGGAGACATCATGCGGCCCCAAGCACCAGAGCACATCCTCCTCGAGCCGGATCGCCCCCAGGTTCATCCGGTCGGCCTGAAGTCTCAGGACACGGCCGATAACACCGGTCGCGATGAGGCTCTGGAGCCTGGAAAAGGCGGGATGATACTGGAGAATATGCCCGACCATAAGCCGCCGGCCGAGGCGCCGTGCCAGGTCGGTCAGTTCCTCGGCGTGCTTGAGCTCAATCGTGAGCGGCTTTTCGACGAAGACATGCTTTCCGGCCAGGAGAGCGCGCTTGGCTAGGTCGTAATGGGTCGACGGTTGCGTCGCGACCGCCACTGCCTGGATCGAAGGCTCGGCCAGCACCTGCTCAAAGGACAAGGCTTGGCTGCCATACCGAGCAGCAAGAGTCTCGGCCGTCGCGGAGTGGTGATCGACAACCGCGCCGAGAAAGCCCAATTCAGCAAAGCAGCGGGCCAGGTTCTTGCCCCAGGCCCCGCAGCCGATCACCGCAATCTGAACACCTTCCAAAGTGTTTGTGATGCCAACGAGCCCAGATGTTCCTTCGATCTCCCCCAAAATTGCTCCTATCGTGTCTTGACATGAATTTTATTGATCTGATGATCAGATAAATACTGTCGTTTCCGAGAGGTGAATCTAGCTCAAGCCATTGAGGAGTCTGTTAGGGAACTCATTCTGAGAAAATGCAGCCGTTTTGTCTACCGTTCCGTCGCGTTGAACAGCGATGTGCTGTTGCATCTAAAAGCACGAGAGCAGATATGCCGCATGAGAGTTACGTCTAAGCCAAGACTCGGGCCCGGACGATCGCCGACGTGAACCGCGACTGGTGTACCGCGCATCCTCCAAGCTCATGAAACATGCGATGCAGGCCTCGGCCTTCCGCTTTTTGGAGCAAGCCTGCGGGTCTCCTAGGCCCGGTTGCTGAAGGACCGCTTTGGGTCGAGAGCTGCCTCTCTCGCCAAATCTTTCTCGGCTGTCGATGCGGGCCCTCGCGTCGAACGTCGAGCGGTAGCGTTTCTGAGGTCGGGCCTATAGCGTCGGTAAGGGCGGCGCGATGAAAGGCTGGCTTCGTGACAACCGAGCAAAGCGTTCTGCGCCTCTCGATCGCGGTCACCTTTTTCCTCGCCGCAGCGGGCATCGTATTCGGTCTTCTGTCCGGCTCCTTCGCAATCGTCTTCGATGGCGTCTATGCCCTGACGGATGCGATCATGACGATGGTCGCGCTGCTGGTCGCGAGCCTGATTGCCTCCTCGACCGGCACCGGCTCCGTCGGCGGCAGGCTGGTCAAGCACTTCACCATGGGCTTCTGGCACCTGGAGCCGATGGTTCTCGGGCTCAACGGCGTGCTCCTGACCGGGGCGGCGGTCTACGCACTGATCAACGCCATCGGCAGCATCATGGCCGGGGGCCGGCTCCTCGCCTTCGACTACGCCATCGTCTACGCGGCGCTGACCATGGCGATCGCGTTCGCCATGGCGAGCTACGGCAAGCGCGCCAACCGGGAGCTCAACTCGAGCTTCGTCGCGCTGGATGCCAAGGCATGGCTGATGTCGGGCGGCCTCAGCGGGGCCCTGCTCGTCGCCTTCGGCTTCGGCTACGCGATCCAGGGGACGAAGCTCGCCTGGATGCTGCCCTATGTCGATCCGGTCGCTCTCGCGCTGGTCTGCGTCGTGGTGATCCCCATCCCGATCGCGACGATCAAGCAGGCGCTGGCCGATATTCTGCTGGTGACACCGGCCGACCTGAAGCGTCATGCCGACAGCGTCGCGGAGGACATCGTCCGCCGGTACGGCTTCGCCTCCTATCGCTCCTATGTCGCGCGGGTCGGACGCGGAAGACAGATCGAGCTCTTCTTCATCGTGCCCAAGGACGGGCCGGCGAAGCAGCTGGAGGAATGGGACCGCATCCGCGACGAGATCGGCGAGGCGATCGGCGACGACACGCCCGACCGCTGGCTCACCATCGTCTTCACGACCGACCCCGAATGGGTCGACTGAGCGACTGCCCGCCACGTGACGATCGAGCGGCGAGGGCGGCTTTTCCCCGCATGCGCGAGATGAATGGGGTCTCCGTGCTCGCCTCCCATTGCCGTGCGCCGCCGAGCTACTAATCTGCCCGCCATTAATCCCATTCGGAACGATCGTGAGCAGGTGATGAGCGCTTTGACCCCCGAGGAAACGAAAGTCGTCGACTGGCTCGGAAGTCGCAAGGAGGCGATGGTCGCGCTGCTGCGCGAGATGGTCGACACCGATTCCGGCTCCTACGACAAGGACGGCGTCGACCGCGCCGGGCAGGTCATCGCCCGTTTCCATGCACAGAACGGGCTCGAGGTCGAGATCATTCCCGACACCCGCTATGGCGACGCGGTCAAGGCACGCCTGCCGAACCCGACCGCCAATGACCAGCGCCCGGTGCTGCTGCTCGGTCATCGCGACACCGTCTTCCCCAAGGGCGAACCGACGCGCCGACCCTTCGCGATCAAGGATGGCCGCGCCTATGGGCCGGGCGTCGCCGACATGAAGGCGGGCGTCGTCATCGAGGCCTTCGTCGCGGCCGCCTTCGCCGAATGTGGCGGTCTGTCGGCTCCCTTGACGATGCTGACGACCAGTGACGAGGAGATCGGCTCGCCGTCCTCGCGGCCGGTCATCGAGGCCGCCGCACGCGAGTCGCGCTGCGTCTTCAATGCCGAGCCGAGCCGGCTGCCGGCCGGCACCGACTTCGCCCGTGACCAGCGCCAGTCCGTCACCAGCGGGCGCAAGGGCGGCGTCTTCATGCGTGCCGAGTTCCTCGGCAAGCCCGCCCATTCCGGCGCGAACTACGAGAAGGGAGCATCCGCCATCGTCGATCTCGGCCACAAGATCCCGAAGCTCCAGGGCCTGACCGACCTCGCCAGGGGCGTCACCGTCAATGTCGGGCTGATCGGTGGTGGCCAGACCGTCAACACGGTCGCGCCCAACGCCTGGTGCGAGATCGACCTGCGCTATGTGACGGCCGCCCAGCGCAGCGAACTCGTCGAGGCCATCCGCGCCATCGTCGAGACGCCGATCGTGGCCGATACCAGCGCCAAGCTGTCGATCAAGGGCGAGTTCGTGCCCCTCGAAGGCACGGCCGAGTCGCAGAAACTGTTCGAGACCTATCGCGCGGCGGCAGCCGGCTTCGGCATCGCGACCATCGCGGAATTCACCGGCGGCTGCGCCGATTCAGGCTTCACGGCGGCGCAAGGGTGTCCGACGCTCTGCAGCGTCGGCCCGATCGGCGGCATGGCCCATACGCCCGACGAGTTCCTGGAGGTTGAGAGCATCGTGCCCGCCGCGCAGACGCTGGCGCTTTCCGTGATGCGGGCTGCGAAGCTGATGGAGTGAGGCCGGTCGGGAGACCTTCGCCGTCATGGTCGCCCTTGTGGCGACCATCCACGCCTTCGCTGATCGAGAGCGGTGTTCAAGACGTGGATGCTCGGGACAAGCCCGAGCATGACGGTTGAGCGCTACGGCAGCGGAAAGAGCCTCAGAACGCCTCTTCCCAGTTCCGACTGAGCCGCATCGCCGAGTTGATCAGCCCGACATGCGAGTAGGTCTGCGGGAAATTGCCCCAGAGCTCGCCGGTTTTGAGATCCGCGTCCTCCGAGAGCAGCCCGAAATTGTTGCGCCGTTTCAGGATGCGCCCGAACAGCTCCTTGGCTTCGTCGCGGCGGCCGATCGCATCCAGCGCGTCGACATACCAGAAGGCGCAGATCAGGAAGCCGGTGTGCATGAAGCCGAAATCGTCCTGCGTGGCGTAACGCAGCAGCATGTCGCCGCGTTTCAGGTCGCGGCCGATCGCCTCCACCGTCGCGATGTAGCGCGGATCGTCGGCTTTCACGAAACCGAGCTCTGCGAAGAGCAGCAGCGTTGCATCGAGGTCATCGCCGTCGAAGGTCGAGACGAAATGGCCCTTCTCGACGTTCCAGATCCGGTCCCCGATGATCTGCTTCAGCCGCTTCGACTCGGCCTTCCAGTATTCCTTGCGATCGGCGCGGCCGAGCGTTCCCGCGATGCGGGCGAGACGGTCGCAGGCTGCCCAGCACATCACGCTGGAAAAGGAATGCACGGCTTCCTTCTCGCGCAGCTCCCAGGGGCCGGCATCGGGCTTGTCGAAATAGCTGATGGCCAGTTCGCCCATCCGTTCGAGCTGGCCGAACAGCGCCTCCTTGCCGGGCTGGATCAGGCGCTGGTCGAAGAAGGAATGCGTCGCCGCCAGCACGACTGCGCCATAGCCGTCGTTCTGAATCTGCGTGGCCGCACCATTGCCGAAGCGCACCGGCTGATGGCCGCGATAGCCTGAAAGTTTCGGGGCCTCGAATTCGTCGAGCGGGCCGCCGCGCGTGATCGGGTAGAGCGGCGGCAGGTGCTCGGCGCCATTTTCGGAGAAAGTATCGACGATGTTGGTGATGAAGCCGAGATAATCCTCCATCGTCCGCGTCGTGCCGAGGCGGTTCAGCGCATGGACGACGAAGTATGCGTCGCGCAGCCAGCAGAAGCGGTAGTCCCAGTTGCGCTGTGTCCCCGGCGCTTCCGGAATCGAGGTCGTGAGCGCGGCGACGATCGCGCCTGTCTCCTCGAAGGCGCACATCTTCAGCGTGATCGCCGCACGGATCACCTCCCGCTGATACTCGAAGGGCAGCGACAGCGAACGCACCCAGTCGCGCCAGTAATCCGTCGTCTTGTCGAGGAACTCGCGCGATGTCTGCTCGATCTCGGCGCGCAGCGCCTCGTCCGAACCGATGAAGAAGGAGAACGGCCGGTCGACCGAAAAGGGCACGCCGTCGACGACGTAGGAGATCGGCGCGTCGGTGGTCAGCCGGATGGTCTGGTCGGCACCGACGAAGCGGACGTGGTTGGAGCCGCGCGTGATCTCGTCGGGCTCCTCGCCGAGGCCGAGACAGGGCTTGACCACTGTGCGGATGCGCGGCCGGCCGGAAATCCGGCGCACACGGCGCACGAGCTGCGGGGGGCGGAAGAAGCGCTCATAGCGGACGAAGCGCGGCGCGAAATCGAGGATCTCGATGGCATTGCCCTGGTCGTCGGAGAGGATCGAGGACAGGATCGCGGTGTTGTCGAGATAGGTCTGCTCGCAGCGCGTCATGCCGACGAGTTCGATCGCGAAGACGCCCTTGCGGGGCATTGCATCGCCATCCTCGGCCTGGTTGTCGATCAGGGCGCAGAACACCGGATCGCGGTCGAAGCGCGGGAAGCAGCCCCAGACGATGCGCGCGCGCCGATCGATGAGCGCCGCGATCGAACAATTGCCGATCACGCCGAGGTCGAGCGAGGCGGAATGCCGCCCCGCGGCCGTCGTCGTCGAAATTGTCATCGTTATCCTTGCGAGAAGCTGGAGGCGGTCAGGCTGCCGCGCTCGGCGGCGTCGAGAAGGAGGCGTCGCAGCGTGGTCGGGGAATCGAGGCGCAGCTTCGCGCAGGTCTCGCCCGCGCCGATCCGGATCGAGAGCCCGCCGAGCGCGTTCACCGCCTCGAAGCCGTGCTCGTCGGTGATGTCGTCGCCGATGAAGACCGGCAGGCGGCCGGCATAGGGCGCAGCCTGCATCAACTGGGCGATGGCAGACCCCTTGCTGGCTTCGGCGGGGACGATCTCGGCGACGGACTTGCCTTCCTGCAACCGGACTGTCGGACCCATCCGGGCGGCGATCGCACGCATCAGGTCGAGCGCCTCGTCATGGAGCTGCGGCGCTAGCCGCCAATGCAGCGCAACCGAGATGCGCTTGTCCTCGACGATGATGCCGACATGGCTGTTGGCGAAGCGCACGAGATCGCGCAGGGCACCACGCATCTCCTTGGGAACCTCGGCCTGAGAGCGGATCTCGCCATCGAGCCTGATCTGGGCGCCATGCAGCGCGGCCGTGTCGAAACGGTATGGGTCGAGCGCGGCGTCGAGGAAGGAGACCGGCCGCCCGGACACCAGAGCGAGCGCGCCGCCCAGCGTCTGGCGCAGGGAATCGAGTGCTGCCGGCACCTGCCGGTCGAGCCTCACCTCGTCGGGGGCGGGGGCGATCTCCACCAGCGTCCCGTCGAAATCGAGAAAGAGCGCGATGCCCGGCTCTGTCGCGGGCAAGTCGCGGGTTTCGCTGGCGGTTCCGGGTTCGATCAATGTCATCATCTCAGCCTGTCTGGCCAACAAAGCCGGCGGAAACGCGGCGCGGGGCATCGTGCCGGTCATCCTCATCTGCGCGGCCGTGGCCGTGTCCGTGCGCGCCCTGTTCTCGAACTCGCCACAATCTGCCTTCAGCTTGCCGCTGCCGCCTCGCTTTTACCGCAAGGCCGTCATCGCGTCGCCGAAGATCGGCGCGCGCCCATGGAAACATTACGTTCGCAGCGGCGTTCTGTTCCTGCCTCGGTGTCGAATTTCGGGCATCCGCCACGTTCAGGCCTCAGGCTGACAAGGGAGAACTGACCCGCCATGCGCCTCGTCATCGTCTCTAACCGCGTCACGATCCCCGACCGCCACGAAAAGGCCGCCGCCGGAGGGTTGGCCGTCGCGTTGCGCGAGGCGCTTGAAAAGCAAGGCGGGCTCTGGTTCGGCTGGAGCGGCGGGGTCAGCGAGGTGGCGGCGGCGCCTAGCGTGGTGCAGCGCGGCAAGGTCACCTACGCGGTCACCGATCTGACCGAGGCCGAGCGCCAGACCTATTATCTCGGCTTCTCGAACCGCGCCCTCTGGCCACTGATGCATTACCGGCTCGGCCTGACCGAGTTCTCGCGGGCGGACTATGCCGGCTATCTCGCCGTCAACCGCCGCTTCGCCAAGGCGCTGATGGCGATGCTGCAGCCTGACGACATCATCTGGATCCATGACTACCATCTGATTCCGCTGGCCGCCGAGCTGCGCCGCCGCGGCGTCACCAACCGCATCGGCTATTTCCACCATATCCCCTGGCCCCCGGCCGAGGTCTTCGGTGCGCTGCCCTTTGCCGCGACGCTGGCCAGCACGATCGCGGCCTATGATCTCGTCGGCATGCAGACCTCGATCGACGTCAACAACCTGATCGGCGGGCTCGTCTCGATGTGCGGGGGCAGGAGCGATGGGCGCAAGGTCCGGGTCGGGCGCCGCGAAACGATCGTGCAGCCCTTCCCGATCGGCATCGATGTCGAGGCCTTCCGCAAGCTGGCGGCGGCATCCGTCCGCTCGGCCACGACGCCGCTCCGGACTACCCGCCAGTCGCTGGGCGAGCGCCAGCTCGTCATCGGCGTCGACCGCCTCGATTACTCCAAGGGCATCGTCCAGCGTCTCGAGGCGTTCGGGCAGTTCCTGCGCAGCCATCCCGACCAGCGCGGCCGCGTCGGCATGCTCCAGATCGCGCCGCCCTCGCGCTCCGACGTGCCCGAATATGCCGAGCTCGACAGGCAGTCCGACGAGGTTGCTGGACGCCTCAATGCGGCGCTGGGCGAATTCGACTGGACGCCGATCCGTGTCGTGAAGAAGGCCTATTCGCGCAATGCCCTGGCGGGCTTCTACCGTCGCGCTCAGGTCGGGCTGGTGACGCCGATGCGCGACGGCATGAACCTGGTCGCCAAGGAATACATCGCGGCCCAGAATCCGGCGGATCCGGGCGTGCTGGTGCTGTCGCGCTTCGCCGGCGCCGCGCAGCAGATGGGCGAGGCGCTCATCGTCAATCCCTTCGACACGCATGAGGTCGCCGAAGCGATCCGGACCGCTCTCGCCATGCCGAAATCCGAGCGCATCCGTCGCTTCGAGTCTCTCTACGCGACGATCGATGCGACCGATATCGGCTGGTGGACGCAGCGCTATCTCGACGCCCTGGCGGGCAGCGACACGGCCCAGTCCACGGTTGTGCCGCCGATCAAGCAAAGACCCGCGCGGGTCGCCGCACCGAGCAAGGGCAAGACCGCGAGACCGGCCGCCAGGAAGCCCCCGGCCGGCAAGGTCGCGACCAGCTTGTCGCCATCAAGCGCTTTGCTCGCGGTCGTGCCGACATCGTCCTGACCGGGTTGCCAAATTTTCTGCGCGCCCGGTTCTCCGGAAGAATTTCCGCTAAAAGCAGATCAAACGGGCGCTTTCCTTTCCCTTTGAGCCACTGGGCCTTGCCGAGCATGGCCTTCGCTCGCTAGAAGGCCGAGAACACCGAGGGCGCTTGCGACTCGGCTGTGACAGGTGTCTGGTCTGCAATGGACGTCGGCCGCAATGGCTGAGGCGGCAGGCGGAGGAATTTGGATCGATGCGAGGCGCTCACGGAGGATCGGGCGTTCTGCTGCGCCGCCTTCGTGAGGTGATGGCGGCGTCGATCAGCCCGCAGGAGCGGCTGGATCGGCTTGTTGTCCTGATCGCGGGCAATCTCGTCGCAGAGGTCTGCTCGGTCTACGTCCTACGCGAGGACGGCTCGCTCGAACTCTTCGCCACCGAAGGCCTCAAGCGCGAGGCCGTGCATCTCACCACGATGCGGGCGGGCGAGGGCCTCGTCGGCCTGATCGCGCGCGAAGCTGAGCCGCTGGCGCTCTCCGACGCACAGAACCATCCGGCCTTCTCCTACCGCCCCGAGACGGGCGAGGAGATTTATCGCTCTTTCCTCGGCGTGCCGATCCTGCGCGGTGGCGCCGTGATGGGCGTGCTGGTCATCCAGAACCGCGCCTCGCGCCTCTACAGCGACGAGGAGATCGAGTCGCTGCAGACCACCGCCATGATCATGGCGGAGATGATTGCGGCCGGCGGCCTGAAGTCGCTGGCTAGGCCGGGCGCATCCATCGGCCTCGACCGCCCGATCCACGGCATCGGTGTGGCGCTCGCCGACGGCGTCGGGCTCGGCCATGCGGTGCTGCACGAGCCGCGCGTCGCCATTACCAACCTAATCGCCGAGAACCCCGCCGCCGAGGTCAAGCGCCTCGAGGCCGCGATCGGCCATATGCGTGCCTCGATCGACGAGCTGATCGAGCGTGGCGACGTCGCCCATATCGGCGAGCATCGCGACGTCCTCGAGACCTTCCGCATGTTCGCCCATGATCAGGGCTGGCTGCGCCGCATGCGCGAGGTCGTGCTGACAGGCCTGACCGCGGAGGCCGCGGTCGAACGCGTCCAGTCCGACACGCGCGCCAAGATGCTGCGCCAGACCGACCCGTACCTGCGCGAGCGCCTGCACGATCTCGACGATCTCGCCAACCGGCTGCTGCGCACGCTGGCTGGCAAGGCCAATGGCGTCGCGCGCGAGGAACTGCCCGAGAACGCCATCCTGATTGCCCGCTCGATGGGGCCAGCGGCGCTTCTGGACTATGATCGTTCGCATTTGCGCGGCCTCGTGCTGGAGGAGGGCGGCCCGACCAGCCATATCGCCATCGTCGCGCGCGCTCTCGGCATTCCCGCCGTCGGCGAGATCGGCAATGCGACGGCGCTGATCCAGTCGGGAGACGCCGTCATCGTCGACGGGCAGGCCGGCGCGGTGCAGATTCGCCCGCAGCCCGATGTCGAGAACGCCTACAAGGACAAGGCGCGGCTGCGCGCCCGCAAGCAGGAGCAGTACCGCAAGCTCAAGAGCCAGCCCGCCGTCACCAAGGACGGCGTGCCGATCGTGCTCCAGATCAATGCCGGCCTCATCGTCGACATGCCCAATCTGGAGGCGACGGCGGCATCCGGCATCGGCCTGTTCCGGACCGAATTGCAGTTCATGGTGGCCGAGCACATGCCGACGACGGGGGAGCAGCAGGCGCTCTACGCCGCCGTGCTCGATCAGGCCCAGGACCGGCCCGTGACCTTCCGCACGCTCGACATCGGCGGCGACAAGGTGCTGCCTTATATGGAACGCATCGAGGAAGAGAATCCCGCGCTGGGCTGGCGTGCGATCCGTATCGGACTCGACAAGCCACGCTTGCTGCGCGCGCAGGTGCGGGCCTTGCTGCGGGCCGGCGCCGGTCGCGATCTGAAGATCATGCTGCCGATGATTGCGACCGTGGACGAGTTCCAGCGCGCCCGTACCATCGTCCGGCGCGAGCAGGCGATGCTGGAGAAGCAAGGTCATGTGTCGCCGCTCAGCCTCCAGCTTGGCGTGATGGTCGAGGTGCCGTCGCTTCTGTTCGAACTGCCGGAGATCGTACGCGAGGCGGATTTCCTTTCGATCGGCACCAATGATCTGATGCAGTTCCTGTTCGCGGCCGATCGCGAGAACAAGCGCGTCGCCGACCGTTTCGATCCGCTCGGCGTCGGTGCATTGCGGGCTCTGCGCAGCATCGTCGAGGCCGCCGCGGAAGCGAACTGCCCGGTCACGGTCTGCGGCGAGATGGGCGGCAAGCCGCTCGAGACGATGGCGCTGATCGGCCTGGGCTATCGCGGCTTCTCGATGTCGGCCGCTTCCATCGGACCCGTCAAGGCGATGCTGCGCGCGCTCGACGCGGCCAAGCTCGCCGAGCGGCTCGACTGGATGCTGGCGGCCGGAGAGGGCGCCACCAGCCTGCGCCCGCAGCTTGCGGCCTTCGCCGCCGAGTTCAAGGTTCCGGTCTAGCGACGTCATCGAGCGTCGCCCGAGCCTCCCTTTTTGATTTCGCGTTTCCCAGGTTCTTTCGAGTTTCGTATGTCCCTTCAACTCCCACAGGATCGCCTCGACGCCATCGTGGCCCGCCACGCCGCTGCGACGGCCGAGATCAACACGGCCACTGAGGCGGCGCGCACCGTCGAACTCGCCAAGGAGCTCTCCGAGCTCGATCCGGTCGTCGCCGCCATCGCCACGTGGCGGCGAGCCCAGGCGAGCCTGATCGAGGCCGAGGCGCTGATCGACGATCCCGCCACCGATGCCGAGTTCCGCGAACTGGCTTTTGAGGAGCGCGACGCGGCGCGTCTCGAAATCGATGCGCGAGCCCGCGAGATCCTGATCGCGCTCCTGCCCAAGGATGCCGCCGACGAGCGCGGCGTCATTCTTGAGATCAGGGCCGGCACCGGCGGCGACGAGGCGTCACTTTTCGCCGGCGACCTTTTGCGGATGTACCAGCGCTATGCCGCCCAGAAGAGCTGGAGCGTCGACATCCTCTCCGAAAGCGAGGGCACGGTCGGCGGCTTCAAGGAGGTCATCGCGGAGATCTCGGGCAAGGGCGTCTATGCAAGGCTGAAATACGAATCGGGCGTGCACCGCGTCCAGCGCGTGCCGGATACCGAAACCAGCGGCCGCATCCACACTTCGGCAGCGACAGTCGCCATGCTGCCGCTCGCCGGCGATGTCGACATCGTCCTGAATGACAGCGAGATCCGCATCGACACGATGCGCGCCGGCGGGGCTGGCGGCCAGCACGTCAACAAGACCGAATCGGCGGTGCGCCTGACCCACATCCCCACCGGCATCGCCGTCGTGGTTCAGGATGAGCGCTCGCAGCACAAGAACAAGGCCCGGGCCTACGACCTGCTGCGGGCGAAACTCTATGACATCGAACGTGGCCGGATCGATGCCGAACGTTCGGCGGACAGGCGCTCCCAGGTCGGTTCCGGCGATCGTTCGGAACGCATCCGCACCTACAACTTTCCGCAGGGCCGCGTGACCGACCATCGCATCAACCTGACGCTCTACAAGCTGGATGAGATGATGCAGGGGCTCGTCCTGGACGATATCATCGATGCCCTGACCGCAGAGCATCAAGCCAGGCTGCTCGCGACGGAGGGCATCGCTTGAACGATGACCGGAGAGAGCCGATGAAACCTCTTCGCCCGTCCCGCGTTGGTTCCCTATCGACAACGCAACAGGGGGGACCCTTCGATGATCAAGCTGTTCTCAAGCATCGCCATGGCCGGACTGACGATGGGCATGCTGGCAATCCCGGCCGAGGCCCAGGGCACGATGAACCGGGCCGAGCGCTCGATGCAGCAGGGTTTGAAGCGCACCACCGCGGGTCAGCCGGCCAACTTGCAGGGCGCGATGACCCAGTCTCAGGCCCGTCGCGCTTGCCAGCAGGAAATGGCCGGCACCCGCGAGAGCAAGTCGGCGCTGCGCAGCAAGATGACGATCTGCGTGAACGGAAAGATGCAGGGCAACTGACCAGCCGGCACGCGATACCTCATGACGCGCGAACGCTCGCCGACGCGCGGCGGGCATTGGCGGCAAGGTTGCACGAGGGTGGTAGCGAAAGCGCCGCCCTCGATGCGCGTTTGCTGATGGAAGGCGTCGTCGGCGAGCGCGATCCGGATCCGTTTGCGAAACTCGATGCCGACGCCGAAGCCTGTCTCGAGGCTTTCGCGTCCCGTCGTCTCGCGGGCGAGCCGGTCTGGCGCATCCTCGGCGAGAGGGAGTTCTGGGGGCTGCCGTTCAGGCTTTCCCCGGCGACGCTGGAGCCGCGCCCCGACAGCGAGACCCTGGTCGAGGCGGCGATCGGTCATCTCTCCGGGCGTCGCCAGGAACCCCTGGCGGTTCTCGACCTCGGAACCGGAACCGGCTGCCTGCTGATCGCGGTGCTCAGCGAATTTCCGCTGGCCACGGGACTCGGTATCGATCTTTCGCCGGAGGCCTGCGAGACGGCGCGCTCCAATGCGGCCATGAACGGCATGGCCGCCCGGGCGTTGTTCCAGCAGGGCTCTTGGACGGAAGGGCTGGACCGGCGCTTCGATCTGATCCTGTCCAATCCGCCCTATATCCGGACCGACGACATCGAGGCGCTCGACGTTTCCGTTCGCGATCACGATCCCAGGCTGGCGCTCGATGGCGGCGATGACGGGCTGGGGCCCTATCGCATTTTCGCGAAGACGTTGCCCGATGTGCTGGTGCCCGGCGGGGTGGTCGTGCTGGAGATCGGCGCGGGGCAGGACGCGGATGTGGCGGCGCTCATGCGCGATGGCGGCTTCGTCTGGTGCGGTTCCCGCTGCGATCTCGGCGGACATCCGCGCGCCCTGATCTTTACGCTCCCCTGAAATATTGCGGCCATTCATGCGATTTTGCTTGGAGAAGCACCTGAAAACCGCTATGCACCATTCTAGCCGAAGCTGGTGTCGTCAGAACGGAGCCGTAGGCAATGCCTGCGGGGACTGTTCGTTCCACCCGGACATGTCCGTGGATCGACGGAATTGACAAGCCAGGTTGGATACCGAAGGCGTCGAGGCGCCGGTCGGCTCATGGGACTAAAGGTCCCTTTTTGGAAAGAGCGCGTGAAGACCAGGAACGGCGTAACGCCACTTCAGGTCACTCTTACCCGGTGCAGCGCCGCAACCCGCTGTGCATCGGAACGCGCATGATGACCCCACGGTTGCCTTGAGCATAGAGCGCGAGATTCACGCGAATGAGACCAGGTCAGAACCGGCGCATGCGCGGCCGTAACAACAACAATAACAACAATAACAACAGTGGTAACCGGAAGGCGCCGAATCCGCTGCAGCGGAGCTACGAGTCGAACGGTCCGGACGTCAAAGTCCGGGGTACCGCCCAGCACGTCGCAGAGAAGTACCTGCAGCTGGCGCGCGACGCTCAATCGTCGGGCGATCCGGTCGCGGCAGAGAACTACTTCCAGCACGCCGAGCACTATTACCGGATCCTGCTCGCCGCTCAGGAGCAGATGGCCCAGCAATTCGGCCATAGCTTCCCGCCGAATCGTGCCTTCAACGAGGATGCCGAGGACGGCGAGGAAGAGGGCGACGACGAGACCCAGCCCTTCCAGCAAGGCGGTCCGCAGCCCGATCTCCGCAATGGCCCGCCCGGTGGTGTGAACGGCAGCGCCTACAACGCCAATGGCGCTCCGCGCCAGGACGGCGATGGTGCTGACGGTCAGCGCTTCGACCGCCAGCCGCGTAACAATGATCGTCCGAACAACGATCGCAACAGCAACGACCGCAACGCCAACCGTCGCTTCGATCGCAACGACCGTCAGGACCGTGGCGAGCGTCGTTTCGACCGGCCCGAAGGCGGGCAGAACGTTCAGGGCGGCTACACCCCGCGCCCCGATGCGCCGCGATCCGACATCCCGGTTCCGGGCGAGCAGCCGGAGCTTGCGCCGCAGCCGGTGCAGGGTGAGCGTCGCTTCGATCGTCCCGAGCGTAGCCCGCGTCCCGAGCGCCGTCCGCGCCGCGAGCGCGAGGTTGATCTCGATGCCGATAATGCGGGCGATGTCGCTTCCGCGCTGCCGTCCTTCCTGACCACGCCGGTGCGCGTGCCCGTCTCCGAGCCGGCGCCGGTCGCCGTCGAGGCGGTCTCGCAGGATGCCCCGGAGGCTGTTCCGGCCGAGGGCGCGCCGAAGCGTCCGCGTCGTCGCCGCTCGCCGCGCGAAGTCATGGACGCCCTTGGCTCCGAGACGGACGGAACGACCGAGTGATCTCGGTCATGCTGCTGACCAGCTGAAAGAAGGGGCCCGCGAGGGCCCCTTTTTATTGTTATGCGATACCGAGCGCGGCCGGGGCCGCTGCGATCTCCAGTCGTTCGCCCTCGGCCAGCCGGCCGCCGTCGAGGACCTTGCAATAGATGCCGCAATCGACATGGCCGAAGGCGGTCATCAACGCCTTGGGCAGTTGCAGGTCGCGGGCGCCAGTCTGCGGGTCGACATTGGTCGCCGCGCAGCGCTCGATCCGCTTGATGACCTGCAGCTTCACGCCGGATGCCGTCGTCAGGTCACGTCCCGCGAGGCCCAGCTCGGCCCAGGGCTCCAATCCCTCCACCATGATGTTGCCCCGGAAGCGCAGCGGATCGATCGGCGCACCGACGCGCGTCTCCAGGTCGGCGACGCTGGCGAGGTTGATGATCGAGACGAAGCCCGAGCGGGAATCGGTGAAGCGATAGCCCGAGGGGGCCTGCAGCAACCGCGGCTTGCCGCGCAACGCCTCCGGCATGAAGGCCTCGAAGAACGCAGTGATCCTGTCCTGACCCTCCTGCGTCGTCGTGCTGGTGCGCAGCACCTCCTTGCCGTCATGCGCGATGACGAGATCGCCGCTGGCGTCGTCATAGCGGGTGCGTAATGTCGCCAGCACCTCGTTGCGCATCAGCATCAGGTATTTGATCTTGGGTTGGTGGGTGGGCTCGGCTGGATCGAAACCCGAGGGGCCGTTCTCGATCGCGAACAGCCGGTCGCCCGGGAAATAGGCGCCCTCGTCGAGACTGGCGGATGTCAGGCGCTCCGGCGAGAGGCCCTTGACGGGATAGCGATACAGCGAGGCGATACGCATGAAGACAATCCAGGGCAGAGACGGGGTGGCAGGATAGCGCGAGGATCGCGCCGGAATCGATGAAATCCTCGCATGGTTGCGATCAACTGCGGGAGATGCGGGTCCGGATCGCTTCCTCTTCCACTTCCGGCAGCTCGGCAACCGAGCGCTGGCAACCCCAACCGGCCAGCACGGCGTCGGTGTCCTCCACCACGAAGAAGCGCGCCGCCTCGCGGTCATAGCCGTCGGCCAGCAGATGCTCGTAATCGGTGTGGACATGCCGGACATGGCTGCCCAGCGCGAGCCAGAGCGCGGTCGCCGGTGGCAGATCCTTCATGTGGCGGCGCTCGGCCAGGGCGATCACGGCCTGCGCATCGGCGAGCGGAATCCCCGGCGCCAGCGCCCGGAGCGCCTTGCGGATCGACTGCTGTCGCTGCGTTCCTGCCATGCCCCATGGTGCGCCCGGCATTTGACGCAGGTCAATTGCGTTCCCGCCCTCTTCCGTTGCGCGGATGCCACACCTATCTCTGTCAACGAGGGGCGGCCCATATGGGAGCTCCATCCTGACGAAAGGCAACCGGATCACGCTGCTACGGGGCGTTCCGGTGGGCGGAGTGACAAGATGAACATCGAAAAATACACGGATAGGGCCAAGGGGTTCCTTCAGGCGGCGCAGACGATCGCTTTGCGCGAAGGCCACCAGCAGTTCACGCCGGAGCATCTGCTCAAGGCGCTGCTCGACGACAATGAGGGCATGGCTGCCGGGCTGATCGACCGCTCGGGCGGCAATGCCAAGCTCGCGCTGCAACTCACCGACGCGGCGCTCGCCAAGCTGCCCAAGGTCAGCGGTGGCTCGGGCGGTCTCAACCTGACGCCGGCGCTGGCCCGCGTCTTCGACACTGCCGAGAAGGCCGCCGACAAGGCCGGCGACTCCTTCGTCACCGTCGAGCGTCTGCTTCTGGCGCTCGCGATCGAGAAGGACGGTGAGGCCGGAAAGGCGCTCGCGCGTGCCGGGGTGACCCCGCAGAACCTCAATGCCGCCGTCGAGGCGATCCGCAAGGGCCGCACGGCGGATTCCGCATCGGCCGAGCAGGCCTATGACGCACTGAAGAAATATGCCCGCGATCTCACTGCGGCGGCACGCGACGGCAAGCTCGACCCGGTCATCGGCCGCGACGAGGAGATCCGCCGCACCATCCAGGTGCTGTCGCGCCGAACCAAGAACAACCCTGTCCTGATTGGCGAGCCCGGCGTCGGCAAGACCGCCATCGCCGAGGGCCTGGCGCTGCGCATCGTCAACGGCGACGTGCCCGAGAGCCTCAAGGACAAGGAGTTGCTCGCACTCGACATGGGCTCGCTGATCGCCGGCGCGAAGTATCGCGGTGAGTTCGAGGAGCGGCTGAAGGCGGTGCTGAACGAGGTCTCGGCGGCCGAGGGCGGCGTCATCCTCTTCATCGACGAGATGCACACCCTGGTCGGTGCCGGCAAGACCGATGGCGCGATGGACGCCTCGAACCTGCTCAAGCCCGCTCTCGCACGTGGCGAGCTGCACTGCGTCGGCGCGACCACGCTCGACGAGTATCGCAAGTATGTCGAGAAGGACGCGGCGCTGGCCCGTCGCTTCCAGCCGGTCTTCGTCAATGAGCCCTCTATCGAGGATACGATCTCGATCCTGCGCGGGCTGAAGGAGAAGTATGAGCAGCACCACCGCGTCCGCATCACGGATTCGGCTCTGGTCTCGGCTGCGACGCTCTCGAACCGCTACATCACCGACCGCTTCCTCCCCGACAAGGCGATCGACCTTGTCGACGAGGCTTCGGCGCGGCTGCGCATGCAGGTCGATTCCAAGCCCGAGGAACTGGACTCGATTGACCGCGAGATCGTGCGCCTTCGCATCGAGCAGGAGGCGCTCAAGAAGGAGAGCGACACCGGCTCGAAGGAGCGGCTGAAGCGGCTCGAATCCGAACTTGCCGATCTCGAAACCCGCTCGGCGTCTATCACCGCGAAGTGGAAGGCCGAGAAGGACAAGCTCGGCGCCGCAGCCGAGCTGAAGACGAAGCTCGACAATGCCCGCAACGAACTGGCGCAGGCACAGCGCAAGGGCGAATACCAGCGCGCTGGCGAACTGGCCTATGGCGAGATTCCGCAGCTCGAGAAGACGCTGGCGGAGATCGAGGCCATCGGCGACAGCTCGGGCATGGTTGAGGAGGCCGTCACGGCCGACCATGTCGCGCAGATCGTGAGCCGCTGGACCGGCGTGCCGGTCGACCGGATGCTGCAGGGCGAAAAGGAGAAGCTGCTGCGCATGGAGGAGGTTCTGGCTTCCCGCGTGGTCGGCCAGCGCGAGGCGGTGGAAGCCGTATCGACGGCGGTCCGACGGGCGCGCGCGGGCCTTCAGGATCCCAATCGCCCGATTGGTTCCTTCATGTTCCTCGGCCCCACCGGTGTCGGCAAGACCGAGCTGACCAAGGCCCTGGCCTCGTTCCTGTTCGACGACGACACCGCGATGGTGCGCATCGACATGTCCGAATACATGGAGAAGCACTCGGTCGCTCGGCTGATCGGCGCTCCTCCCGGCTATGTCGGCTATGAGGAAGGCGGGGCGCTCACCGAAGCGGTGCGCCGCCGGCCCTATCAGGTCGTGCTCTTCGACGAGGTCGAGAAGGCGCACCCGGATGTCTTCAACGTCCTGCTGCAGGTGCTCGACGACGGCCGCCTGACCGATGGCCAAGGCCGTACGGTCGATTTCCGCAACGTGCTGATCATCATGACCTCGAATCTCGGTTCGGAGTATCTGGTGAACCAGCCCGAGGGGCAGGACAGCGAGGAGGTCCGCGACGAGGTCATGGGCGTGGTCAGGCAGGCCTTCAGGCCGGAGTTCCTGAACCGCATCGACGACATCATCCTGTTCCACCGGCTGCGCCGCGAGGATATGGGCACGATCGTCGACATCCAGATGGCCCGCCTCGCCAAGCTCCTGACCGACCGCAAGATCGTGCTGGAGCTGTCGAGCGACGCGCGCCAGTGGCTCGCCGACAAGGGCTATGATCCGGCTTATGGTGCGCGCCCGCTCAAGCGCGTCATCCAGAAGTCGGTTCAGGATCCGTTGGCTGAGTTGCTGCTGGCCGGCAGGATCCATGACGGCGAGACCGTGCCGGTCACGGTTGGCCCGGCGAGCCTGATGCTCGGCGATATCGCGGCGGTGAAGGAAAAGCGCCCTGCGGGCGTGCCGCTGAACTGAAATCGACCCCGGCGGTTCGGCCCCACCGAGCCGCCTGGGCCTGCTGCTCCCTGCATTGGAGGCGGATCGCGTTTTCGCAGGCGATGCGCTAATCCCTAGGCTGGGCCTGGGCGGTGGAGACGGAATTGTTGCGAGAGTTTGCGAAGCGGGCGGAGATGCAGATTCGCGCCCGTCTGCCGGATGCGGTGCGGCGGAGCTACAGGCTCGCACGCTCGTTCGGGCCGGTGGAACCGATCCCGGCTGTGCCTTCCGATCTCCTTGAGGATTGCCGGTTCTGCAGTTCGCGCGAGGCGATGCTTCCGCTCCTGCCGCTGGGCGGCGTCGTTGCCGAACTGGGCACCTATCGCGGCGATTTCGCTCGGAGCATCATGCGCCTGAACCGTCCTGGCGCCCTGCATCTGATCGATATCGACTATTCGCAGTTCGACGATACCGGGCTCGACGACCCGGCCGTCACGCGCCATGTCGGCTACACACACGAGACGATCGCGGCATTCCCGGACGGGCATTTCGACTGGGTCTATATCGACGCGGACCATTCCTACGCCGGCTGCCTGAGGGATGCACAGGCTGCTGCGCCGAAGGTGAAGCCAGGTGGCTATCTCGCCTTCAACGACTTCGCCCATATCGATCCCTGGCTCGGGCGCTACGGTGTCCAGAGGGCGGCTGCTGAGTTCGCAATCACGCAGCGCTGGCCGATGGCATTCTTCTGCTATCAGGCTGCGGGTCTCTACGACGTGGCGTTTCGGCGACCGTCGGCCTGATCCGCGCCTGCGTCGGGGCCGCGCTTCAGCAGGAACACCGCCTGCGCGCCGAACAGGTTCCAGAACCACCAGGGCGCGCTGACACCGACGCGACCGCCGGCCGCGTCGAGCGCGACCGCGCGCTCCTTCACGGCGCCGATCGCGTCGCAGAGCGTCACGAAATCGCGGATCGTGCAGAAATGGATGTTGGGCGTGTCCCACCAGGCATAGGGCAGGGCGTCCGTAACCGGCATGCGGCCGAGGAAGAAGACCTGGCCGCGCATCCGCCAATGGCCGAAATTCGGGAAGGAGATGATGGCGCGCCGCCCGATGCGCAGCATCTGCTCCAGCACGAAACGTGGATTGCGCGTCGCCTGGATGGTCTGTGACAGGATCACATAGTCGAAGGCATCGTCCGGGTACTCGGTGAGGTCGGTGTCCGCATCGCCCTGGATGACGGACAGTCCACGCGCGACGCAGCCGGCCACGCCCTCTCGCGACAGCTCGATCCCGCGCGCATCGACATTGCGGGTCTCGGCCAAAAGCGCGAGCAACTGCCCGTCGCCGCAGCCGACGTCGAGAACGCGCGATCCCGGTGTCACCATCTCGGCGACGAGCTTGAGATCGATGCGGTTGGTCTGGAGATCCGGCAGCGTCATGGCGTCAGATCCCTCGCGCCCGTGCCGCCGCGCCAATGAAGCCGCGCGTCGTGGCGAACAGGTTCGGCTCCTCCAGCAGGAAGGCATCGTGGCCCTTGTCGCTTTCCAGCTCGACGAAGGAGACCGATGCGCCGGCCGCGTTCAGCGCATGCACGATCGCGCGCGAATCCGAGGTCGGGAACAGCCAGTCCGAGGTGAAGGACGCCACGCAGAACCGTGTCTTCGTGCCCGCGAACGCCTTGGCCAGCACGCCGTTATGGTCGGCCGCGAGGTCGAAATAATCCATCGCGCGCGTGACGTAGAGATAGGAATTCGCGTCGAAGCGCTCGACGAAGGATAGGCCCTGATAGCGCAGATAGCTCTCGACCTGGAAATCCGCATCGAAGGAGAAGGTCGGGGCTTCGCGGTCCTGGAGCTTGCGGCCGAATTTGCGGTGCAGGGCGGGCTCCGAGAGATAGGTGATATGCGCGCCCATCCGCGCCACCGAGAGCCCTTTGGAGGGCCGCGTGCCGTCTTCGAGATAGCGTCCGCCGCGCCATTCCGGATCGGCCATCACCGCCTGGCGGCCGACCTCATGGAAGGCGATGTTCTGGGCCGAATGCTTGGCCGCCGTCGCCAGCGGCAGCGCCGAGAAGACACGGTCCGGATAGCTTGCCGCCCATTGCAGCACCTGCATGCCGCCCATCGAGCCGCCGGCGACGCAAAACAGCGTCTCGATGCCAAGCGAGTCGATCAGGTGCCGCTGGGCCCGCACCATGTCGCGGATCGTCACCATCGGGAAGGCGAGACCCCAGGGCTTGCCCGTCTCGGGGTTGGTCGAGGCCGGCCCGGTCGTGCCGGTGCAGCCGCCGACGACATTGGCGCAGATCACGAAGAAGCGGTCGGTATCGACAGGCTTGCCGGAGCCCACCATCGCCGTCCACCAGCCGCCCTTGCCGGTGATCGGGTTGCGGCTGGCGACATGCTGGTCGCCGGTCAGGGCGTGACAGACCAGGATCGCGTTCGACCGGGACTCATTCAACGTGCCGTAGGTCTGGTAGGCGATCTGCCAGTGGTCGAGCGCGACGCCGCAGTCCATCATCAGGGGCGTGTCGGGGCCGAAGCGCGCGACCTCGCTTGTGGGCTCGTTGGCCTCCTTCAGCGGGTCGGCCAGGCTCGAGGAGAAATCGCTCATGCTTGTTCGCTTCGACGGGATAGTTTGTCTTGCCGGTCAGCTTGTTCGAAAGATCGAACTCTAGCGATGCCGCGATGTGCGCGTTCTGTCAACGCGGTGATGCATATGGCGGCTTTGCCAAGGGGCGAAGGGAGCGCTAAGAGCCTAGCCTAACCCTCAGCCCTCATCCTGAGGAGCCGCGAAGCGGCGTCTCGAAGGATGCTCCAGTGCCCTCTGGACCATCCTTCGCGACGCGGGCTCACGCCCGCTCCTCAGGATGAGGGCTGAGGAATTCAGCCGAGAAGCGCGTCTTGCCATCATGACCGAAGCCGCTCCGACCACCCTTGCCGATCTGCGCGCCGAGATCGACCGCATCGATGCGGAGATGCATGCGCTGCTGATGGAGCGCTCCTCGATCATCGAGACCCTGATCTCGGTCAAGAAGACGCAGGCCTCGGGCTCCGCCTTCCGGCCCGGCCGCGAGGCCGACATGATGAAGCGCCTCGCGTTGCGCCATAAGGGCCTGCTGCCGCTCGACACCATCGAGGGCATCTGGCGCATCATCATCGCGACCTTCACCTATGTGCAGGCGAACTATGCCGTTCATGCCGACGTTTCGGGCGGCGATGCGGCGATGCGCGATTCCGCCCGCTTCCACTTCGGCTTCACCGTGCCGTTCGTCACCCATGAGGATGCCCGCGCCGTCATCCGTGCTGTGGCGGATTCGCCCGGCGATCTCGGCATCTTCCGCATGGACCAGGGCGCCAGCGCCGGCATCTGGTGGCGGGATCTGATCGGCGCGGACGCGCCCAAGATCATCGCGCGCCTGCCCTTCATCGAGCGGCCGGACCACCCGGCGGGTACGCCGGTCTACTGCATCGCCAAGCCGCTGGCCGACGCCGCCATGCGCGAGATCGTGCTCTATGCGGCGCGTGTCGAGCGCTGGTCGGAAAGCTTGCGTGCAGGCCTCGCCCAGCATCTCGCCGAGGTCTCGGCCTCGGCCGCCGACGGCTCGCACCTCTCGCTGCTCGTCGCGGCCTCCGGCGAGGTCGATCAGGCCGTGATCCGTCAGTCGCTGGAGCCGGCGGGCCTGAGCGACTTCTCCGAGATCGGCAGCCACGCCGCCCGCTTCGCCTTCAAATCCGTCCGTTCGTAAGTCCTCATGCTCTTGATCTGATCATCCTCAACGCCATCATCCCGGGCGACCAAAGGGAGGATCGGGATCCATGCCGGAACGGTTCAGGCATGGATCCCGGATCTCCGCTTCGCTCCGTCCGGGATGACCGCGCGGATGGAACCCGAAAGCCCAGCACCATGTCCTCAGCCTCCCGCCCCGTTCCCCGCCCTGGTGTTCTCGACATCGAGGCCTATGTGCCCGGCAAATCGGCCGCTCCCGCTGGCGTGAAGCTGCACAAGCTCTCCTCGAACGAGACCCCTCTGGGGCCCAGCCCGAAGGCGGTGGAGGCCTATGGCAAGATCGCAGGCAAGCTCGAGCTCTATCCGGACGGGTCTTCGACCAAGCTGCGCGAGGCGATCGCCGGCCGTTACGGCCTCGATGCCGGTCGCATCCTCTGCGGCACCGGCTCGGACGAGTTACTTCAGCTCATCACCAAGGCCTATCTCGGCGACGGCGACGAGGGCGTCTTCACCGAGCATGGCTTCCTGGTCTACCGGATCGCGATCCTCGCAGCCGGCGGCAAGCCGGTCGTTGTCCCGGAAAAGAACTTCACGGCCGATGTGGACGCGATCCTCGCGGCGGTGACGCAGAAGACCAGGATCGTCTTCCTCGCCAACCCCAACAATCCGACCGGCACCTATCTGCCCTTCGACGAGGTCAAGCGCCTGCATGCCGGCCTGCCGCCGCATGTCCTGCTGGTGCTGGATGCGGCCTATGCCGAGTATGTCCGCCGTAACGACTACGCCTCCGGGCTGGAACTGGTCGCGGAGAGCGAGAACGTCGTGATGACGCGCACCTTCTCGAAGATCTATGGCCTCGCAAATCTGCGCATCGGCTGGATGTACGGCCCGGCGCACATCATCGATGCGCTGGAGCGCATCCGTGGTCCGTTCAACGTCAACGGCGCCGCAATCGAGGCCGGTGCCGCCGCCATTGCCGACGAGGCGCATGTCGCGGCTGCGATCGAGCACAATGACAAGTGGCTGGCCTGGACCACGGCCGAACTGGAGAAGCTCGGCCTGACCGTCACGCCATCGGTCGGCAACTTCGTCCTGATCCATTTCCCGGCGACACCCGGCCGGACCGCCAAGGAAGCCGATGCCTTCCTGACCCAGCGCGGTCTGATCCTGCGCGGCGTAGGCGCCTATGGGCTGCCGGGCTCGCTGCGCATGACGATCGGCACCGAGGAAGCGAACCGGCTGGTCGTCGCCGCGCTCGCCGAATTCCTGGCGGCATGATGGCGCCCGTCCAGGAGAGTTTCGCCCCGCGCCGCTCCGATCCGCTCTTCGGGCGGCTGGCGATCATCGGCGTCGGGTTGATCGGTTCGTCGATCGCCCATGCGGCGAAGGATCTGAACCTTGCCGGCCGCGTCATTCTCTATGATCGCGACGAGGCGGTGCGCCAGCGCGCCCGCGAACTCGGCCTGGGGCATGAGGTCGCGGAGACGTCGGCGCAGGCTGTCGAGCAGGCCGACCATGTCGTGCTCTGCGTGCCCGTCGGCGCCTGCGGCGCGGTCGCGGCCGAGATCGCATCGTCGCTGAAGCAGGGCGCCATCCTGTCGGATGTCGGTTCGGTGAAGAATGCCGTGGTCGAGGCGGTGATGCCTCATCTGCCCGAGGGCGTGCATTTCGTCCCGGCACATCCGGTCGCCGGCACCGAGAACTCCGGCCCCGATGCCGGCTTCCCGAGCCTCTTCCTCAACCGCTGGTGCATCCTGACGCCGCCGGACGGCACGGACGAGACGGCCATCGTTCGTACCCGCCAGTTCTGGGAGGGTATGGGCGCGATCGTCGAGGTGATGACCGCGACGCATCATGACCTCGTGCTCGCCGTCACCAGCCACCTGCCGCATCTGATCGCCTACAACATCGTCGGCACGGCCGAGGATCTGGCGGCGGTGACGCAGTCGGAGGTGATCAAGTTCTCGGCCGGCGGCTTCCGCGATTTCACCCGCATCGCGGCCTCCGACCCGACGATGTGGCGCGATGTCTTCCTGCACAACAAGGATGCGGTGCTGGAGATGCTCGGCCGCTTCAGCGAGGATCTGGCGGTGCTGACGCGGGCGATCCGCTTTGGCGACGGCGAGACCCTGCACAAGCACTTCACCCGCACCCGCGCCATCCGCCGCGGCATCGTG
>JAESFK010000307.1_pt1 | contig 29036 bp, 21 predicted proteins | sample 9269391 | NCBI WGS metagenome assembly JAESFK01 (sample SAMN14506231, study PRJNA617097) | algae metagenome | isolation source: Drouetiella hepatica UHER 2000/2452 and co-occurring heterotrophs from... | place: Slovakia: Slovak Paradise National Park, Hrabusice, Kosice Region | collected 2000-01-01
CTCGGTCACGGCGGGCGCCCCGGGCACCTACCTCCTGGCCTACACGGTGAAGTACGGCGGGGCCAACTTCACCCGCGGCGCCATCCGGGTCGACGTCCGGGCGGCGACCGAGCGGCCCGGCCAGATCACGGCGATGCCCGACCAGGCCGTGGTGCGCGGGCAGACCGCGATCATCGTCGACGTCCTCGCCAACGACGTCGACCCGGCCGGCGGGCTCCTCGTCGTCCAGAGCACCGAGACCGAGTCGGACGCCGTCGAGGTCGCGGTGCTCCGCGGGCGCTGGCTGCGGATCGCGGCGACCAGCCCGTCCCTGCGGCCCAACCCGGTGCTCGTCACGTACACCGTCACCAACGGGGAGGGCCGCAACGCCACCGGGGACGTCTCGGTCCTCCAGCTCCCCGAGCCCCTCGACGACACCCCCATCGCCGTCGACGACACCGCGACCGTCCGCTCCGGCGACCACGTGTCGATCTCGGTGCTGGACAACGACATCGACCCCGGGGGCGCCAACCTCCGGCTCGCCCCCCGGGTCGAGGGCACCCAGCGCGCGGGCACCCTGCCCGTCGGCGGCCCGGACGGCGGCCCGACGACCGAGCAGGTCGGTGCGGCCTACGTCGCCGGCACGGTGGTGCGCTACCAGGCGCCGGAGGTCACGCAGCAGCGCACCGTGGCCATCACCTACGTCGTCGAGTCGGCCTCCGGGGCCCGCGCCACCGGCCTGGCCCGCGTCACCGTGGTCCCCCCGCCCTCGGCGACCCTGCCGAACCGGGCACCGGCTCCGCCCACGCTCGAGGGCCGCGTCGTCGCCGGCGACACGATCACCGTCTCGGTCGCGGCCTCCGGGTCGGACCCCGACGGCGACTCGACGACCCTCGCGGGCCTGGCCTCGGCGCCGACCCTCGGCCGGGTCCTCGCCACCACACCCTCCTCGATCACGTACCAGGCGTACCCGACGAGCGGTGGCACCGACGACTTCACCTACCTGCTCGGCGACCGCTTCGGGAACATCGGCACGGGCACGGTGCGCATCGCCGTCGCGCCGCCGGGCGACCCGCAACCGGTCGTCGCGGTCGACGACGAGGTGACGGTCGCGCCGGGGGCCACGGTCACCGTCGACGCCCTGGCCAACGACATCCAGCCGATCGGCGAGCGGGCCACCGTCGAGCCGCTCGAGGAGACCAACCCCGACCTCGCCGGGCGCGCCACCCTCGACCCGGCGACGGGCCGGATCACGGTCACCGCGCCGCCGGCCGACCAGCCGCTCACCCTGCGCTACGCGATCTCCGGCGCCAGCGGCGAGCCCTCGACGGCGACGGTCCGCGTGCGGGGGCGCGCGGGCGTCAACCTGCCGCCGGTGCCGCGCAACGCGCTGGCCCAGCCGGGGTCGGGTGCGACGTCGGTCGACGTCGACCTGCTGGCCGGCGCCGTCGACCCGGACCTGCCCGGCGGGCCGCTGACGGTCACGCGGGTCTTCAACGCCCCCGGCGCGCGCATCGACGGGGGCACGGTCACCCTGCCGGTCGCCGACACCCCCCAGGTGCTCTCCTTCGAGGTCACCGACTCCGGAGGCGCGGCCGCCCTCGGCCTCGTCCACGTGCCCGCCGGCGGCTCGGGGGCGCCGAGCGTGCGCGACGACGCCCTCGTCCGGGTCGACCGCGACGGCACGACGACGGTCGACCTCGACGACGTCGTCCTCGACCCCGCGGGCCGCGAGCTGACCCTGACGACCGCCGACCAGCTCTCCGCCTCCCCGGCCGGCAAGCTGCGCGTCGAGGCCGACGGCGCGTCGCGGCTGCGCGTCACCGGCCTCGCCGGCTACGTCGGCCCCGCGGCCATCGCCTTCGAGGTCTCGACGGCCGCGACCGCCGACGACCCCACCGCCCGCCGGGCCTTCCTCACCGTGCCGGTGCAGGTCGGGCCGGAGACCCCGGTGCTGCGCTGCCCGCCGACCGCGGTCGACGTCGTCGTCGGCGGGCAGTCGCGGGCGCTGTCCATCCCGGAGCTCTGCCACGTGTGGACCGCGAACCCCGAGACCCGCGCCGAGCTGTCCTTCACCGGCGAGTTCGAGGAGCCGGTCGCGGGCCTCACCGTTATCCGGCGCAACGACAGCACCCTCGTCGTCGACGCCGGGCCGGCCGCCGTCCCCGGCACGACCGCCCGGATGCTCGTCACCGCCGAGGGCACCGAGGCCGTGCCGGCCGCCATCACCGTCCGCGTCGCCCCCGCCCAGCCGCCGACGATGGACCCCGTCGTCGTCTCCGGGGTGCGCGCCGGGACGACCGCCACGGTCAACATCGCCGGCTACCTCCGCTCCCAGCTCGGCGACCCGGCGTTCTCGATCGTCGACGTCGAGCGCACCTCGGGGTCCGCCGCGACGGTCACCCGCGAGGGCCCGACGACGCTGTCCGTCACGCCGGCCGCCGACGCCCGCGGGCGGATCACCTTCCGGGTCACCATCACCGACGTCGACTCGAGCACCCGCCGCGACCGGCAGGCCAGCGGCACGCTGAGCGTCGACGTGCTCGGGGTGCCCGACGCGCCGGGGGTCCCCGCCCAGGTCGGGCCGACGCTCAGCCAGTCGGCCCGGCTGGCCTGGCGCGCCCCGAACGACAACGGCCTGCCCATCGAGGCCTACGAGGTGCGCTGGCAGGACGGCGGCACCCAGCTCTGCGACGCCTCGCCCTGCCTCGTCACCGGGCTGGCCAACGCCACCGAGCACCGCTTCACCGTCCGGGCCCGCAACGCCGTCGGCTGGGGACCGCCGAGCGCGCCGTCGGCCCCGGTCGTGCCCGACGAGGTGCCGGGCGCCCCGGTCGACCCGCGGGTCATCGACCCCGCCAACCGCACCGTCACCGTCACGTGGGGCGCGGCCCCGAGCCAGGGCTCGCCCGTCGACCTCTACCTCGTCACCTGGCCGGGCGGCCGCCTCGAGACGACGTCGACCTCGGTCAGCCCGACCGGCCTCGACAACACGCTGCCGACCCCGTTCACCATCCGGGCCCGCAACAGCGCCGGCTTCGGGCCCGAGGTCACCGTCGAGGGCCAGTCGGCCGGTACCCCCGCCACCCCGGACGCCCCGCGCCTGGAGACCACCGAGGTCGCGGGTGGTGCCCGCCAGGCGGTCGTCGTCAGCTGGAACGCGGTCTCGCCCAACGGTCCCGGCGACACCGCCTACACCGTGACGCGCAGCGGGCCGGGCGGGTCGGCCGAGGTGTGCCGCACGTCGAACACCCGGTGTGACGCCGACGCCGTCGAGAACGACGGCTCCACCTACGAGTACCGCGTCATCGCGGCGAATGCGTTCTACGAGTCCTCTCCCAGCGCGCCGACCTCGCTCGAGGCCATCGGCACGCCGGGCGACTTCTCCGACGTCTCGGCCACCGCGACGGGTGAGGACCGCACCATCCGGCTGCGCTTCACCTCGCCGGCCGCGCGCGACGACTCGCTGACCGTCACCTGCCGGGTCTCGGGGACGACCTGCGGCAGCTGGCCGGCCCCGAGCGACCCGACGACCTTCGACGAGGTCGTCACGGTGCCGGCGAACGGCTCGGACTACACGCTGACCCTCACCGCGACCAACAGCGGCGGGCTGTCGTCCTCGACCCGGGTCACCTCGGACGTCGTGTACGGCCCGCTCGGGCCCGCGAGCGTCGAGGTCGTCTCCACGGTCGGCCCCTACGTCACCTTCACGGTGCGTGCCGACCCCAACGGGCGCCCGGCCGACGTCTCCGTCGTCGTCTCCGGCGGCATCGCCGGCGACGTCCGCGTCGACGACACGACCGGCGGCGGCGCCTACGAGCAGACGTACACGCGCAAGGTCGGCTTCTCGAGCGACCTCACGCTGGCCGCCACCGTCACCCGCGGCTCGGACTCGGTCTCGGCCGGCGGCTCCGGCAGCACCGGCAACGGCACGCTGCGCGCCGAGGAGGGCGGGACGACGGGAGACGGAGGGATCCTGCTGACGCTCACCGCGAACAACCTCTCGCCGAGCGCCACCCTCCAGTGCGTCGTCGACGAGCAGGGCACCGGCGGGACGACCACGGTCACCCTCGACACCGACGCGGCCGGTGACGGCACGCGCACCATCTCCGAGACGGAGTTCGTCGCCACGTCGGGGACGCGGTACACCATCACCTGTGACGACGGGGCCTCGCCCGAGACCCCGACGCGACGGACGTGGGTCGCCCCGTGACCGCCGCCCGACCGAGGACCCCCGCACCACGACCGATGACGAGGACCCGATGAGCACCGAGCCCCTGGCCCACGCGGACGAGATCGCCTGGTTCGGCGAGACCTTCGCGACGATCGTCGACGCCGTGGGCGCCGCGCTGGTCGGCAAGGAGCGCGTCGTCCAGCTGAGCGTCGCCTGCCTCGCCGCCGGCGGCCACCTCCTCCTCGAGGACGTCCCCGGCACCGGGAAGACGAGCCTGGCCCGCTCGCTGGCCGGCGCCGTGCGCGGCAGCCACCAGCGCATCCAGTTCACCCCGGACCTGCTGCCCTCGGACGTCACCGGCGCCTCGATCTACGACCCGAAGGCCCAGGCCTTCGAGTTCCGCCGCGGGCCGGTGTTCGCCAACATCGTGCTCGCCGACGAGATCAACCGGGCCTCGCCGAAGACGCAGTCCGCGCTGCTCGAGGTGATGGAGGAGGGCCGGGTCACCGTCGACGGCACGACGCACTCGGTGCCCTCGCCGTTCATGGTCATCGCGACCCAGAACCCGATCGAGCAGGCGGGGACCTACCGGCTGCCCGAGGCCCAGCTCGACCGCTTCCTCATGAAGACGGCCATCGGGTACCCGGACGCCGAGGCGACCATCGGGGTGCTCTCCGGGCTGGCCGTCCGCGACCGCGCCGCCTCGGTGAGCCCGGTCATCGACGGCACCCAGGTGCTGCGGCTGCGCCAGGTGGCCCGCTCCGTGCACGTCTCGCGCCCGCTGCTCGAGTTCACCCAGACCCTCGCCGAGCGCTCGCGCGAGCACCGGCACCTGCGGCTCGGGCTGTCGGTCCGCGGGATGCTCGGCTACGTCCACGCCGCCAAGGCCTGGGCCGCCGGGCAGGGTCGCAACTACGTCGTCCCCGACGACCTCAAGGAGCTCGCCGTCCCGGTCATGCAGCACCGCATGCTCCTCGACGCCGACGCCCAGTTCGACGGCGTGACGATGCTCGACATCATCGACGAGCTGTTCGACGCCATCCCGCTCCCGGCCGCCGCGACCGCCGACCGCTGAGCCCATGACCTCGCTGCGCCAGCTCCTCGACCTCCTCCGGGAGCGGTCCGTCGTGACCCGCACCGGCTGGGGCGCGGGCGTGGTCGGGGTCCTCGCGATGCTCGTCGGCTGGGTGCTCTCGTGGGACGAGGCGCGCCTCATCGGGGTCGGGCTCGTCGTGCTGCTCGTGCTCTCGGTCCTCATGAGCCTCGGCGGGTCGAAGGTCGACCTCGACCTCACCGTGCACCCGGTGCGGGTGCGCCCGGGGATGACGGCCGACGGCTCGCTGCTCGTCACCAACGGGCGCAGCCGCCGCGTCGCGCCGGCCGACCTCGAGGTGCCGGTCGACGGGCGCATCGAGGCCTTCCGGATGTCCTCGCTCGGGCCGGGTGTGCGCGTCGACTACCCGTTCGAGATCCCCACGACCAAGCGTGGGGTGGTCGTGGTCGGGCCGGTGACCACCGTGCTCGGTGACCCCTTCGGGCTGGCCCGGCGCACGCTCAACACCTCGCGCACCGTGGAGCTGTTCGTGCACCCCGAGGTGGTGCGCCTGCCCTCGCTCGACGCCGGCCTGATCCGCGACCTCGAGGGTCGCCCCACCCAGGACCCGTCGATGTCCGACCTCGACTTCCACACCCTGCGGGCCTACCTGCCCGGCGACGACCGGCGGCACGTGCACTGGCAGTCCTCCGCGCGGATGTCGACCGCCGCGGGCACGACGACGCTGATGATGAAGGGCTACACCGACACCCGTCGCTCACACCTCGGGGTGCTGTTCGACGCCCGGGCCGAGGGCTACGCCGACGAGGACACCTTCGAGGCTGCCGTCACCGCAGCCGCCTCGGTCGCGGTGCGGGCGCTGCGCGACGAGATGGACGTCAGCGTCGTCGCGGGCTCGCACGCCGTCGACCGTGCCGGGGTGGCCCGCACCCTCGACGGGTTCTCGCGCGTCGAGCCCGACGACACCGACCTGCCGACCCTCGCCGCGCGGATGGCCGGGCTCGCCCCCGGCACGTCCATCGCCGTCGTCGTCACCGGGCCGGACACCCCCGTCACCGAGGTCCAGCGGGCCTCGGGGCACCTCGGCCCGCACGTCCGGCTGTTCGTCCTGCGGATGGCCCCGGGGGAGCGCAGCTCGGCCTCGACCGTGCTCGGCATCACCTTCCTCACCGTGGGGTCGATCGGCGACCTCTCCCGCCTCGTCCGGGTGGTGGGTGGCCAGTGAGCACCTCCGTCCTCGAGCGCGTGCGCGACCGCGTGGCCCCGTCGGCGCGGCCGCCGGTCGACGTGCCGGCCACCCGCCGGGCGCGCGCCCTGGCCACCCGTCGGCGGCACATCGCCGTCGACGCCCTCGGGGTGCTCGCGCTGACGGCGACGGCCCTCAGCGCCTTCCTCGGCACCTTCGACGGCCCCTGGTGGATCGTCACGAGCGGGGTGGCCCTGGTCGTCGGGGTCCTCCTCGCCCTGCTCCTCGACCGCTTCCGGCTGCCGTGGTGGACCGCGGCGCCGGCGCTGCTCGTCGTGGCCGCGCTCATCGCGCCCCCGCTCACGCTGCGCGGCACCGCGGCCGGTCCGTGGCCGACCCCGACGGCGTGGGCGTCCCTCGCCGACACCGCGACCGAGGGCTGGCGGCGCCTCCTCACCACGTTGCCCCCGCTGGACGGGGCGGGCCGGCTGTCGCTCCTGCCCCTGCTGCTCGCCCTCGTCGGCGGGTGCACGGCGATGCTCATCGCCCGGCGGGTCTGGTCGCCGTACCTGCCGGTGCTCGTGCCCGCGGTCGTCGGGGCCGCCTCGGCGGCGCTCGGGGTCGTCGAGCCCGGCGGGATCGTCGCGCGCGGGGCGGTGCTGCTGACGGCCGGGCTGGTCTGGGGCACGACCCGCTCGCGGCGTTCGGTCGTCGTCCACACGGCGCGCAACCTCGAGCGGGTCGCGACGGCCGGGCTGCTGCTCGCGGTGGTCGGCGTCGTCGTCCTCGGCGCGGTGCCGTGGGTCTCGACCGCCCAGCGCCAGGTGCTGCGCGAGCACGTCGAGCCCCCGTTCGCCGCCACCGACCGGCCGAGCCCGCTGGCGGCCTTCCGCGCCTTCCGCCCCGTTGCCGAGGACCTGTTCGACGACGAGCTGGTGCGGGTCACCGGCCTGCCGGAGGGCACGCTGCTGCGGCTGGCCACCGTCGACACCTACTCCGGCACGGTCTGGGCCGCCGGCAACGCGACCTCCACCTCGTCGGCCGGGTCGGGCAGCTTCCTGCGGGTCGGCGCCCGCATCCCGCGGGCCGAGGGGGGCCGCGAGGTCACGGCGACGGTGACGGTGGGGCAGGCCTGGGCACAGCGGCGCGACCTGAGCATCTGGGTACCGACCGTCGGCGACGAGACCCGCATCTCGTTCGAGGGACCGCGGGCCCAGGACCGCTCCGACCAGCTGCGCTACAACCTCGACACCGGGGCGGCCGTGGTGCCGCAGCGACTCGCGGCCGGCGAGACCTACGTCCTCGACGAGCAGCTCGGCGCCCCCCGCACCGGGGTCCCGGCGACGCCGCCCGTCGACCCGACCCTGGCCCAGCCGGTCGCCCGCCTGGTCGCCGCGAGCGTGTCCGGCGGCGGCGACCCGCTGACCCAGCTGCGGGCGGTGGCCACGCGCCTGCGCACCATCGGGGCCTACAGCGACGGGGGGACCGGCGAGGAGACCATCCTCCCCGGGCACTCCTCGGGCCGGCTCGCCTCCTTCGTCTCCGAGGCCGAGCCCGCCGGCAACGACGAGCAGTTCGCCGCGACGCTCGCCCTGGCGGGGGCCTACCTCGGGATGCCGGCCCGCATCGTCCTCGGCGCCGTGCCCGAGGCCGACGGCGTCGTGCGGGGTGAGGACGTCCGGGCCTGGGTCGAGGTCCACGACGGCACCCGCTGGCAGCTCATCGGGCCGGACGAGTTCGTGCCGCCGCGCGACAAGGCGCCCAAGCCCCGCGCGGTCATCGAGCAGGACCGCAGCCGGGCCGCCGCCGTGCCGCCGCCCACCGCGCAGCGCCCGCCGAGCAGCGAGGACGGCTTCACCCTCGACGAGTCGGCGAGCGGCCGGAGCCGGACGACGGCGCCCGAGGTGACCTTCCCGCTGCCGCTCTGGGTGTCGGTGACCATCGGCGCGGTCGCCGTGCCCGCGCTCGGGCTGCCGCTGTGGACCGGCCTGCTCGTGCTCGTCAAGGCGGTGCGCCGGAGGGTGCGCTCGCGGCGCGGGCCGCCCGTGGCCCGGGCCGCCGCGGCGTGGGACGACGTGCTCGACAGCCTGCGCGACGCCGGCTACGCCGTGACCCGCCGCGACACCCGGCGCGAGGTCGCCCGGGCGGTCGGGGGAGCCGCGCTGCTCGACACGGCGCGGGCCGTCGACGGGGCGGTCTTCGGGCCGGCCGGGGCGAACGACGCCACCGCCGAGCGCGCGTGGTCGCTCGCGCACCGGGCCCGGCAGGAGCTCTCGGAGGGCCGGACGAAGCGGGAGCGCTGGCGGCGGGCCGTCGCGCTCACCTCGCTGCTGCCCGGCCGCCGCACCGCGCCCGGACGCACGCCGTCGGGCATCCACGCCGGTCGGCTCGCCGCGCCGGGGGCGCGACCCGCGCCGGTGGCCGCGACCGCGTCCTGAGGTCCTGGGTCAGCCGGCCGAGCGCCGCCACGGCCAGAGCCGGCGCTTCGGGGGGTCCGTCAGGGGTGTCGGACGGTCCGGGGCGAGGTCGACGGCCCCGCGCGGCGGGGTGAAGCGGGCGTGGGCGCGGGCGCGCGACCGGGGCAGGGCGCCGTCCGGGGGAGGTGGCTCGGGGGTCGGGGTCGCGGGGGCCGCCGGGGTGGGGGCCGGCTCCGGGGTCGGCGTGGGGGACGACGGGGCCGGCACGGCCCACGGGGCGATGCGGTGCTCGAGGTCCGGGCCGGTCCGGCGCTCGGCGGGCCGGGCGGGCTCGGGGGCGTCCGGGACGACGGTCGTGGGGCGCGGGGGCACGGGCGTGGCCGCCTCGGGCGGACCCCATGCTGCCCGCAGCCGCGAGCGGGGGATGGTGTCGCCGTCGGCCTCGTGCGCGTCACGCCCCTCGGCGGCATCCGGGTCGACCACGGCGTCATCGTAACCAGCGGGGATCCGCGCCCCGGCCCCCGCGGGCCCGGGCCGGTCCCGTGCGGCGCGCGCGGGTGCGCCGGGCCGGTGCCTCGCTAGGCTGCCGGACGTGGCGGACGAGACGCGGGTGGTCGAGCCCGGTGGGTGGCGCGAGGCCGCCGCCTCCGCACGCGACGACGGGTTCGCCTTCCTCGACTGGCTGAGCGCCGTCGACCGCACCGACGACGAGGCCGCCCCCGGCTTCGACCTCGTCCTGCACCTCTACGACGTCTCGGCTCCCGGGGCCCTGCGCGGCCTGCTGCTGACCACCCGGCTGCCCGAAGGCGCCGCCATCGCGTCCCTCACGCCGGTCTTCGCCGGCGCGGCGTGGCACGAGCGCGAGACCCACGAGATGTTCGGCATCGACGTCGACGGCTTCGACGACGGCAGCGGCCTCGGGCTGCGTCCGCTCCTGCTGCCCGACGGCTTCGAGGGCACGCCGCTGCGCAAGTCCTTCCAGCTCGCCGCCCGCGCCTCCAAGCCGTGGCCGGGGGGCAAGGAGCCCGGCGAGGGGCACGAGTCGGCGAAGTCGCCGAGCCGGCGCCGCGTGCAGGCCCCGGGCGTGCCGCCGCCGGAGTGGGGTCCGCGATGACCCTCCTCGAGGCGGCGCTGCGGGCCGCCGCCACGCTCGCCGCGTTCCTCGTCCTGCCGCTGCTCGTCGGGCAGGCCGAGCACAAGGTCATGGCCCACATGCAGGGCCGGCTCGGGCCGATGTACGCCGGCGGCTTCCACGGGTGGGCCCAGCTGGTCGCCGACGGGGTGAAGTTCGTCCAGAAGGAGGACATCGTCCCGGCCGCCGCCGACCGGTGGGTCTTCCGCCTGGCCCCGGCCGTCGCGCTCGTCCCGTACCTCGTGGCCCTCTCGACCCTGCCCGTCCACCCGGGCGTCGCGGCCGTCGACGTGCCGGGTTCGGTGCTGCTGGTGCTCGCGGCGACCTCGGTCGGGGCCCTCGGCACGCTGATGGCCGGCTGGTCGAGCGCCAACAAGTACTCGCTCATCGGCGGCCTGCGCGCCGCGGCCCAGCTGGTGTCCTACGAGCTGCCGGTCGTCCTCGCCGTCGCGTCGGTCGCCCTGGCCGGCGGGTCGCTCTCGCTCGCCGGGCTCGTCGACGCGTGGAGCCCGTGGTGGCTGCTCTGGCAGCTGCCGGGCGCGCTCGTCTTCCTCGTCGCGGCCGTCGCCGAGCTCCAGCGCCCGCCGTTCGACATGCCGGTCGCCGACGCCGAGCTCGTCATGGGTGCGTGGACCGAGTACACCGGCCTGCGCTTCGCCTTCTTCCTCCTCGCCGAGTACGCGGGCATCGTCGTCATGTCGCTGCTCTTCGCGACGCTGTGGCTCGGCGGCTGGCACGGCCCGTTCAGCGACGGCCTCGGCTGGCTGTGGACCCTGCTCAAGGGCTTCGCCGTCGCGCTGGTCGTCATCTGGGTCCGGGTCGCGTGGCCGCGGCTGCGCGAGGACCAGCTGCAGCGCATCGCGTGGCTGTGGCTCGTGCCGCTGGCGCTGGGCCAGCTGCTCCTCACGGGTGTCGGGGTGGTGGTGGGCTGGTGAGCGAGGACCAGGAGCCGGTGTCGAGGCCGGAGCCGGAGCGGTCGCCGACGGACGAGCGAGGACGCGGTGGCGGGCTGCCGGGCGTCCTCAAGGGACTGGCGACCACCGCGCGAACCGCGTTGCGGCCCAGCCACACCCACGAGTACCCGGATGTCGCGCCGAGCCTGCCGCCGCGCAGCCGCGGGGTCATCGCCCTGCTCGAGGAGAACTGCACCTCGTGCATGCTCTGCGCCCGCGAGTGCCCGGACTGGTGCATCTACATCGACTCGCACAAGGAGACGATCCCGGCGACCACCGAGGGCGGTCGCGAGCGCCAGCGCAACGTCCTCGACCGCTTCGCCATCGACTTCTCGCTGTGCATGTACTGCGGCATCTGCATCGAGGTCTGCCCGTTCGACGCGCTCTTCTGGAGCCCGCAGTTCGAGTACGCCGAGGTCTCCATCCTCGACCTGCTCCACGAGAAGGACCGGCTCGGGGAGTGGATGGCCACCGTGCCGCCGCCGCCGGCGCTCGACGAGAAGGCGGCCGAGCCGGCCGAGGTGGCCGCGGTCAACCGCCCGGTCCGGCGTGCCGGGCTGGTCGGTGGGGCCGGCGCCGGGGCCCGCCCGCCGCGCACCGTCCGGCCCAAGGTCGTCCGGGAGGCCCCGCCGCCGCAGCCGCCCGAGGACGCCCCGTGACCCCGCTCGACACCGCCTTCGCGGCGAGCGCCGTGCTCGCCGTCCTCGGCGGGCTGTTCGCCGTCACGACCCGCCACGTGGTGCACGCCGCGCTCTGGCTCGTCGTCGCCCTGCTCGGGGTGGCGGCCTCGCTGCTCGTCCTCGGCGCCGAGCTCGTCGCGCTCGTGCTCGTCCTCGTCTACGTCGGCGCGGTCGTCGTGCTCGTCCTCTTCGCGCTGATGCTCACCCGCGCGCCCATCGGCCCGGACCGCGCGCACGCCGTCGGGCCGTGGCGCGCCGCTGGCGCCGCGCTGCTCGGGCTGGCCACGGCGGGGCTGCTGGCCTCCGTGCTCGTGCCGCTGGCCGACGGCACGGTGCAGCGGTCCGACGTCACGACGACGCAGGTCGCCGGGCAGCTCTTCGGCACCTGGGTGTGGCCCTTCGAGCTGCTCTCGCTCCTGCTGCTCGCCGCCCTCGTCGGCGGGCTCGCCGTGGCCCGGGGTGCGGGCGACGGGCCGGCCACGGGGGCCCGGCCGTGATCCACCTGCTCGGCCCGTACCTGCTGGCCGCCGCCCTCGTCGGGCTCGGCGTCGCCGGGATCGCGGTGCGCCGCAACGCCGTCCTGATGCTCGTCGGCGTCGAGCTCGTGCTCAGCGGTGGGCTGGTGCTGCTCGTCACGACGCAGGCCGCCGGGGCCGACCGCTGGGCCGCCGGCAGCGTGCTGCCGCTCTTCGTCATCACCATCGCCGCCGCCGAGGTCGTCGTCGCGCTGGCCGTGGTCCTCGCGGTCTTCCGCCTGCGCGGGAGCATCGACCTCGACGCGCCGAGCGACGCCCGGGACGCGGGCATCCCCGAGGACGCCTCGTGAACCCGTGGCTGCTCGTCCTCGTGCCGGCCGTCGCCGCGGTGCTCGGCGTGGCCGTCCGACGGGAGGAGCGCATCGCGCGGGTCGTCGCCGTCGGGACGGGCGGGGTCACGCTCCTCGCCGTCCTCGTGGCGTGGATCGGCCAGTCCGGCACCGAGATCGGCGCCGGCCCCGGCCTCGCCGCCGGTGAGCTCGAGGTCCCCCTCTCCGTCGTCACCGACCCGACCCGGCTGGCCATCGCCACCGTCGTCGCCCTCGTCGCGACCGCGGTGCAGCTGTACTCGGCCTGGTACCTCGAGACCGACGACCGCTACGGCCAGTTCGCGGCCACGGTCTCGCTCTTCACGGCCGCGATGCTCCTCGTCGTCGTGTCCTCGGACCTGGTCCTGACCATCGTCGGCTGGGAGCTGATGGGCTGGTGCTCGTACCTGCTCATCGGGCACTGGTCGCGCCGCGCGTCCGCCCGCCGGGCCGCGCTCAAGGCCTTCCTCGTCACCCGCGTCGCCGACATCGGCTTCGTCCTCGGGCTCGTCGGCCTCGCCGCGGGCGCCGGGTCCACCGGCCTCGGCGCGGTCGTCGCCGCCTGGGACCGCCCGACGCAGTGCATCGACACCGCGGTCGAGGGCGGGTCCGTGCTCGGCGATGCCCTCGCGGCCTGCGCCGCCCCGGACGCCCGGCTGCGGGCGGTGCTGCTGGCGCTCGTCGTCATCGGGGTGCTCGGCAAGTCGGCGCAGGTGCCGTTCCAGGACTGGCTCGCCGACGCCATGGAGGGCCCCACGCCCGCCAGCGCGCTCATCCACGCGGCGACGATGGTGGCCGCCGGCACCGTCGTGCTCGCCGGCCTCCACCCGCTGCTCGAGGACAGCCCGAGCGCGCGATGGTTCCTCGGCATCGCGGTGTCGGTGACGATGCTCCTCGCCGCGCTCCTGGCCTTCGCGCAGAGCGACCTCAAGCGGATGCTCGCGTGGTCGACCGTCAGCCAGGTCAGCATCATGCTCGCGGCCATCGCCGTCGCGGGCCCCGGTACGGGCCCGGATGCCGGTCTCCTGCACTTGTGGTCGCACGCCATCTACAAGTCGCTGCTCTTCCTCGCCATCGGCTGGGCCGCCGTCGTGGCGGGTGGCACGGCGGCGACCGCCCTCCGGGGGAGTGCCGCCGCCACGCCGGTGCTGCGGGCCGCCTTCCTCGTCGGCTTCCTGTCCCTCGCCGGGGTGCCGCTCGTCGTCGGCGGGGTGTCCAAGGAGCACGTCCTGTCCTCCGCGTGGGACGGTGCCGTCGCCGCCGACGGCCCCGGGGTGCTCGTCCTCGTCGCCCTCGTCGTCACCTCCGCCGTCACGGCGGCGTACTCGACGCGGGGCTACCTCGTGCTGACCGCCCACCTGCGGCAGCGTCCGAGCGCCGAGCCGGTGCCGCCGAGCGTCCCCGGTCTGCTGTGGGTCCTCGTCGTGCTCACCGTGTTCGGCGGGCTCGTCGTCCTCACCGGCTCCTTCGCGGTGCACGGCGTCTCGCTGCTCTGGCTGCTGCTGACCGTCCTCGTCGTCGGGGTCGGCGTCGCGGTCGCCCTGCGCGGTGGCTTCGACCGCGACCCCGCCGAGGTGCTCGCCCGCCGCTTCGTCCCGCTCGCCGACCGGGGCCTCGGTGTCGACGCCCTCTACCGGCGGCTCGTCGCCCGACCGGTGCTCCGGCTGGCCCGGGTCGTCGCGTTCGTCGACACCGAGGTCGTCGACGCCTACGTCCGCGGAGCGGCCGTCGCCACCCGCGCCGCCGGGTGGGCCGGGGTCCGCCTCCACCGCCGCGAGCGGCCCAGCGCCGGAGTCGGGCTCGTGCTCGGGGCCGTCGTCCTCCTCGGGTTCGTGGGGGTGCTCGCGTGGTCGTGAGCCTCCTCCTCGCCGTGCCCGCCGCCGTCGGCCTCTGGCTGGTCTCCGGTGGCCGCGGCCTGCCGCTGGGTGTCGCCCGGTGGGTCACCGCAGCGACGGCCGTCACGACCGCCGGGCTGGCGGTCGCCGTGGTGACCACCGGGTCCGAGGTCGACCGCGCCTGGCTCCCCGAGCTCGGCGTGCGCTGGTCCTTCGGCACCGACGGCATCTCCGTGCCGCTCGTCCTCCTCACCGCGCTGATGGGGGTCGTCGTCGCCGCGCACGCCTGGGTCGAGGTGCCCGCCGGCGGCACGCCCGCCACCTTCCTCGGCTGCCTGCTCCTTGTCGAGGCGGGGGCGCTCGCGACGTTCACCGCCCGCGACGCCGTCCTCTTCCTCGTCGCCTTCGAGGTCGTCCTCGTCCCGATGTGGGTGCTCGTCGGACGCTACGGCGACCCCCACGACCCGCGTGCCCGCACCGAGGCCGCGCAGCGCTTCGTCCTCTACACGGCGGTCGGCTCGACGACGATGCTCGTCGGCATCCTCCTGCTCGTGGCCTCGGCCGGGACGGCCGACCTGCGCGAGCTCGCCGGGGGAGCGGGGGCGGCGCTCGGGACGGGTACGCAGCTCGGCGTGGCCGCGCTGCTCGTCGCCGGGCTCGCCGTCAAGGTGCCCGTCCTGCCGTTCCACACCTGGCTGCCCCCGGCCCACACGACGGCGCCCACCGCCGGGTCGGTCCTGCTCGCGGCCGTCCTCCTCAAGATGGGCACGTACGGGTTGGTGCGCCTGCCGGTCGCCACCGTCCCCGACGGCTTCGGCCGGCTGGCCCCCGTCCTGGCCGTCGCCGGCGCGGTGGGCATCGTCTGGGGCGGGCTGGTCTGCCTCGTCGAGCGCGACCTCAAGCGGCTCGTCGCGTACTCGTCCGTGGCGCACATGGGCTTCGTCGTGCTCGCCCTGGCCAGCGGCTCGGAGACCGGGCTCCAGGCCGCCCTCTTCGCCAACGTCGCGCACGGGGTGGTCTCGGCCCTGCTCTTCGTGCTCGTCGGGGGCCTCAAGCAGCGGTGGGGCGACGTCGACCTCGCGGTGCGCCGTCCGGCGCTGCGCGAGACCTCCCCGCGGCTCGGGTTCCTCCTCGTCATCGGGCTGGCGGCCAGCCTCGGCCTGCCCGGGCTCGCGGGGTTCTGGGGCGAGCTGCTCGCCGTGTACGCCGCGTGGGCCCCGGCGGGTGACCGGCCGCGCGGCCTGTTCGTCGCCTGCGCGGTCGTCGCAGCGGTCGGCGCGGCCCTGGCCGCCGCCTACGCGCTGCGGGTGGCCGGCATCGTCTGGTCCGGCGACCGTCCGGACCCCGAGGCCCGGCAGACGGCCGACACCGTCGGCGTCGAGCGCTGGGTCCTCGCCGGCCTCGCGGCCGTCGTCGTCGTGCTCGGGGTGGCGCCGATGATCGTGCTCTCGGTGACGGCGGACGCGGTCGCGTCGGTCGGAGGTGCCCGATGAGCACGCTGGTGAGCGTCGACGCCCTCGTCCTGGCTCCGGCCCTGGCGCCCGTCGCCGGGGTGGTCGTCGTCCTCGTCGGGGACGCCGTGGCGCCCGCGCGACGGGGCGGCCGGTGGGCGCTGCCGGTGGCGGCCGTGCTGCTGGTGCTCGGCGCGGGGATCGCCCTGCGCGGCAGCCTGACCGATCCCCTCACGCCGCTGCGCACGCTCTGCCTGCGGGCACCCGACGGCGCCTGCCTGTGGTCCGCGGGGCCGCGCACCTCGACCCTCCAGGCCGGCGTGCTCCTCGCCGCCGCGGCCGCCCTCGCCCTCCTCCACGACGCCCGGCCCCGGCTGCGCGACACCGCGGTCACGGCCACGCTGCTGCTCGCGGCCACCACCGGCGGCGTCGCCGTCGCCGCGTCCCGCGACCTCGGCACGTGGCTCGTGGCCCTCGAGCTGGCCACCGTCCCCGTCGTCGCCCTCGTCGTCCTGCGTGGCACGCGGGCGGCGGCGCACGGAGGGCTGAGCCTGCTCGTCACCTCCCTCGCCTCGTTCGCCCTGCTCGTCCTCGGCGGCGGCCTCTGGCTCACCGCCACCGGCGACGCCGCGTTCTCGCCCGACACGGTCGCCACCGCCTGGGTCGACCCGGAGCGCCGGGCCGTGCTCGTGCTCGCCGTCACCGCGCTGGTCTCGGGGCTCGGGTTCAAGCTCTCGCTCGTGCCCTTCCACGCCTGGACCCCGCAGGCCTACGCCACCGCCGACCTCGGGACCATGCTGTTCCTCGCCGCCGCCTCCAAGCTGTCGGCCGCGGCCGCCCTCCTCGTGCTCTTCGACGCGCTCGTGGGGGCGGTCGGCCACTCGCCGGCGGTCGTCGCGCTGCTCGCGCTGCCCGCCGCGGCGTCCCTCCTGCTCGGCACGGTCGTCGCGCTGCGCCAGGACGACCCCGTCCGGCTGCTCGCCTGGTCGACCATCGCGCAGGCCGGATGGGTCGTCGTGCCCCTCACCGCGCTGAGCGCCGAGGGGCTGCGGGCGTCGGCCGCCTACGTCCTCGTCTACGCCGCGGCCACGACCGTCGCCTTCGCGGTGGTCGCCCGCACCGGTGCGCGCAGCCTGGAGTCGACCCGCGGGCTGCTGCGCCGCGACCCCCTCGCCGGAGGGGCGCTGGTCCTCGCCCTGCTCGTCCTCGCCGGGCTGCCGCCCGGGGTCATCGGGCTGGTCGTCAAGGTGCTCGCGGTCGCGGCGCCCGTGGCCGAGGGGGTCTGGCCGGTGGCCGCCGTCGCGGTCGTCGCCGTGGTCATCGGCATCGCGGTCTACCTGCGCTGGGTGGCTGTGCTGCTCGGCCGTCCGGACGACGGGGCCGCCCCCGTCCCCGACGCGGAGCCGCCGGCCGACCTCCCGCGGCCGCGGACGGCGCGCTCGACCGCGACGGTCATCGTCCTCGGGACCGCCGTCCTCGTCCTGACCAGCGCGCTTCCGCACGCCCTGCTCGGCGGACTGGGCTGAGCGCCGGAACCGAACCGGCCACCACGAGCGTTCACCGGACATGCACAACCACTTCAACGGCCTCAAGACCGCCGGGCTGCTCGGCGGCCTCTGGGCCATCCTGCTCGCCATCGGCTACATGGTCGCCCAGGGCACCGGCAGCAGCATCTTCATCCTCGTCTTCGCGCTCATCGGCCTCGGGACCACCGCGTACGGGTACTGGAACTCCGACAAGCTGGCCATCAGGGCGATGCACGCCTACCCCGTCACCGAGGCCCAGGCCCCGGCGATGTACCGGATCGTCCGCGAGCTCTCGACGAAGGCCGGGAAGCCGATGCCGCGCCTCTACATCTCGCCCACCCAGGCGCCCAACGCCTTCGCGACCGGCCGCAACCCCGAGAACGCCGCCGTCTGCTGCACCGAGGGCATCCTCGGGCTGCTCGACGAGCGCGAGCTGCGCGGGGTGCTCGGCCACGAGCTGATGCACGTCTACAACCGCGACATCCTCACCGGGTCGGTCGCGGCGGCCATCGCCGGTGTCATCTCCTCGATCGGGCAGTTCCTCGCCTTCGGGGCCATCTTCGGCGGCGGGAACGACGAGGACCGCAACCCCATCGCCGGCCTCGCACTCGCCCTGCTCGCGCCCATCGCGGCGGTCTTCGTCCAGATGGCCATCTCGCGCACCCGCGAGTACGACGCCGACGAGGACGGCGCGACGCTGACCGGCGACCCGCTGGCCCTCGCGAGCGCGCTGAAGAAGCTCGAGCTCGGGGTGGCCCGTGCGCCGCTGGCCCCGACCCAGCAGGTCGTCAACGCGAGCCACATGATGATCGCCAACCCGTTCCGGGCCCAGGACATCTCCCGGATGATGTCGACCCACCCGCCGATGGCCGAGCGCATCGCCCGCCTCGAGCAGATGGCCTACGGCCACCGCATCAACCCGAGCTGACCGAGCAGCGTTCCTTCGCTGGGGTCGCCACCCTAGGCTGGCGGCGTGAAGGCCGTCGTGTACGACCGGTACGGCCCGCCCGAGGTGCTGCGGGTCACCGACGTCCCGACGCCCACGCCGGGTCCCGGCCAGGTGCTCGTCGCCGTCCGGGCCACGTCGGTCAACCTCTCCGACTGGGAGACGCTGCGCGGCTCGCCCGCGTACAGCCGCATCGGGGGCCTGCGCCGCCCGGCACGACCGGTGCTCGGCTCCGACGTCGCGGGGGTCGTCGAGGCGGTCGGTGCGGGAGTCACGGCGTTCGCGCCCGGTGACGAGGTCTTCGGCGACAACCTGAGGCTCAAGGGCGGGTTCGCCCAGTACTGCGTCGCCCCGGCGTCGGTGCTCGCGACCAAGCCGCCCGGCCTCTCCTTCGTGGACGCCTCGGCCATCCCGCAGTCCGGGGTCATCGCGCTCCAGGGCACCCGGTGGGTGGAGCCGGGGATGCGGGTGTGCGTCAACGGTGCCGGCGGTGGCTCCGGCGCGTTCTGCCTCCAGCTGGCCCACGCTGCCGGTGCCCACGTCACGGGGGTCGACACAGTGGCCAAGCAGGAGTTCATGCGCTCGGTCGGCGCCGACGAGGTCGTCGACTACGCCTCCGACGACTTCACCCGGCACGGGCCGTTCGACCTCGTCCTCGACCTCGTCGCCCACCGGTCGGTGTTCGCCTACCGCCGCGCGCTGGCCCCGGGCGGGCGGTACCGGTGCGTGGGGGGGACGACCCGGAGCCTCCTGCGGGTGCTCACGCTCGGGGCGCTGGTCGGAGCCGCGGGAGGCCGCTCGCTCGGGGTGCTCGCCGTGCGCGAGGGCCCGGAGCACTTCGCCCCGATGACGGACCGGGTGCTGGTCGGCGACGTCGAGGTGCACGTCGACCGGTGCTACGGACTCGACGAGACCGCCGAGGCGCTGGCCCGGGTCGGGGCGGGGGAGGCGCTGGGCAAGGTCGTCGTCGAGGTCGCGTGACGGGCCGGGCTCAGGCGTCCGGCAGGCCCTCGGCGGAGTCGTCGTAGTACTGCCGGTTGCGCAGGCCGGCGGCCGCGGCCTCGTCGAGGCAGACGACGGTGTCGGCGTGCCACTGGAGCACCGAGGCCGGCACGGAGGCGGTGAGCGGCCCCTCGAGCGCGGCGGCGACGGCGTCGGCCTTGGCGTCCCCCGTGGCGACGAGCACGAGCCGGCGCGCGTCGAGGATCGTCCCGAGGCCCTGGGTCAGGCAGTGGGTCGGTACGTCGTCGAGGTCGTGGAAGAAGCGGGCGTTGTCGCGCCGGGTGCGCGAGGACAGCCGCTTGACGCGGGTGCGCGAGGTGAGCGCCGACCCCGGCTCGTTGAAGCCGAGGTGGCCGTTGGCGCCGATGCCGAGGACCTGCACGTCGACGCCCCCGAGGTCGAGGATGCGCTGCTCGTACGCCGCGGCGGCGGCCTCGAGCGAGGCGGCGTCGGCGCGCGAGCCGTCCGGCACCTCGAGGCGCTCGGGCGCCAGCCCGACGACGTCGCAGACCTCGCGCAGGAGCACCTGCCGGTAGCCCTCGGGGTGGCCGGGCGGCAGGCCGACGTACTCGTCGAGGGCGACGCCGTGCGTGCGGGAGAAGTCGGCGCGACCCTCGGCGACGGCGCGGCCGAGCTCGCGGTAGAGGCCGAGCGGCGAGGAGCCGGTCGCGAGGCCGAGGACCGGGGTGTGGTGGCCGGCACGGGCGAGCCCGGCGAGCACCGCCTCGGCGGCGCGGGTGGCGGTCTGCTCGGGGCCGGGGCTGACGAGGATCTCCATCGCCGGCCAGCCTAGGCGGTGACGGGGGTCGGGAGCAGCGCCGCCCCGAGCGCCGCGAGGGGCGCAGATCCGTCGAGGACGCGCACCCGCGCGCCGAGGTCGAGGCGGGCCAGGAAGGGCGAGGTCCGGCTGCGCGCGGCGAGCCCGTCGAGCACGGCGGCCTCGAGGAGGACGTGGTCGCGGGCCACCCCACCGCCGACGAGCACGAGCTCGGCACCGGTCGTCACGAGCACCTGCACCGCGAGGCCGATGCCGCGGGCCAGCGTCGCGACGACGTCGGCAGCGTGCGGGTCGCCCTGTGCCGCAGCGGGGAACAGCTCGGCCGCCGGCCGGTGCCACAGCCGGGCCAGGGCCGAGCCGGAGGCGATGGTCTCGAGGCAGCCGGTCTGGCCGCACGAGCACGGCAGGCCGGTGCCCACGGGCAGGTGCCCGACCTCGCCCACCGCGCCCCCGACACCGCGCAGCACGGCTCCGTCGTCGACGACCGCCGCCGCCAGGCCGGTCCCGACGTTGAGGTAGGCAGTGCGACCGGCCGGCACCCCGGGACGGGCCACGTGCACCGCGCCGAGGGCCGCGGCCTTGACGTCGTTGTCGACCGCGGGGCGGTGCCCCGTGGCCGCGGCGATCCCACTGGCGAGGTCGAGCGCGTCGACGTCGAGGTTGACCGCGTGCCGGGCCCATCCCGTCACCGGGTCGACGAGCCCCGGCATGCAGACCCCGACGTGGTGCAGGGCCGTCCAGCCGCCGACCACGTCGACCGCCCGCCCGGCGACGCCGAGGGCCGTGGTCATCACCCCGTCGCGGCCGCGCCCCGAGGGGGCGGTGACGTGGGCGAGCACCTCACCGGAGGCGTCGAGGACGAGCGCCGCCGTCTTCGTCCCGCCGATGTCGATGCCGAGCCTCACCGACCGACCTCGCCGCGCAGCACCGCGAGCAGGACGCGGGCGACCGCCGGCGAGGCGCCCCACGTCTCGACGTCGGCCCCGCCGCGCGGCCAGCCGCAGTCGACGAGCACGGCGCGGTGGCCGGCGGTCCGCAACCGGGCGAGCACCTCGTGGGCGGGATGCTCCGGCCCCGCTGAGCGCGCGACCACCGCGACCTTCGCCCCGGCCGGGACGGCGTCCTCGGCCACCGTGGCCCCGAGGGAGGCCGGCCCCCAGGCGACCGCCCCGACGGCGAGGTTGGCCCGGGAGCAGACCTGCACGACGGCGAGCGGCGCGGGGTCGGCGGCGAAGGCCCGCCCGGCGTCGGTGAGGGTGAAGGCGGCCGCCACGGCGTCGTCGGGGACGGCCGGCCGGTCCTCGGGCGCGGTCTGTGCGGGGGCCGTCGACGCGCGTTCGGCCAGCGCCCGGACCCGTCCGGCGGCCTCGGCGACCCGGTCGGCCGGCAGCCGCCCGCTGCGCACGGCCTCGAGCACCGCCGCGCGGACCTCGGCGAACCGCTCGCCCCCGGTCGCCGACCCGAGGCACAGCAGGTCGACCCCGGCGGCGAGGGCTCGCACCGCCGCCTCGGGGATGCCCGTCGCGGCCGAGGCGCCCGCCATGTCGAGGGCGTCGCTGACCAGCACGCCGTCGAAGCCGAGCTCGTCGCGCAGCAGGCCGAGCACGGTGGGGGAGAACGTCGCCGGCCGGTCGGGGTCGAGGGCCGACACGAGGATGTGCGACGTCATCACGCAGGCGACGCCGGCCTCGACCGCGGCCCGGAACGGGAGCAGCTCGCGCTCGCGCAGCACCTCGAGCGGCACGTCGACGCGGGGCAGGTCGTGGTGGGAGTCGGCGACGGTGTCCCCGTGCCCGGGGAAGTGCTTGGCGCAGGCCGCGACCCCGGTGGACTGCAGCCCCTCCACCCAGGCGGCCGTGTGCCGCGCCACCGCGACGGGGTCGTCACCGAAGGAGCGCACCCCGATGACGGGGTTCTGCGGCGAGGAGTTGACGTCGACGACGGGCGCGAGGTCGAGGCCGATGCCCAGCGCGGCCAGCTCGGCACCCAGGGAGGCCCCGGCCCGAGCCGTCACGCCCACGTCGTCGACCCGGCCGAGCACCCCGTTGCCGACCGAGGTGGAGCCGCCGGGGTAGTGCAGCCTCGTGACGTCGCCGCCCTCCTCGTCGGCGGCCAGCAGCACTTCGGGCAGGTCGCGCACCAGTGCCGAGCAGGCCTGCGCCACACCGCCCTCCGGCCCGACGTTGTCACCGTAGAGGCACACGGAGACCAGGCCGTCGGCGTGCGCGGCGCGCAGCCATGGGGGAACCTCGGTGCCCACGAACCCTGGCTGCAGGGTCGCGGTGACGTCCTCCTCGAGCGTCATCCCTTGACCGCTCCGCCGACGAGGCCGCTGCTCATCCGGCCCTGGACGACGAGGAAGAAGACGATGACGGGCAGCGCGACGAGCGTCGAGGCGGCCATCACCTGTCCCCAGTCGGTCTCGCGGCTGGCGCTGGCCTGGACGAAGCCGCGCAGCCACAGCGGCAGGGTGCGGGACTGCTCCTCGGTCATGACGACGAGGGCGACCGTGAACTCGTTCCACGCCTGGAGGAACGCGTACACCCCGGAGGCCACGAGCCCGGGAGCCAACAGCGGGAACGTGATCCGCAGGAACGCCTGCGTGCGCGACAGGCCGTCGACCATCGCCGCCTCCTCGAGGTCGGCCGGGACGCCGGCGACGAAGCCGCGCAGCATCCAGATCGTGAACGGCACGACGGCCGCCGTGTAGAGCACCGCCAGGCCGAGCGAGCGGTTGAGCAGCCCGAGCTCGGACATCATCTTGTACTGCGCGATGAACAGCCCCTCGGCGGGGAGCATCTGGATGAGCAGCAGGGCGAGCACGAACGAGGTGCGCCCCCGGAAGCGGAAGCGGCTGACGGCCAGCGCCCCGAGGAAGGCCACGGCCAGCGCGGCGACGACCGTCGTCAGGGTCACGACCAGCGAGACGCCGAGCGCCCGCGCGAAGGCGGGGTCGCCGGCCACCTCCCCGAAGTTGTCGAACGACCCGCCGAACGGCAGGAAGGTCGGTGTCGTGGACTGGAGCACGACGTTCGGCAGGAAGGCCGAGTTGAGCATCCAGTACACCGGGAAGGCCCAGACCGCCGACACGGCGAGGGCGAGCGCGGTGAGCAGGACACGGGAGGTGGGGGAGCGGCGCATCAGGACTCCTCGGCCATGAGCGAGCGGACGTAGTGCCAGCTGAGCGCGACGGTGAGGACGAGGATGAGGACGCTGACGGCGCTCGCGGTCCCGAAGTCGCCCTTGCCCGTCCCCAGCTGGTAGACGTACGTGCCGAGCAGGTTGGTCTCGTTGGCGACCGACCCGGCGTCCTGCAGGAGCTTGATCTGCGTGAAGACCCGCAGGTCCCAGATGAGCTGCAGGAGCAGGACGATGGTCAGCACGGGGGCGATGAGCGGGGCGTAGATGAAGCGCAGCCGCTGCCAGCCGCTCGCCCCGTCGAGCATCGAGGCCTCGACGACCTCGGTGCCGACCTGGGTCAGCCCCGCGTAGATGCTCAGGGCGACGAACGGCACGCTCATCCAGACGACGACCGCCGAGGCGATTGCGAAGAAGGACAGCGGTTCGGCGAGCCAGTTGTGGCCGGCCGCGCCGTCCACCCCGACGCGCACCAGGAGCCAGTTGAGCAGGCCGCGGCGCCAGTCGACGATCCAGATCCACACGGTCATCGCGGCGACGACCGGCATCGCCCAGGCCAGCAGCAGGGAGACCTGGAGGACGAGGCGTGCCCACCGTCCGAGGGAGTTCATCAGGACGGCGATCGCGCCCCCGACGGCGACGGTGACGAACGCGGTGACGACGCAGAAGGCGACCGAGCGGACGACGACCGCCCACAGGGTCGGGTCCTTGACGAGCGCGACGTAGTTGTCGAGGCCCACCCACTCGGGCGGGGCGCCGAACTGTTGCTGGAGACCGAACTTGCGCAGGCTGGTCACGAGCTGCCACGCCACCGGGTAGCCGAGCGCGGCCACGAGCAGGACGAGGGTCGGGACGATGAGCAGGAGGGGGAGCCGGCCGCCGGTGCGCGAGCCGCGGCCCGGCCGGCGCCGCGCGGGTGCGGTGTCCGCGAGCGGGGGGACCGGCGGCACGGTGGCCGTCTCCGGCAACGAGGGGGCGGTGGTCCGCGACGTCATGGGGGTCCTTCGGGAGGGGGCGACGAGGGCCCGGGGTCCCCGGCGCCGAGCTCAGGGCGGGCTCGGCGCCGGGGCGGGTGGAGCACCGCGGCTCAGGACAGGTTGAGCATCGGGGTGATCTTGTCGTCGTACTGCCTGGCGAGACCGGCGAGGTCGTCGGTGCCGCGGATCTTGCCGAAGAACTCCTCGAGCACCTGGGCCGACTCGACCGCGGCCCAGCCCGGTGCGGCCGGGGTGAGCTTGGAGTTCGAGGCCGACTCGACGAGGGCCTTGGCGAACGCGTCGTCCCCGAGCGAGGAGACGTAGTCCGAGTTGGCCGGGCCGAGGCCGGCGCCGCCGAGCTTCTGCTGGAAGTCCGCGGAGAAGATGATCTTCATCAGCTCCTTGGCCAGGGCCGGGTTCTTGCTCTTGGCCGAGATGGCGATGTTCGAGCCACCGGCGAAGACCGGGGCCGGCTTGCCGTCGGTGCCGGGGAGGGCGAAGACGCCGAAGGTGTCGTCGTTCCACTCGCGGACGTCCTTGCCGTCCTTCTTCGTGAGGTCACCGATCGACCAGTGCGCCCAGCCCGGGGCCATGATCGTCGCAGCCGCGAGGGAGGTCTTGCCGGCGGCCTTGCCCGCGTCGTCGAGGATGACGTCGGAGTCGTTGATGTAGAGCCACGGCGACTGGTCCTTGGCGTCGGCCGGCGCCTTGCTCGCCACACGCTGGATCTGCTGGAGCTGCTGGAGGCCCTTGAGCGAGTTGGGGTCGGAGAGGGTCGAGACCCACTTCCCGTTCTCCTTCTTGGCGAGGTCGCCGCCGTTCGCGAAGATCCAGGAGATGCCGTTGCGCCAGTCCTGGCCGCCGATGAAGAAGCCCGAGAAGTTCTCGATCCCGTCGGGGTTGTCGGTGGCGATCTTCTCGACGGCGCTGTTGAAGTCGGTGAGCGTCGTCGGGACCTCGACGCCCGCCTTCTTCCAGACGTCCTTGCGGTAGAACATGTACCGCGAGCCGAAGTAGTAGGGGAGGGCGTACTTCTTGCCGTCCACCGACCCGGCCTCGACGAAGGAGTTGAGCAGCTTGCTGCCGCCCAGCTCGTCGTACATGTCGGAGATGTCGAGGAAGGCACCGACGTTGGTGAAGGTCGGGCTCTGGGTGTTGCCGAGCTCGACGACGTCGGGGGTGTTCTCGGCGTCCGGCAGGGCCGTCGTCAGCTTGGTCACGAGGTCCGGCCAGGCCTGCTCCTCGATCGTGAGGGTCGCGCCGGTCTTGGCCTTGAAGGTGTCGCTGAGGTAGGTCCGCAGCTCGTCGGGGGTGTCGCCGCCGGCGAGCCACAGGGTGATCGTCTTGCCGGCGTTGTCGGCCGTGCTCGTGGCCGCCGGCTCGTCGGACCCGCCGTCGTTCGCGCAGGCCGTCAGGGCGAGAGCCGCACTCGTCAGCAGGACGAGGGGGAGGCGCCGATTCATCTCGGGTTCCTTTCGATGGGTCGCGGGGCGGTGGGCCCCCTGGGTGCACCCGGGTGCGGGTGGGGTCAGACGACCCCGAGGCGGTCCCAGAGGACCAGTGCCGCTGCGCCACGCAGGACGATGTCCTCCGGGGACGTGGCGAGGCGGACGGTGAGGGGGGTGTCGAGGCTCGGCAGCAGCCGGTCGGCCAGGCTGCGGGCGACGACGGGCACGACCGGCTCGAGGAGCGCGGCGGGGCCGGCGAGCACGACCTCGGAGAGGTCGAGCGCGGCGACGAGCGGGGCGAGGGCGACGGCCAGGCGGTGGCCGCCGACCTCGGCGACGGAGTCGGCGGAGGCAGGGTCCTCGCCGGCGTCGAGGGCGGCCCGCAGCCGGGGCACGGACAGCCAGGTCTCGAGGCACCCGGCGCGTCCGCACGAGCAGGTCTCGCCGCCGTCGGTGCCGACGGTGACGTGGCCGATCTCGCCCGCGGCGTGGTGGGCACCGCGGACCAGCCGGCCGCCGCTGACGACGCCGCAGCCGACACCTCGCCCGACCTGGACGAGGACCATGTCCTGGCTCGCGGGGGAGGTGCTCAGCTCGGCCTGGGTGGCGGCGTCGGAGTCGTTGGTGACGAGCACGGGGACGCCGGTGGCCTCGGCGACGAGCTCGCGCAGGGCGACGTCGGACCAGCCGAGGTTGGGGGCGGTGCGGACGGTGCCGTCGGGGGCGACGAGGCCCGGGGTGCCGATGCCGATGCCGAGCACGGGGTGCGGGGCGGCGGCGAGCACCGAGCGGACCAGCTCGACGACGACGCCGGGGTCGAGCCCGCGCCCCCGGCCGGCGTCGACGTCCGCGGAGCGCTCCTCGCGGTGCAGGACGGTGCCGGTGACGTCGACGACCGCGGCCTGGAGGCGGGCGGGCACCGAGAGGTCGACGGCGAGGGTCAGCAGGCCGCTGCGGTCGAGGTCGACGAGGGTGGCCGGCTTGCCGGGTCCGGCCTGCTCGGCAGTGCCGACGTCACGCACCCGGCCCTCGCCGATGAGCTCGGCGACGAGGTCGGACATCGTCACCTTGGTGACCCCGACCTCGCGGGCCAGCTGGGCCCGGGACGTGGGGCCGAGCCGCCGGAGGGTCTGCAGCACGAGGGACAGGTTCTGCCGCCGCCCGTCGGCGGGCAGGACCGCCGTCGAGGTGCTGACGCGCCGGGGGGTGGGGCTCATGGTTGGTTAGTAAAGAGTACTAACTAAAAGATCGGCAAGGGCCGTGACCGGATCGTGACCTTGGGGGGCGCGGGCCGACCGGCAGCCGACCGCGGGCCGACCAGCGGCCGACCGACGGCCGACCGGCGACGTCCGCGGTCTGGTTGGGTGGGTCCATGCCGTCCCTCACCCGCGACGAGGCCGTCGCCCGCGCCGCCCTGCTGACCGTCGACGCGATGGAGGTCGACCTCGACCTCGACCGGGGGGCGGAGCAGTTCGGCAGCCGGGCCATCCTCCGCTTCACCTGCCACGAGCCCGGGGCGTCGTCCTTCGCCGACGTCCGGCCGGTCACCCTGCACGCCGCGACGCTCAACGGGCGTCCGCTCGACCCGGCCGACCTCGCGGACGGCCGCCTGCCGCTCGCCGACCTCGCGGCCGAGAACGTCCTCGAGGTCGAGGCGACGATGGCCTACGGGCACGACGGCCAGGGCCTGCACCGGTCCACCGACCCCGCCGACGACGAGGACTACGTCTACGGGCACCTGTTCCTCGACGCGGCACCCCGGGTGTTCGCGTGCTTCGACCAGCCCGACCTCAAGACGCCGTACACGGTGAAGGTGTCGGCGCCCCAGCACTGGAGTGTCGTGGGCAACGGTGCGGCACAGCAGGTCTCACCCGGTCGGTGGGAGCTCGCCACCACGCGGCCCCTGGCCACGTACTTCGTCACCGTGTGCGCCGGCCCGTGGGCGTCGGTCACCGCCGAGCACGACGGCGTCCCGCTCGGGGTGCACGCCCGGCGCTCCCTCGAGGGTCCGCTGCGCGAGCAGGCCGAGCAGATGCTCGCCACCACGCGCGCCTCCTTCGACCACTACCACCGGCTGTTCTGGATCCTGTACCCCTTCGGCGAGTACCACCAGGTGTTCGTGCCCGAGTTCAACGCCGGTGCGATGGAGAACCCCGGCTGCGTGACCTTCCGCGACACCTACGTCTTCCGCGGGGCCGCCACGCCGGACCAGGTCCTCGAGCGCGACAACACGATCGCCCACGAGATGGCGCACATGTGGTTCGGCGACCTCGTGACGATGCGCTGGTGGGACGACCTCTGGCTCAACGAGTCCTTCGCCGAGTACATGGCCTACCGCACGTCGATGGAGGCGCTCGGGTCCGCCGAGGCCTGGGTCGAGTTCGGCATGGTCCGCAAGCTGTGGGGCTACGCGGCGGAGCGCTCGCCGAGCACCCACCCCGTGGCGGGCTCCCCGGCGCCCGACGCCCTCTCGGCCCTCCAGAACTTCGACGGCATCTCGTACGCGAAGGGCGCCTCGGTGCTCCGTCAGCTCATCGCGCACATCGGCGACGAGGCCTTCCTCGCGGGCGTGCGCGACCACCTGACGTCCCACGCCTTCGGCAACGGCGAGCTCGCGGAGTTCCTCGACGCGATGGGCCGGGCGGCCGGGCGCGACCTCGGCGGCTGGGCGCAGGCCTGGCTGCGCACCGCCGGTGCCGACCGGCTCGCGCTCGACCGTGACGGCGTCCTCACGCGCAGCACCCCTGCGGCACAGCCCGCCTCACGTCCCCACACCCTCGACGTCGCGGCGTTCATCGGTGACGCCGAGGTGCTGCGGCACGAGGTCGTCCTCGACGGCGACCACGTCGAGGTGCCCGGCGTGGCCGACCTCCCGTCGGAGGCCGTCGTCGTCCCCAACGCCTCCGACCTCACCTGGGCCGAGGTCGCCCTCGACGAGCGCACCACCACCGCCCTCGAGGGCGGGCTGGCCGACGTCCCCGACCCGATGGCCCGGGCGGTCGTCTGGACCTCGCTCCTCGGCGGGATGCACCGGGCCGAGGTCGACCCCCGGCTCGTGCTCGACGTCGTCGAGGCCGCCTGGCCGCGCGAGGACGACGCGTCCGTCCTCTCCCGCGTCTCGCTCGTCGTCACGGGGTCGGTCGTCCCGATGTTCCTGCGCCCCGAGGAGCGCGACGAGGCCCTCGAGCGGCTTGCCGGCGCCGCCGACGTGCTCGCCGACCGCGCCGCCGGGGACGACGGGCCGGCCGGCGATGCACTCGCCCTCGTCGCCGCCCGGGTCTGGGCGCGGTCGGGGTCCGACGTCGGGCGGCTCCGGCGCTGGGCCGCGGGGGAGGACCTGCCCGCCGCCCTGCGCGAGGACGACGACTTCCGCTGGCTCGTGCTGCGCCGGCTCTCGGCGCTCGTCGCGCTCGACGAGGCGGCCCTCGCCGAGGCCGAGGCGGCCGACCGCTCGCTCGCCGGCCGGCTCGCGGCCCGCGGGGTGCGGGCCGGGCGGCCGACCACAGAGGCCAAGGC
>JAESFK010000308.1_pt1 | contig 28986 bp, 24 predicted proteins | sample 9269391 | NCBI WGS metagenome assembly JAESFK01 (sample SAMN14506231, study PRJNA617097) | algae metagenome | isolation source: Drouetiella hepatica UHER 2000/2452 and co-occurring heterotrophs from... | place: Slovakia: Slovak Paradise National Park, Hrabusice, Kosice Region | collected 2000-01-01
TTATTTGCAGCGAAGCGGTCGCGAGGAGCGCGCGAAGCGCGCGGGGAAATAATCGCGCCGCCGCACTTTCGCGGGGCGCCGCGCCGGTCCAGGTCAATCGCCCGTCGCCGGGGATGGTCTTGGCTTGCGTTCGAGACGACAGGCCGCCGGTGCGGAGCGGTGCAGAAAGGGTTCGAAGACAGTACCGACGAGCGTGATTCCGCCGAACTGAAAACGCACCGCGCCGCGACGCTCGCGACCCTGCCGATGCGCATCGATTCTCGTGCTCGATGGGGCCGAGTCCCACATCTAAACAGTCCAGGCGGCATTTTGACGATGATTGTTACGCAGCAGCGGGCTGTTTTGGCGGATTCGTACAATAACTCCTGCCCCGCCGCTGGCATTGCGGAGACAACATGATCTTCTACCGGACGGTTGCTTAGCGACCCATGTAATCGTTCGGCGGTGGGGGCGATGGTTTGCGAAAGCGTTCATCGTTGTGGGGCGGTGCGAAGCTGGTCTTCGCGCCGCCCTCTTCTTTTGGCCCTTCGCGCGCCGCTGCCGCTTGCGGCGGCGGCGCGCCAAAAATGACAACGCCGCGCCGACCCACAAGGGCGGCGCGTCATCATCTGGCGGGAAAAGCCAGCCATGAAATGAGCGGGCGACCGTAGCCACCCGCTCGTAACGATCACGCTGCCAGAAGCTGTTCCTCGCTTTCGGCAGTTCCCCGATCCTCGACCGGATGGGCAGCCACCTCTGCGGCCAACGCATATCGCACCCGCGCCGCCGCCGTCACGCTGCCGACCCCGCCGCGCGCGGTGTAGGAGGTCGGCGGGAAGGCCATCCACCGGGGAACCCATGGCTCGACTTTGGTCCTGCCGTTTTCGCCCGAAAGGCAATCAGCGATGATCGCTTTGAGCGCCTTCGTCTTTTCACCGGCGTTCGCCGCTGCAACCTCGGCGCCCGCGACCTCGCCGGTGATGGCGAGCAGCACTTCGCGGTCGCGCAGCTGGTCGAAGAACGCCGCGTCGGCTTGCCAGTGCCGCCGCATGTCGGTGCCGAGGTGAAGGCCAATCATTTCGACCGCCTCGCTGCCCGCTTGCAACGTCTCGCCCATGACGATCGCGATGATCTCCATGACCACCGGGTCGGGAAGTTCGAGCAGCCGTGCGAACAGCGGTGCAAAAGGGGGTCGGTGAAAACCCTCACGCGTGACCGTCGGCGCATCCTCGTCAAAGCCGAGCACCGCGAGAACGGCGCGGCGCTTTTCGTCGAACGCCGTCTCGGCAGAGCAGGTTTCCACGCTTTCGGCGATATCTTCCTTCGGCGCCCGCTGCGGCTCGACATCGACCCGCCACAGGGCTGATCCCGCGATGACGTGCGCGAGCATGGCGCGGAGCGCGACCCCGGCATGGCCCACAAGATCGGCGCGCACCGCCGCATGGCGGTGCAAGTCGATATAGGCATTGAGCGGACCCGACACCTCGGGACGGGTCGGCTTCTCGGGGGTCGCGCCACCGTTGCCGTCTGCGCCGGAAAGCCGCTTTGCTTCTTTGGTGGTCAAATAGCCTTCGTGGAAGCTGACCTCACCGCTCTCGCGGACCTCAACATAGATGCGACCGCCCTTGCGCTTGCCCGCGTGGACGTAATCCCAAGAGCGGAACCAGTCGCCGCGCGGCATGATCTCGACATCGGACCACCCCGCTTCGAGATACTCGGCCTTGCGCGCTTCGATGGCATCCGTCTGCGCTGACCAGAACGCATCGCTGTCGGCAAAGAAGCTGTCCTCGCCGAACAGGTCGGACACGATGGCGAGCTTGGAGTCGGCGATATCGAACAGCGCATGGGTCACCGCAATCGCACTGCCGCCGAACAGCCAAGCTTTGAGCTGATGGCCGGTCGGGCAATAGGCCGCTTCATCATCGAACAGCCCCAGCCATGCCTTCTGCTGGCTTTTCGACGCGAGAGTCAGATGCCGCACCGTGTTCACGTCGATCTGCCCGCCGCGATAAAGGGTGCGGATGCGGGGGAGCAGATTGCCGAGCGCAAGGATGCGCTTCACGGTGCGCGGCTCGAACCCGAAACTGTCCGCAACATCCTCGACCGAGCGACCCGCCTTGACCAGCGCAACAAACGCTTCCCACTGACTGACCTCGTCGGGCTGCACCCGTGCGAGATTTTCCAGCATCGAAGCTTCAAGCGCATCGGCATCGTCGCCTTCATCGAGGATCGCACAGGGGATCGGCTTCACCGTCCCAACCTCGCGCGCCACCACATTGACGGCGGTGAAGCGACGACGGCCTGCGACAATCTCGAAATGCCCTTCGGCACAATTGGGCCGAACGAGCAGCGGAACGATAACTCCCCGCGCGCGAATGCTGGGGAGCAGGTCCGACACATCGGGGTCTTTGCCCTTCCCGCGCATATTGGTCGCTGCAATCGACAGTTTGTCCATCGGGATAAAATCGAGCTTCATGATCTTCTTCCTTTCCTTCCACCACACCCGGCCCCGGACGGCGGGGCGGGCGGCGAGGAAAGGCGACGGGACCGCGCCCAAGGGCGGGGCGCACCCGCAGGGCCGTAACGCAGTGAAGGAGCCGGGGCGAAGACCCGGCTTGCGCACCGGCCGAGCGGTCCCACAGCCGTGCGCCGACTGCCACGCTGTCCGTGGCCGGCCCAAGCACAGCGCCGCCGCGAGCCAGCGCGGCGTCATCATTGGACAATGAATGCACCCTTGTCGCAGCCGCAGGCGCCGCGGCGTGCGCGGCCCGGAGGCGGGGTCGGGCGTGGCCAAGCCACGTCCGGAGCAGCGCCGCGCGCTGCTTACCCGCCACAAGGGCCGCGCGCCCGCGGCGGCAAGAAGCGAGACAAGAGCGCTGCGCGGCCAACCGTGCAAACGCGCGACCTCTGGCGGCAGCCTGCCGCCGCCAGTGCGCGCTCAGTTGAGGCCGCGCACTGCTTGCCGAGAAATCAAGCCGACAAGATTACGTCAAACTGGCGCGCGTCTCGAGTTTCGCTACCAACCCCAGCACAGCTAGACATCGCGATTTGCGCAGGATCGCGTGCCCGGATTACCCGAGCAGCGTGCTTCGCCACCGCCGTCCCACTTGGGGCGCAGACCCCGCCATGGCAGCATTGTCGACCGGTCAAAGTCTAACCCCTGGCACGCTTAATTGGCGTTCGCCAACGATCGCGTGTATCCATTCTCAATGGCAGATCGCTCGACCGATTATTATAATGCAACCGCTGCATCCTACGAGGACCTGCATGGGTTCGAGCAAGAGCATTTGATCGCGCTAAAGAAGGGCCTGGCGTATTTTTCCGAGGCTAGATCCGTGCTCGATGTGGGCTGTGGAACCGGTCGCGGCTTGGCAGAATTGCATAATTTCAACCCGGCGCTGGACTTGCATGGCATCGATCCTGCCGAAGCGTTGCTCGAATTGGCGCAAAGGAAGGTACCGAGCGCAACATTACACGTCGGAACCGGAGACAATCTCCCATTTAGCGAGGCCTCGTTCGACGTGGTGGTGGCGACCGGGATCATGCATCATGTCGAAAATCCCGGTAAAATTATTGCGGAGATGTTTCGAGCGGCACGGCTTGGCGTAATCGTGTCGGATCACAATAATTTCGCGTTCGGTTCTTCAAAGGCAAAACGCCTGAGAATGTTCCTGCGCGTAACCGGCCTTTTGGGCTTTGCGACATTTGTGAAACAGGGCTTCAAAAAGCAGGGATATTCGAACGACGACGGCTGGTGGTACCCGTACTCGATCTTTGACAATTATGCAGACTTCACCACGCGATCAAAAGACGTTGTTATTTTTCCAACCAGGCCTGCCACCGGCAATGACAGCTTTCTGTTTGATCAGAGCCACGTAGCCATTGTCGGTCTCAAATAGGTTTCGGTTGCTGCTTTTGACCTCATGTGGCCAAAACAGCTCCAGCGGGAGCGGAACCGAACCTTGGGAACCTTTGATCTTCGCGGCCATTGGACCCTCAGCCCGGCTTTCTTTCCTCCGCTGAAAGTCGGGCTACTCTGATGAAATTCTGAAAGACCCGCACTGACGCAGTCATAGCAACCTGCATAAAGGCGCTCGGCAATCCTCACGAGGTCAAAACTCAACGATGATCCGAACGCGCTCGGGGGCCACGCCGGTGGCGCGCGCGATCTGCTCGCGACTGGCATCGATCAGATCGTGGATCATGTCAGGCTGAGGATCGACGAGCAGCTGCGAAACCGGCACCCCGAGCAGATTGGCTAGATCGGCCAGTCGATCTTCCTTCGGACGCGCGCGGCCCTTTTCCCAACCTGAAATCGAAGGACCGCTGACGCCGAGACGTTCGGCCATATTGGCCTGGCTCAAGCCTTTGGCCATGCGCAGGCGCTTCAAATTCGCAGCAAAATTGGAGCCATGCGGCCCGACGGGAATTGATTCTTCCTCGGGGACGGATGACGTTGCCGACGCTTCTTCAGTATCAATAGCGCTTCTCAGCTGGGCCGCGCTCAGCACTGCGGGAGAAATGGGCGCGTCGAACTGGCAGCCAAACATCCGACCACTCACCCAAACCAGCGTCGCGGGAACCACACCCGCATGCGGAAGATCGATATCGATCCGATCGCGGATCGAAAGCGCTGCTTCGCATTCGATAAGCAATCCCGTTTCTGAAATGTTATGGATCACCACGGGCACGTCAGAACCCGACGCATGAGCGCCGCGGACCTCAAGCATCAGTTTACGGCGCTTTGCGCGGGTTGAGGCCGAGGGCTTTGCAGCTGATTCAAAATATGCGGAAATAACCATGGTCCTGTTATCAGCCACACGGCGTTAAAACCGTCTTAGCGCTGAAACAGAAATTAGCGCATTTTGGCCAAAAGGATCGTTCGTAAATGTACGGGGTGCTTCGGCGCGAGTTCAAATAACGGGACACCAGACGGCGTTGTCCGGAGCCTTGTCGCCGGCCTACCCTGCAAGGCCGCAAATCCACACGCGAACTGCCCCCTCATGGTCACGGAACACGGTTAGGAGGCTAGCGACAGATTTCATCGCGATGACCTGGAATCTCGGAGCAGCCTCGCTTGCGCCCCGAGCGGCAATTCCAAATCAGCCGGTCATCAAGTCACAATGTCCGGCCCGGCCCGGCCAGTATATCTGTGGACCCCTGCGATCAGCTCGACGACGGATGCAAGACTCGCAAGCATTGCGGACGCCTTAGCGTCGATAAGGCCTTGAGGGTGTTCATAACGCTCGAGATAGACGCGCAGCGTTGCTCCCTCGGTGCCGGTTCCCGATAGTCGAAAGACCACCCGTGATCCGTCGGCAAAGCAGATCCGCACGCCCTGGTTTGCGCTCGAAGTTCCGTCGACGGGATCATCGTAAGTGAAGCTGTCCGCCAGGGTCACTTCGAGATCCCCGTATATTGTGCCCGGCATGCTCGGGAGCGCCGCCTTCAGCGCGTTCATCAGATTATCGGCATCGGCCACCGGCAATTCTTCATAATCGTGACGCGCATAATAGTTGCGCCCGAAGCGCGCCCAATGTGCGTGCGCCAGCGCATCGACCGACATCTTCCTGACCGCCAGGATATTGAGCCACAGCAGCACCGCCCAAAGCCCGTCTTTTTCGCGGATATGGTCGGAGCCGGTGCCGGCGCTTTCCTCGCCGCAAATCGTCACCATCCCGGCGTCGAGCAGATTGCCGAAATACTTCCAGCCCGTGGGCGTTTCGAAGCAGGGTATGCCAAGGTCGGCCGCGACCCGGTCGGCGGCGGCGCTCGTCGGCATCGACCGGGCGATGCCGCGGAGCCCGCGCGCATAGCCGGGCGCGAGCTGGGCGTTCGCCGCGAGCATGGCGAGCGAATCGGATGGGGTGATGTAGCACCCCCGCCCGATGATCAGATTGCGATCGCCATCACCATCCGAGGCCGCACCGAAGTCGGGCGCCGCGTCGCTCATCATCAACGCGTAGAGTTCATGCGCGTGCCCCAAGTTTGGATCGGGGTGGCCGCCGCCGAAATCCTCGAGAGGAACAGCGTTGCGAACAGTGCCCGCGGCAAAGCCCAGACGCTTTTCCAAAATCTCGACGGCGTAGGGTCCGGTCACGGCATGCATGGCGTCGAACGCCATGGTCAGTCCGCCGGCCACCGCGCCGCGAATCGCGGCAAAGTCGAATAGCTCTTCCATGAGATCGGCATAATCTCGCAGGGGATCGATAATCTCGACGTCCATCGTGCCGACGCGATATACTCCAACCTGCTCGAGTTCGACGTCGGGAGCATCTTCCGCCAGCCAGCGATCAATGGTGAGGGTCCGGCCATGGATTGCGTCGGTGATCGCTTCAGGCGCGGGTCCGCCGCTGGCGATATTATATTTGATTCCGAAATCGCCATCGCGGCCCGCCGGATTGTGACTGGCGGACAGAATGAGCCCGCCGCTTGCCCCATATTTTCGGATGAGATGGCTGACAGCAGGGGTCGAGAGAATGCCGCCGCGGCCGACGAGGGCGCGGGCATAGCCATTGGCCGCTGCGATACGGATCGCCTGCTGAATGACCGTCTGGTTGTAATAACGCCCGTCGCCGCCAATCACCAATGTGGCGCCCTCCCGACGCGCGACCACGTCGAAGATCGATTGCAGGAAATTTTCTGCATATCCGGGCTGTTCGAACACGCGCACCTTCTTGCGCAAACCGGAGGTGCCCGGCTTCTGATCGGCAAAGGGCCTGGTAGGATGAAAAATCGTCGGCACTTGTTAGCTCCGGTGGCAGAAATCGTGTCGAGCGAGGATTAGATGGATCAGCGGAAGATGGCCGACAAGCCTTGGCGCGCTCCGCGCGCCGCGCCGTCATTTTGTACTCACCGCTCAGTCGATCAAGCGGGGACGATCATCAACGAGCCGGGGCTCCGCAACATCACCCTTGAGCTTGTGACCGGGGAGCACGATGCCGCCACCGCTTGCAGCGATTACGCCGCTTGGCGCCGAGCTGAGTTCGCCGCGCAAGGGCGCCTTGAGCCCGGACGACGGAGGCGGGGCGGCCGAATTGAGGGGTTCGACAGCAAGCGGGATACCCGCCAAATCCAAGGCACCCGGTATGGCGGACGAGCCCAGCAAATAGCCGGAAAGATTGGCAGCAGCACCGGCAGGAATGAGCTCTGCATTGGCATAGCGATTGACGAACGCGCGCGGGGTGCCGTTATTGCCGCTCCAGCGATAGAATATGTGCGAACCGACGGTCCGCAGCTTCGTCAGGCTACTGCTCCAATAGGGCACGACATAGGTCGTGTGGTAATGGGTCGCATAGCCTACCGCCGGTTCGACATAACCGGACAGGGCGGCGGTCGCGACTGATCGGGCGCGCAACCAACCGCTCGCCGAAGGCCGACGGCGCAGCGAGCCGTCGCAGGTAAAGGTGAACTGGCAGCCGGTCGTGCGCTGCGATCCCTGGAAAACGACACCGCAGACCGAATTGGGATAGGCTGGGTGGCGCATGCGGTTGAGGATCACCTGCGCTACTGACCGCTGACCCGTGGCGGACTCGGACGCCGCCTCATAATAAATCGCTGCCGTCAGGCAATCGACCGCCGAAAGCTGGGCGGCGCCAGCCGTCGCTGGCGACAGGATCGCAAAGGATTTGGCGGGCAGGATTGGCTCGTCGGATTCGGGCACCGCGGCATTGATCTCTGCAGCTTGCAAGGGCGCAATGCCTTCGCGAAACTTAAAGGCCTCAGGTTCGACCGGACTGCGCATCGCAATCTCACGCGAACTGTTTGGCGTGTGCCAAATATTCCCGGACGGCGAGGTGGACGCGTAGATCGCCGCAACCGCGGCAAGCATGGCTATGCCGCAGGCTGCCAGCAGCGCGACCGCTCCCCATGATTTGCCGAGTCGAGACATAACGCCGTGCATTACCGGATGGCACCTAAGAAAAGCAAAAAGGGCCGGCCTTGCCGGCCGACCCTTCTGCTAGTTTCGAAGTAGGCTGCAGTCGAGTTCAAGCGAACTGAAAGCGGACCTGGGTCTTCTGACGACGACGCATCGAGAAACCGACGGCGCCAAGGCCGAGCATCATGAGCATCCAGGTGCCCGGCTCGGGAACGGCCGAGAAGACCGCATCGAGACGCAGGCCCGCGGGGTTGCCGCTGCTTCCGGGATAATTTTCGACGACGACATCAAGATTGTTCACGCCGCCAGCAAGGTTGACATATTCGCTGATCGCCGTGCCGGGACCATTGAACTGCGACGCCGAATTATTGGGGTTCGTGTAAATGCTCACGCCGTTCAGAATGATCGAGACGACGCGATTGTCCGACCAGAAATTGCCGGTGAAACTGGCCATCGTGGCAATCTGGCTAAGCGTGAAAGCTGCCGAATATTGGGTAATGCCAGCAGGCATATTGGCATTGCCATTTGCATTGGCGGTAATCCAGCGCGCGCCATCATTGTTGCCGTTCTGACCCTGCGGCGCTCCGCCGCTGAACCAGGCTGTGTTGATCGTGGTCGGGATGAATGCCACCGACTCATTGGCTCCCGTGATCGCCCAAAGCGGATCGGTCGTGCCCGGAAGGCCCTGCCCGGTGCTGACATCGACGGTCGTGGCGGCGTGAGCAGCAGTCGCGGGAAGCGCGAGCGCTACCAACGAAAATGCAAGTGCAAGTGTAGTCTTCATGTTGAACATCCCCATCTTAAACTGAGATAAAATAAATCTGACCCGAAGGTCTTTAGAGCGGCGGAGCGAACTGACGAGCTTTCTGGCCCAAGCTGTCCAGGAAATAGTAATTCAGGCTGCGCGAGCGGCCATGGTCAGAGATTTATTCATACTATAACCCTTTATTCAGCAGCTCCGCTCTCCCCTGGGCAATCCAGTGGTTCAGTGGAGTCACCTCGCAGACAGACCCAGTCCCATTTCAGCGGGAGGGCATCACGACACGAGCCACTTCGCTTCGGGATTCCCATTGAGCTGGAATCTCGATGCAAAAGACGACCCGATATGCGCGAAACCCGCAGAGGGTCTGATGCCCACTTGCGAGTGGCAGCTATTGATGATTCGTTAACGAATGTCAACGTGCTGTTAAGGCGCTAACATCTGGCTTGAGATTCAGTTCCGCCGCTTTTTCGCGCCTGGAAGCGGCCGTCGGGTTAAAGAGCGTTATATCAGTATGTTATTTAGTGTTTTGAATCGGCGGGTGACGCGAGCTCACCGGCGAGACAGATTCTTGTTTCAATGTGGGACATTGGTGACTGAAGGTGTGTTAAAGCCGGAATCAATGGCTCTCCAGACGCTACGCGTGACGACGCGACACCGCTTGTTTCCAAGCGTAAACACCTAAAATAATGGGATAATTTTGCCGCGGCTGCCGGGCCGTATCACACGCGGCGCGGGGCGTCGGCTTTAAGGGCGCCGACAAATCCTGTTAAGCGTCTCCGCCCGCCGCGATGCAGGAACCCACCGAGTCGCGAACAGATCGGAAGCGTTTGCGACGCCGGCGATCGGTTAGCCGAGCCATTATGTGACGAGCCATGTCGACTCGATGCGCGAATCCTCTACGCGCGGCGTTCGCTATTCGCTGTAATAGCCATCGTATTTGCCGCCATAGCCGTAAGGATCGCCAGAGCCGCCCGTGAAGCGATTGAAAATCGTGCCAAGAAGCGGCGTCGGATGCAGCAATTGCATCGAGCTTTGCAGCTGCTTCTTAGTCGTGACCCCCTGCTCAACGACGAGCAAAATGCCGTCGAGCTGCTCGGCCACCAGCATCGCATCATCATTGGCGAAGACCGGCGGCAGGTCGAAGATCACGATCGCATCGTCACCAAGCGCCCGCGCGCGTGCTACCAGATCCAAAAGCCGGTCGCCGACCATGAGTTCGGCAGAATTCACCTGAGCCGGAAAGGTTGGGTACACCACCAAGTTGCTGGTTCCGATGCGCCTCCCGATCTGCGACAGGGTCAATTCGTCACCGAGCAAATATTCGGTCACGCCCTCGGGACCCTCAAGGCCGAAAATGTCGGCAATTGTCGCACGGCGAAGGTCGAGATCGATTAAAACGGTCCGGCGGTTCGACAACTGGCTCATCGACGCAGCAAGATTGGACGCGACGAATGACTTGCCGGCATTGGGGGCAGGCGAAGTTATCCCGATCAATCGCCCGCCGGTTTCCGCGAGCTTCTTAATGAGCTGGGCGCGCAGCAGATTGAAGGGACGCGAACGGGCGTCCTTCGATTCAAAACCAACCAGCTTCGGACCGATTTCCGGCTGCTCGACGTCCGCAACTTCGCCGATACCTGGCAAGGGCGAAACGGCCGGATGCCCGCTCTGCGGGTTGGGGAGGTTGGTCAAGCTGTTCATCGATCCGTTCTAGCTGTTCGCGCGATGCAATACGCGACCTCGACGGGGCAGAAAAGCGAGTAATCGTTGCAGCCTGGACTTCGGTGCCGATGCGGCGGGGTCGATCGTGGGGATCGACACGAGCGGCATTTCGCCGGTGACCGACCGAATGTCCAGCATATCCCGGATCGGTCGGTAATAAAGCTCGACCAGAAGAATGAGGAACAGCCCAAAACCGAGGCCGAAGGCAAGGCCGCCAGCGATCAGCAACGGCCGATTTGGCGAATTCGGATCCTCGGGAACGACGGGAGGATCAATCACCGACAGTCGCTCGCCCTTTTGCTCGCTCTCGGCCTTGGCGCTCGCCTGCGCCGCGAGCAACCGCGTCGAAACACTCTCATATTGGGTGTTCAGCCCCTCGAGCTTCTGTTGCTGCTGGGCAATCTGCTCCTGAACGAGCGGGGCGCGCGCCTGCGCACTTTGCGCTGCCGACATGCGGCCCATTTCCTGCGCCTTCACCGACTGAAGCGCCGCGATCTGGGCATTATTCGACGCAATCTGTTGATCGACGGTATCGGCGGGTCGTTTCGCCTGGTTGCTATCGGCGAGGCGGCGCGCCTCGGCCAGCCGCCGCTTGGCGATGCCGATATCGGGATGGCCGTCGGAGTACCGCGCCTGCGCGGCGGCGAGTTCGGCTTCGGCGCCCGCCACGAGCGGATCGCGCTCCGCCGCTGATTTACGGGCTTCGCGCTGTGCCGCAAGGAGCGCATTATCACGCTGCAAGGCGATGATCTGAGCGTCATAGCTGCCGCTCGTTCCGCCCATCACCATCATGCCGGGATTCGAAAGCGCGAAGCCGTTTTGCGCCTTGATCGTTTCGATCGACGATTCGAGCGCGGCCATCTGGCTTTGCAGCGCGGTGGCCTGATCGGTCAAAAATTGAACCGTGTTGGTGGCCTGCTCAGAACTTCGCGTCGCGTCGATTAGCAAAACCTGTTCGGTCATGTCTTGCGCGACGGCCTGCGCCGGAGCTGCATCCTTATAATTAAAGCTCAAGGCGAAGGCGATGGTCGACGACCGACCCGCCGACGCCCGTTGCAACTCGGCCGACACCGTTTCGATCGTTGTCGAGCTGCGCATCTTCTCGATGATCTCGGAGAGCGACTTGCTCGACCGCTCGTCGGTGTAAAGACGGTGCTTTTGAATCAGTTCGATCAACCGCGGGCGGCTGAGAACCTGCTGGCGAATCTTGGCGATGCGCTGGTCAACGATATCGAGATCTTGCGATCCCACAACGTCTTCGGGAAGCTGCGGCGATTCGACGAGCAGCGTCGCCGTCGAGCGATACACTGCCGGGAGGGTAAAAGCAGCCACGACCCCCGCGATGAAGCAAAGGATCGTCGGAAAGAGCAGCCAGCGGTATCGCTCGCGGATAATGGTCGGAAGATGCGCGAGCAGATTGCCGCCTTCTTCTTCGTCCCGTTCGTTCCGATCGCCATTCATAGCGTATTTCCGAAGCTGAAGGTTATTCCCACTGCCCCCTGAATATTCGACCGTCGCGCGCCGATGTCGTCCGATGTGTCCGAATAGCCCGCACTGGCAAACAGACGGGTTCGCTCATTGAGGAGGCGTTCGTAACGCGCATATCCCCGGATGCTTTCGAAATCCCCACCAACGCCGGTCAGCGGTGCCGACGCCACCGAATAGCTACCGCCAAGCTGGACGGTTTCGCGCTCCGACAGTCGCAAGGAATAGTTGGCGCCCGCCGATGTCTGTTTGCGAACGCCGCCGATTGCCGATGGAAGCACCTGGCGCGAACCATTGACGCAGAAATTGCTGAGCGAGCCCTTGTAGCAGAGCGTCGCGTTACCGGCGAAGGTTGTCGAGGTGTCGCGTCCCACGGCGAGGTTCGTCCGGGTAAAGGATAGGCCGAAACTGCCCGACGCCTGAAGACGCGATCCCAGCGCCGCGCTTACGGACAATTGGGGCGATAGCGTCCGGGCATCGCCGATGCGCGTATCCTTGAAGTTGCTGATGCTGGCATCGACGACGCCGCCGATCGTGAAACCGTCGTTGATGCGGCGCGAGTAAGCGAGGCGCTGCGACGCATAGTCGGAATCTTGCAGCCGCGCCGCGCCGTAACGATTGGCCCGTGCCGAGGTCGACCAGCGGATTTCGTCGAATTCGCTCGGCGTATAGCGCAAAGACGCATCGGCTGCGGCCTGGTTACGGCGCTGCCGGTCGCCGAGCAAAGTGATATCATTATCGACCGGCAGGGGAAGATCATCAGGGCCAAGCTCTTCGCCGGTGCCGATAGGCCCGACGAAGTCGGTGGTCGATACGCTGCTCGAAATCGAGAAGTTGGCGGCCGCATCCAGGCGTTCGTTGATCCGGTGACTGGCGGCCACATTCGCCGACAGGTTCTGCGCCGAATCATAGCGGCGCATATATTCGACATGCTCGACCCGCCCCGAGACCCTGAGGCTGCTGATGCCGTCCGACCGATAGACGCTGGGCGCCAATTCGAGCCGGAAGGAGGCGACTTCGGTGTCGTCACCGAACGCGAGGAACGGGTTGCTGTCATAAGCTGTCGAAGCCGTGACGGACACATCGCTGCCCGTCTGCGCTCCAACAGGAGAGGCAGAGAGCAGCACCACGGCGCTCGCTGCAAAAAGACAGCGCATCTTTACTCCGAGACTCGCGTCGCCTGAAATAATCAACATCCTCATGGCACGATGACAGTGTCGCCGCTTTCGATCATCGGAATCGCCCGCACCGCGTCGGCACTGATCGATTTGCTCCGCAGGATGCCGGAGAGGCGCGCGGGAATCGTCACCAGGCCGCCATCGGTCTTGCGAATGATGACGATGCTGTCGAGACTGGCAAATTCATCGGCGCCGCCTGCCAGGCTCAGCGCCTCCAGCAGAGTCACGTAGCGACCAGGGGTAAAGGTCCCTGCCGATTTGACCTTTCCGATCACCGAAAATTGCAAGCCTGCGGGATTGCGCACCGCGACGGTCACATCGGGGACATTGCCATCGACATATTTTCCCGCCAACCCAGCCGAAATGAACTGCTCGATTTCCTTGGTCGTTCGACCGGCACCCTGGATGGACCCGACCAACGGAAAGCTTATCGATCCGTCGGGCAGAACTTTGACGGTGCGCTGAAGCTGGTCCTCGCGCCATACGTTGATCTCAAGCTCGTCGCCCGGATTGATGCGATAGACGGGGAGATTGGTCGCGGCGCGCGGCGCACTGGCCGCAGCCGGAGCAGCCTGCAACGCGGCCGACACGAGACTGTTGGCGCTTGCCGGGGCCGCGCACAGGGCCGCGCCAAGACAAAACAATGCTGACGCAATCTTCACTTATCACCTCTAACGGAAACGCAGCGCCCCAGCGGATGGGGCGATTGGACTGACTCAACGCGGAAAGTCAACCGGATTAACCCAAGCCTCTCTATCAATTTATATGTTAAAGACTAAGCGAAAACATCATATCAATTAAGATATTTAACCAGGCTGACGCTTTGAACCTCCTCCCCGCTTCCTGCCGCCTGAACGGCGTTTTGGCTGGCGCCGCTTTGCTGCTTGCGCTGGCCGGCTGCGACGACACTTTGCAGTCAGCTGCCAATAATGCGTCGGTTGCGGAGTCGCAGCTGGCGGCCGGTAACCTCGACGAAGCCCGCGAAAGCATCCGCCGGGCGATTGCAGCGCGCGACGACGTTGCAGGCTATTATGTCCTTCTCGGGCGCATCGAGCTGCGAGCGCAGCGTCCAGCGAGTGCATTCAACGCCTATTCGATGGCGCTCGATCTGCAGGCGGACAATGCGGAGGTGCTGCAAAATATCGCCGAACTCGGCCTGCAAACCGGACGCATTCGCGAAGCTGGGGAAGCTGCGGACAGGATGTTGCTGCTGGCGCCGGGTTCGACGCGGGCGATGCTGGTGAAGGGTTTTATTGCGATCGACAACGGCCAGCTCGACGAAGCGCGCCGCATGGCGACCGAAATCCTTGCCGCAAACGCGAACGACGAGGGCGGCGCCATTCTTTCGGCGCGCATCAATGCCCTGCAAGGCGACATCGCCAAGGCCATGGCGGAGATCACGCGCGCGGTTTCGGTGATCGGCGAAACCGATGCGCTCAATGTGACGTTGCTGGAAATCTATCGCGTGCAAGGCGACGCCAAGGGAATGCGGCGCCTTTTTCCGCTTATCCTGAAAAGCATGACGGATGATTCCGCCTATCAGATCGACTTTATCAACCTGCTCTACAAGAGCGGCGATATCGCTGCAGCGCGCGCGGCAGCGGTCAAGGCGATCGAAGCCAAGCCAAATGATACCGGCCTGCTGCGCGCACTGGGCGACCTGTGGTTGGAATATGATCGCCGGCCCCTCTCCGCGGCGCAGCTGGGCTATCTGGGGGAAAGCGGAACGCGCGCTGCGCAGATTGCACTCGCCCGTTTTTATCTCGGCATCGGCGAACAGGACACGGCGCGGCGTTTGCTGATCCGCCCGTACAGCAGCGGCGTCCCCGAGGCGCAGGGTCTGATGGCCAGGATATGGCTTGCCCAGGGCGACGCCAAGCGCGCCGAGGCGCTCGCAGCCCGGCTGTTGCAACTCGATCCGCGAAACGAGGACAGTCTGTTGGTCCGGAGTGCCCGGCACCTTGCCAGCGGTCGAACCGATCGCGCGATTGAAGACGCCAATGTCGTGGTTTCGGATTCGCCCGAAGAATATTTGGGTTATGTCGCTCTAGCGGACGCCTATAGGGCAAAGGGAAGCAGCATTCGCGCGCGCCAGACATTCGAACGCGGCATGGACGCCCTGCCGCAGAGCCGAATGCTCGCCGACGCATATCGGGATTTCCTGCTGGCTGAAGGGGACACGGCAAGAGTGGTTTCGCTCTATCAGGATCTGGCGACGGCAAAGCCTTCCTCGGTCCCGGCGTGGGCCGCGTTCTCGCGCATGTGCGCCGAGTTTGGAGACGCCCTGTGCGCCGCCAAAGTGAGCAGCGGATTGGCCCGCGCGAAGTCGAGCTTTGCGGTCGACGACCGGCCAGGCACCCCGCATCGCCGGGGTTTGTTCGCGCGCATCACCCCGGAACAGATCTGCGCAACCACAGGTGGCATATGCACGGGAAGCTGAGCCCCCCGCCAAGGCGAACGAACGGCCATATCCGCTTCACATCGAACGTGTTGCGGTCGCTCGGCATCGTCAATGACGTCACCTGTTTTGTTTGTGCCTATGTGCTGGCGATGATCGCCTACGACCTGACGATCGGCTATTATTACGATGCGCGGCTGCACCGGACCGGCGCGATCATCCTGTGCATCAATTATTTCCTCATCCGCGTCTCGCGCGATGGATATGCCGTGGTGAAGGGGCAAGGCGAGGATGTCGGCGGCAGTTCGCTGGCCGACTTCCTGCTTGCCTCGGGGTTGACCACATTGGTCATCCTGCAGCTCGAGATGATGAGCGATTTCTCACGTGGTTTTGCGCTCTACTTCATTGGTTTCAGCATGATTGCGCTCTTCCTGAGCCGCATCCTGTTCCGCAAAGTAATCTCGAAGCTGATGGACCGGGGCGTGGTCGGCCAGCGCGTGGCGATCTATGCCGACAGTGCGAAAGGCGCCGAAAAGGTTGCCAAATTGCTCGAAATCGAGCGCCTGCCCCATCTCAGGATCATTGGTTATGCCGACGATCGCAGGCAAACGAAGCCCGAAGAACGCGAGCTGTCGTACCTGGGCGGTTTCGACGCCTTGCTGCAACTCGCGCGAACGCGGCAGCTCGACCAGGTTATCTTGGCCCTGCCCCAGATTCGCCAAGACCGCCTCGAATATATCGCCGACACGCTGAGCGCAGCTTCGATCGATCTTTGCGTTCTGCCCCGCGAGACCCTTGAGCTCAAAACCGGGTACCGCGTCAATTTCCTCGGTTCGTTGCCAGTCTTTGCGATCTGGCAACAACCCATTCGCGATGTCGATGGAATCGTGAAGGAAGTTCTCGACCGCGGCCTTGCGGTCGTAGCCCTCGTCGTCCTCTCGCCGATCCTTTTGCTCACCTGCCTCGCGATCCGCCTGGAGAGCAAGGGTCCGATCTTGTTCCGGCAAAAGCGCTTCGGGTTTAACAACAATGAGATTTCGGTGCTGAAATTCCGGTCGATGTACATTGACCGGCAGGACACCAGCGGCGCCGAACGCACGCAGAAAAACGATCCGCGCGTCACCCGGGTCGGGCGCTTTATCCGCCGGACCAGCATCGACGAGCTGCCGCAGCTGTTCAACGTCCTCAAGGGCGATATGTCGCTGGTGGGACCCCGACCGCACGCGACGATGATGCGGGTCGGCGACAAATATTATTTCGATGCGGTCAAGGGCTATACTGCGCGTCACCGCGTCAAGCCGGGCATCACCGGACTTGCGCAGGTACGCGGCCTGCGCGGCGAGATCGCGACCACCGAGCGCGCCCGCAAACGTGTCGAATATGACGTCTATTATATCGAGAACTGGTCGCCGTTGCTCGATATCCGGATCATGATCGAAACGGTGCTGAAGCTGATCTGGGACAAAAATGCCTACTGACATGGCGCGGATACGGCCCCGCTTCCTCGACATCGACTTCGATGCGGCGACCTATCGTGAGGTGGGCGAAGAGCTGAGCCGCCTCTCGCAGATGGACACCTTTTCTTTCATCGTGACGCCGAATGTCGATCATGTTCTGATGCTGCATCCGACGTCACCGGTCCCCGCCACGCTCGCGTTCCGGCAAGCCTATGCAGCTGCGGCGATGCGACTGTGCGACAGCCGCATCTTGCAACGTCTTGCGCGCCTGCATGGCCTCACCCTGGAGGTCATCACCGGAAGCGATCTGACCGCGTATCTTTTCGAGAACGGGCGGCTCGACGGGCATAAGGTTGCCATCATCGGCGGCGACGCCGCTATGGTCCCCGAGCTTCGCGAGCGATTCCCGGCCGTCGAGATCGTCCAGCATCAGCCGCCGATGGGCGTGCTCCGCGACGAGCGCGCGCGCGAGGAAATCATCCGCTTTATTGAGCAGGAGCGCGCCCACTATGTGATGCTGGCCATCGGCGCGCCCCAAAGCGAAATCATTGCGCACCGGTGCCTGCTCGCGGGCAAGGCAGCGGGGGTCGGTCTTTGTATCGGCGCATCGATTGAATTCCTGCTCGATCGCAAATCGCGGGCACCGCGGTGGATGCAAGACTTGGGCCTTGAATGGGCCTTTCGCTTGCTCAGCGAGCCCCGCCGTCTCTGGAGACGATATTTGGTGACCGGCCCTCGGATTTTTCTGCTTTCACATCGATGGCGGGCGCGGTGATGGGGCTGTCTCAACTCATGCTCCGCATGCTGCCCAAATCCTCCCTCTCATGGCCCCCTCGCTCCACGAGACACAATGACAGTCAAAACACCCCTGACCTGGCGGGATTATGCTCATGAAAATCGGATATCTGGTCCCGGAATTCCCAGGCCAAACGCACGGTTTTTTCTGGCGCGAAATTCTTCATATTGAAGCGGCAGGCGATTATGTTGCGATATTTTCGACGCGCCGCCCCCGCGATCGTACCACGCATGAATTCTCCGAACTCGCCACACGGCGGACGCTTTACCTGACCGACCTGCGCATGCGCGACGCGCTGTCATGGCTGGGCGCCGCGTTCACCGCTCTCGCGCTGTTGGCCCAAGACGATGTGCGAAGCTTACGAAGCCAAGGCGAAAGCTGGCTCAAGATCTTCGGGCTTGCGGTCGTAGGCGCGCGACTAGCTGCTGTCTGCCGCCGTGAGAAGATTAAACACATTCATGGCCACAGCTGCGCCGATGCGGGCTATGTCCTCGCGCTCAGCAAGCTTTCCGGCGGCCCCCCGTTCAGCCTGTCCCTCCATGGCGATTTGGCTGTCTATGGGCGTGGTCATGATTTCAAGTTCGGCCATGCGAAGTTCGTAGCTTGCGTCACGGACGCGCTGCGCAGGCAAGTGCAGACCCAGTTGCCCGACCTTGCCGAGCAGCCACTGCTGATAAGGATGGGAATCGAGCGCAATCCAGCGGATCAGAAAGGCGACGACTGGAGTCCGCCGCGGGCGCTCAGGATCGTCACCGTGGCGCGCCTTAATCAAATGAAGGGGCATCGGCACGCAATTGCAGCGGTCGCGGTGCTCCAACAACGCGGCGTTCAGATCCACTATGATATAATTGGTGAGGGTGATTACCATTCGGACATCGCCGAGCGGATCGAAAACGCCGGACTGCAGTCCGAGATCAAATTGGTCGGCCCGCTACCGAATGACCAGATCGTCGAACGGCTGTCCCACTATGATGCTTTCGTTCTGCCCAGCGTTGGCCTTGGCGAGGCCGCGCCGGTCGCGGTTATGGAAGCCATGGGTGTCGGCATACCTGTTGTCTGCTCCATCATCGGCGGAACGCCCGAGATGATCGAACATGAGCGAACGGGTTTCCTTTTTCCCCAAGGCGATGAGGCAGCTTTGATCGACATCCTGGCGCGCTTGGCGGACGATCCTGAAACGCGAAAGCGCGTCGGTGATGCTGGACAAGACTATGCGTATAGCAATTTCCTCACGTCGGTCTCTGCCGCCAAGCTCATGCACTGCATTCGCCAATGAACGGACCGATGCAGCGCGTTCTGGTGATTGCGGAGGCTGCCAACCCGGACTGGGTCAGCGTTCCTCTCGTTGGCTGGAACATCGCGACCGCCCTGCGCAGCGTTGCCGACGTGCATATTGTCACGCAGATTCGTAACCGGGCCGCGTTTCTCAGCCGCGGGCTTGTCGAAGGTCACGACTTTACCGCGATCGATTCTGAAGCCTTCGCAGCGCCCTTTTACCGGCTTGCCGAGCGCCTGCGGGGTGGCGACGGCAAGGGATGGACGACCATCACGGCAATGCAGTCGCTGGCCTATCCCTATTTCGAACATCTGGTTTGGCGTCGCTTCGGAAACGCAATCAAATCGGGAGAATATGACGTCGTCCACCGAGTCACGCCGCTCAGTCCGACGGCGCCAAGCAGCTTGGCGCGACGTTGCCGACGCGCTGGCGTCCCGTTCCTGTTGGGACCGTTGAACGGCGGACTTCCCTGGCACGCTGAATATGGTCGGGAACGGATCAAAGAGCGGGAATGGCTTTCCTACATCCGCAAGGCCTATTCCTTCCTCCCAACCATTAGATCGACCTATCGCAATGCCGCGGCAATCATCGCCGGGTCGTGCCATACGATGGACGAGCTATCGCGTCATGGTCGGCCGATGATCTACGTTCCCGAGAACGGGATCGACACCGACCGTTTCGGATCTGCTGCCCGAAGCGCGAAGCGGGGCACAAAGCTTCGTCTGGTGTTCGTCGGGCGCTTGGTCCCCTATAAAGGCGCCGATATCGCAATGGAGGCTTGCCGCGAGCTTTTGAAAGCGGGTCAAGTGCACTTCGATATCATTGGCGACGGTCCTGATATGCCCAGGCTAAGGTCGCTGACGGAAGAACTGGGAATCGAAAATTCGGTGACGCTGCATGGGTGGCAATCCCATGAAGACGTCGCCGAATATTTGCGGAACGCCGATGTGATGGTTTTCCCAAGCGTGCGCGAATTTGGTGGGGGCGTCGTCTTGGAAGCGATGGCATCCGGCGTTGTGCCGATCGTCGTGGGTTATGGCGGGCCGGGCGAACTGGTTACGCCTGCATGCGGTTTCGCGGTTCCGATTGGTCCGCGAAAAGCACTTGTCCAACAGATCGAATCCATTGTCGCCCGCCTCGCCGCCGGCCAACATGATCTTGGAGGCATGTCAGCGGCGGCTGTTTCGCGGATCGAGCAGCTGTACAGCTGGCAAGCGAAGGCTCGGCAGATTGCGCAAGTGTATCAATGGTTGCACTCCTTGCAGGATAGCCCGCCCAGTTTCGGCTTCCTGACGGCGGCCGACACATGATGACGGCGGCAACGAATGAGACGCAAATGAGCGAACCGAGCGTTTCGGCTAGCGTTCCTGACTGGACGCGCGAACAGACGAAGGGCCGCGCGTGGGATCCCTCGCGCGCATTGCTGCGAAGCATAAGGGATTATCAGCGAGCAGAAGGTGCGCTCTCTGGGCTAAGCCGCAAATATGCCGTGCTTCGTCACCGGCTATGGTCGATGATTACCGGCGCCGATATCCCGATCAACGCAGCAATCGGCGGGGGCCTGCTCCTTCCTCACCCGAATGGCGTGGTGATTCACCCCCACGCAAGAATCGGCTGCAACTGCCTGATCTTTCAGCAGGTGACGATCGGAGCAACGTCGAAAGGAATACCCACTATTGGCGGACATGTGGATATTGGAGCCGGTGCGAAGATCATCGGACCAATTCACATCGGCGATCATGCCCAGATTGGTGCCAACGCCGTGGTGCGGGAAAGCGTGCCAGCACATGGTATATTCGTTGCCACGCCGGGATTTCTGTTGGAGCGGCAAAAGTGAAGCTCATTTATACTCGATGAGCCCGGCTTTTCTCCGTGTCGCTGCGACACACAGAAACTTCAACGCGCCATAAGCTTCGGCAAATTTGCCGATAACGCTCAATGCCGCCAACCGGGCCGGATATGGAAAGCGACCCCGCTCCCGCAGCCAAATCCGAACAAACTGGCTCGGATAGGCCAACAGCGGGAGCATGGCCCATGCCAGGGGCCACCCGAACAGTGCGAGGATCACCAGCAGCGCCGCAATCGTAGCGGGCAAGACGATGCCCCAAAAGGCAAACCGCGCCGTCTGCCGTTTCCAGCTCGGCAAACCCGCGGAGCGATATCGCCAGACATGGTCGGCATAAGCGAAACCGGCCCGCACCGTCCGGCGCCACCACTGCGCAAACCGCAGAATGCTGGCATCATGGTCGCCCATTTCTGCATCGATGCGAACGATCGACCATCCGGCGCGTCGGAGCCGAAGACAGAGATCGGGTTCCTCGCCAGCGATCAGCGACTCGTTAAAGCCTCCCGCTGCAGCTAACGTCGCGGCGCGGTGCATGGCGATCCCACCGCAGCTTTCCGCTTCCCCGATCGGAACATTCCACTCATCGTCGCAGATTCGATTGTACAAGCTTTGATGGGGATAACGCTCGCGGAGGCGCCCGAATATTGTCGATACCTTGCTGCTCGCTCGCAACGTCGCTGCCGCCACGTCGAGCCAGCCCGGCGCCATTGTACAGTCACCGTCTATGGTCTGAATAAATCCGATGTCAGAGTGGCGCGCCATAAGATGACGAATGCCAGCATTGCGCGCGCGCGCCGCCGTGAACGGTCGATCGCTCGTCAAAGCGATTGTGTCGATACCCTGAGCAGCGGCATAATCCAGGCTTCCGTCCTGCGACCCTGAGTCCACATAGACCAGCGCGGCTACGCCATTCAGGCTGGCAAGACAGGCTTTGAGCCTTTCTCCCTCATTTCGTCCGATGACAACGACGCCGAGCTTGGGATCAGCCATGGCCGTCCCGGCTCCAGCTCGGAAGTTTTCCGAAACCTCCGCCGACCGCGGGCGCCGATCGGTGGATCTCATCCTTACTTGTCCAGAATCCTGCTTCTCTCATCCCGTCCAGCTCCTCTGGAACCGCGCGCAGGCGTGAAGCAGACGAGAGAATGAGGCGGGGAAGCCCAATCAGCGCGTAACCGAAAAGCCAGGCGAGATTAGCCCAAAGAGCGTAAGCTCTGCCTCCCGCAAGAGCGAAATAGCGCTTTCGAGACCGGTACCAATAGTCAGGCCGGGTCCGCGGCCGAAGCGATTCCTCAACCCCTGTCGAAGCCCCTCCAATATGCTTTACCCGGCTGGCGGGCTGGCTCCAGATACGCCAACCGGCTTGCCTTAAGCGCTGCATAAGTTCTACTTCTTCAAAATAGAGGAAGAAGCCGTCGTCGAACAAGCCGGTATGCTGCAGCGCATCGCGGCGCAACATGACGCTCGCCCCCGTTACCCAATCGACGGGACCGGCTTGCGCAATATCGATGGTGGTCGGCGGCAATGCCAAAAGGCGCCGCAAAGCACTGGTCTGGGCGCCGCGAACGAACTCGTTACGTACCGATGGAAAACGGAAGGCTGAAGCCGACTTCGTGCCGTCAACTTCGAGCAACTGGCTGCCAACCGCGGCAACGTCCGAGTGATTATCGAGAATTTGCGCCAGAGCGGTAATCGCGCCCGGCTCGATCTCTGCGTCGGGATTGAGGAGATAAATATAGGGAGGGAGCTGATCCCCCCGGTGCAACATGGCCTGGTTGTTGGCCCATCCAAAACCCCCGTTGAAGTCCAAAGCGAGAAGTTCGGTCCAATCAGCGATATCCGAGGCGGCCAGAAACGCCCGGAGCTGGGGAACCGAGCCATCGCCCGAACAGCCGTCGACTAGAATGACGGACAAACTGGCACCCGCGGCGCGCTCGCGCGCCACCGCCTCGAGGCATTTTTCAGCCAGCGATGCCGTGCGGTAATTGACGATGACGACAAGGATTTCAGTCACGGGGAAGCGTCTCTGCGCCATCGCCCGCGCGTTCGGTCCGCGTCCAACCGACATCTTGGCCTTTCGCAAAGCCAAAATAGACGGGAAGCTTCCAGATCAGATAGAAGGGCAGTCGGAGCAATGCGCCAAGACTGAGCCATGCCCGCCCTTCGAGCAACCAGTTGACGAAGACAAGACTCGCCGCCGCGGCAATCGCCACGGCGAGAGTGGCAAAGGCGACCCAATATCCCGTAAGCAGCCCGACGGCTCCAAGCAAAAGCAGGATTGCAATCGACGCGAGCAGCAGAAACGCCAAAGGCGGGACGAGCAAATGGAGGCCCAGCTGAAACAGCTTTCGATTGCGCTGCGTCATGCCATTCAAGATGGCGCCAAAACCGTGGGATTTTGCAGTGGCGAGAAACCCGTGCTCCCACCGGGACCGCTGCTCGAAAGTCGCAGCCTCGCTCGCCGCCGCGCTTTCCACGGTCGCCTGCTCGAGATAGACTGGAGCCTCGCCGATCTGCGTAAAATAAAGACCAAGGGTGAGATCTTCGACGATATTTGCGGTCGCCAAAGGCGCGTGTTCGAACTTCTTCCAAGGGAATGCCATCCCGGTACCGGTCAGCACGGCCGCTCCCCCGAGCCGTGCAGCGCCGCGTTGTCGCACGACATTTTTGAACCAGAAGGCGAAATTGGAAATCTGGACCTTCGCCGATGCATCGCGGTCGGGACTTAGAATATAGCGCGCCTGAACAACCGACTGGCTGCCGACGCAATATTTAGCCAGCGTGGCGATCGACACGGAATCGGTCTCGCAATCGGCGTCAAAAACGATCACGCAATCGGGAGGCGCCCCGCGCAAGTTGTCGCGGCCAAAAGCGAGCGCATAGCCTTTACCGCGCCTGTCTGGATCGGATCGTTCAATGACCGCGTGTCCGGCTTGCCGAACCAGCCGGGCGGTCTCGTCTGAACAATTGTCGGCCACGACGAGAAGCCGGATGCTGTCCGATAGCAAAGGCCGGAGCCGCTCAAGCGTACCAAATATGATCGAAGCCTCGTTGTGCGCCGGTATCAGGATGCACGTCGAAGGCAGCGGCCCGGACACAGTGACGGGCTTTAGGCGTAACGTACCAAGCAACGCCTCCACCGTGAAAATCCCAAGCGCAATGATCGGCGGTATCGCAAGCAGCCAGGCGGCCCAAACCAACATGTCAATTGTGTCCGCGGGACGAGCGTTGAAAAAGCATATTCAGTTGACGTCCATTCTTCATCGCATCGTGCTGCGCAACGACGCGCGCGCGCCCATTTCGTCCCATTTCAGCGAGCCGGTCGATTGGAGCATCAATCGCCATGCTCATCGCGTCAACCAGCGCTTCAATCGACCCAGCCGGTATCAGCCACCCGCAACTTGCATCGACCAGTTCAGGCGTTCCTGCAATCGCCGTGACGACAACCGGACGTTCCAGCGCCAAGGCTTCCATGATGACCACCGGGAGACCTTCGGCGAAACTCGGGAGGACCATGGCTCGCGCCTCGCGAAGGTGCTTGATCACGACGTCCGAACTTGCCCATCCCACCAAGTGCACGAACTCCCGCAAGCCGTAGCGCTCGATCATTGCCTCAATTTCCGGCCGCATTTCACCATCGCCGACGATCGACAGCCGGAACTGCTTGCCTCCGTCCTTTAACTTCGACGCGGCCTCGATCAACAACGGGATGCCTTTCTGTCCGCTCAGGCGCGCCACGGCGCAGAGCTGCGGAGTTGCGGGCAGCGCGGCTGCATCAAAGCCGTCCAAGAAGCTGCCGTCCACGCCGCAGCGGACCACCTCGATCTTGTGCCAATCGGTAAAATGGCTCCAGCGCATCAATTGACTGCGGCCATAACTGCTAATCGCCACGCAAAATGCCGAATCGGCGACTTTGCCGCGCAAATCTAGCGCGACTGGCGCGTCGAATTCGTCAGGGCCATGCACGGTGAAACTGAACGGGATGCCCGATAATTTCCCGGCGATCCGCGCCACCATGGCGGGGTTCGTCCCGAAATGCGCATGCAGATGGTCGACACGCTTTACGCGCAATCGGCGAGCCAGCGCACTGGCCTCAGTAAGGTAAGCGGCCCGTCGTACCACGGGGCCGGGCTTCCACTCAACCCCCGCAAAGGCGGTCCGCATCGCTGCAATGAAACGCGCCGGGGAAAGGATCATGGCGCGCAACGTATCGAATAACAGGCGTAACATGCCGAGCCGCAGCAGCACGACGGTCTTCGGCACTTCGGCGCGGTCGCGCTCATCGGGCAACTCTGTGAGCTGCGCAGGGCGGACAGAAAAGCGATAGACGTCGGTGCCTTCGGCTTCAACGGCTTCGATTTCCCGGCGTATGAAGCTATGGCTGGCGGCCGGATAGCGATTTATCAAATAGGCAACTCGCACCGTTCAGCCTTCAAATGAATTTTCCAAAGTGCGACTAGGGCGTTCGACCACCTTTGCAAGAATAGCCTGATTTTGTTAACGATCTTTTTCGTTGGCGAAGTCTGAATGCGCCGCCTAAGCGTGGAAGCTAACCAGGTATTGAATATGACAACCAACGAACATTCTGCGCCAGACGAAGCCCCCCATGCCAAGGCAGCAATCGATCGGCGCAGCGTCGTCGTCGGTCTTGGCCTCGCCGCAGGCGCGGCATTCTCATATTTCAACACGCCGCGCGCCCTGGCGTCCCCCATTGCCGAGGCACGCTTTCAACGCCTGATACCAGCTAACGTCGGCGGCTGGACCTCGCGCAAAAGCGCCGAGCTGGTCGTGCCGGCAGAGGATGAAGGTCAGGACAAGCTTTACGAGAATCTCGAGACGCGGATTTACGAGGGCAACGGCCTTCCAGCGATGATGTTACTGATCGCCTATAGCAGCGTGCAACGGAACGACGTGCAGGTGCACCGTCCGGAGGTGTGCTACCCAGCAGCGGGCTTTCCGATCGTTTGGACAAAACCGGCAACAATCGATGCCGGCAACCGTAAGCTATTGGGGCGCGAGCTCCTGGCCGACCGCGGCGGTCTCAATGAAAGAATCATCTACTGGGTCCGGGTCGGCGACGAGTTTCCGATCGGGTGGGCTGATCAGCGCATTACCATGGCACTATCAAACGCCCGAGGCGTGACCCCCGACGGTGTGCTGTTCAGGGTATCGACGATCGACGAAGATCCTGAGCGTGCGGCAAGCGCCCTCAGGATGTTTATCAAAGCGTTCATCGCGACATCCAGTCCGTCATTCCGCGAGACCGTTCTCTTCTGATAAATGGGGTCGGGCTGCGATCGGCCAGTCCGGATGGTCGTGTTCAAAGGTCATAATGATGAGGCTAGATCGCCGTTCGCTACTCATAGGATCGGCTTCGGGCGCAGGCATTGCGGCTCTTGGCCTCGCGGGTCTGTGGACCGGCGGTTTCACAAGCAGTGCTGTCGAACCGCTCGCGCGCGATGAAAGTTTCCCCAAACTCCCGATCGGAATGAATCTGGCCGGGATCGCGGATTGGGAACCCGGGTTTCCGTTCAAGAACCTGTTTCTCGGTGCGCGGCCGTGGCTGACGCGGAACCTGAGCGGCAGCGGCGCACACGACACCAAGACGCAAACCGCGTTTCAATATGACGACGACGGCTATCCACTTCAGGTACCGGTGGCCGCGCCCGGTGCTCCCGAGCCGCAGACGGTCTTTACTTACGTCCCCAACGTAAGAAAGGCCGGGCGTTATGTCCTGCTATATGACGGCGAAGGCGAGATCGACGGGCTGGCCGCAACCAAGGTGGTGTCGCGCAAGCCCGGGCGGGTGACGCTGCAGATGAGCCACGGCCCAAGCCAGCTGGAAGCGGTGGTCATCAAACGGTCAAAGCTGGGGAACCATATCCGGAACATTCGGATTATCGCCGCCGAGCATGAGTCCAGCAACCTCGCCGACGACCCCTTCCTTCCCGAGTTCCTCGATTTTTGCCGCCCGTTTCACTGCCTGCGCTTCATGGACTGGGCCGCGACAAACAATTCGACCGAGGAGCATTGGAAGGACCGCAAGCGCCCCAGCTTTTACACGATGGTGGCGGTGGCAGGCGATCCGGAAGCTAACTGGGGTCCGGCGCCGACGCCGTTCCAGCTCAAATTTTCGGGCGGCGTTGCAATCGAACTGATGATTCGGCTTAGCAATTTACTCAAGATCGATCCCTGGTTTTGCATCCCGCATCGGGCAACCGACGATTATATCGCGCAATTCGCCAAACTCGTCCGCGAAAAGCTCGACCCGAGCCTGAAGGTCTATCTGGAATATTCCAACGAGGTCTGGAACTGGGGCTTTCACCAGGCTGGCTGGATGCTTCGGTCGCCGTTGGCGGGCGCGCTGGTCGAGGCCAAGGGCGGCAAGGCTTGGAAAGACAGCGAAAAGACCAAGGGCGAGGGCCACCCCGAACGCATCGGCGCATTGTTTCGCCGTACCTTTGCGATCTGGGAACGCGAATGGTCGGGCGATGCCCAAAAACGGCTGATCCGCGTGGGCGCCGTGCAGGCGGCATGGTTCGACGCATCGAAGCGGACGATTCAGTGGTGTCTGGACAATGGCGGATTGGATGCGGTCTCGCCGACAGCGTATATCGGTCCGAATGATGAGATATATGCGAAATGGGCGGAGCAGAGCGCAAGTCTCACGTCAGAGCAGGTCATTGAAGATCTGCAAAGTGAGCTGGCCAGCAGACGGCAAAACAATCCGGGAGCCCAAATCGTAGCGTTTGGCCGAGCACACGGTTTGAAATATGTATCATATGAAAGTGGTCAGCATATTCAGCCGAAAGGGCAGAAGGATTTGCCGTATAATGGGGCGCTTGCGGCGGCCCAGTCGCACCCCCGCATGTATAATCTATACGTTGAGCTGCTGAGGTTTCATCGGGACCTGGGCTGTGAAATGTTCGGCCATTTCAGCAGCGTCGGGCCGCAAGGCACGCGCTGGGGCAGCTGGGGTGCAAAGGCCAGTTATGAGGTGCCCAACGCCGACAGCCCCAAGATGCGGGCGTTGCTCGATTGCAATGTCGCGCGCGCGTAACCCATGATGCGCTGACGAGGGGGCACGGCGATTCCAAACATATTTGCCTATGCGATGCTGGCCTTCTGGCCGGTTGTCACGATGATGCTGTTCATCCTGCTGCCCGCGCATCGCGCGCTGATCTGGTCGGTGCTGGGCGCCTATCTGATTCTGCCGGTCGGCACGTCGTTCGAAATTCCGGTGGTGCCGTCGCTGGACAAGACGGTGATCTCCAACCTGTCGATCCTGCTCTGTTGTTTCCTGTTCGTCCGCGAAAAATGGTCGGGCGCGCTGAAGGACCCGACCGTGATGGGACTGGCAGCGACTTTCGTCCTTTCACCCTTTTTCACCGCCTTTTTCAATCCCGAGCCGCTGATCTATGCCGACCGCTTTATCCCAGGGATGACGATGTACGACGCGCTGGCGCAGGCCGCGGTCAATGCCATCACCCTGATCCCCTTTGTCGCGGCCTATGGCCTGATCAATAACGACGAGCGACGGTGGCAGGTGATCATGATCCTGGTCACCGCCGCGCTGGCCTATTCGGTGCTGATGCTGATCGAGGTGCGGTTGAGCCCGCAGTTACACCGCATGATCTATGGCTTTTTCCCGCATAGCTTTGGCCAGCAGATGCGCGCGGGCGGATTTCGCCCCGTGGTGTTCCTGGGCCACGGATTGTTGGTGGCGATCTTTTGCGCGATGGCGGCAACCGCAGCGATCGCGCGATGGCGCGAAGCAAGGGGGCGGCAAAAAACGCGCGCGGGCGTGATCGCGCTTTATTTCTGGGTTCTGCTGGTGCTGTGCAAATCGGTCGGCGCCATGATCTTGGCGGCAGTTTTCTTGCCGATTGTAGCCTTTCTGCGCGCCAGGCGCGTTGCGATGATCGGCGCCGCCGCGTGCATCATGATGTTGCTGTACCCCGCGATCCGCAGCGCCGGACTGGTCCCTACTGTCACGATATCCGAACTGACGGGCTCGTTCAGCAGCGACCGGCAGGGGTCGTTTGGGGTTCGATTGATCAATGAAGATCAGTTGCTGCAGCGAGCAGCCGAGAAGCCGATCTTCGGTTGGGGCAGTTGGGGCCGCAATCGTATTTTTTCGCCAGAGGATGGCAGAGATATGAGCATAACCGACGGCACCTGGATTATTACGGTGGGGATGTGGGGATGGGTTG
>JAESFK010000309.1_pt1 | contig 28964 bp, 25 predicted proteins | sample 9269391 | NCBI WGS metagenome assembly JAESFK01 (sample SAMN14506231, study PRJNA617097) | algae metagenome | isolation source: Drouetiella hepatica UHER 2000/2452 and co-occurring heterotrophs from... | place: Slovakia: Slovak Paradise National Park, Hrabusice, Kosice Region | collected 2000-01-01
TGCCGCCGATCAGCACGGTGACTTTCGGCACCGTCGCGGTCGCGACCGCGGTGACGAGTTTGGCGCCATGCTTGGCGATCCCCTCGGCCTCATATTTGCCGCCGACCATGAAGCCGCTGATATTCTGGAGGAAGAGCAGCGGGATGCGGCGTTGCTGCGCCAGCTCGATGAAATGCGCGCCCTTGACCGCGCTCTCGCTGAACAGCACGCCGTTGTTGGCAAGGATCGCGACCGGGATGCCCCAGATATGCGCGAAGCCGCACACCAACGTGCTGCCGTAATTGGCCTTGAACTCATGAAACTCGCTGGCGTCGACGATGCGCGCGATCGCCTCGTGGACGTCGTAGGGCGCGCGGACGTCGTCGGGGACGACGCCGTAGATCTGCTCCGGATCATATTTGGGCGGACGCGGGTCTTTCAGCGCGACGTCGAACCCGGTGTCGGCGCCCAGATGGCTGACGATGTCGCGCACGATCGTCAGGGCATGTTCGTCATTCTCGGCGAGATGATCGACGACGCCCGACTTGCGCGCGTGCAGGTCGCCGCCGCCCAGATCCTCGGCGCTGATTTCTTCGCCCGTCGCGGCTTTCACCAGCGGGGGACCGGCGAGGAAGATCGTGCCCTGATTGCGGACGATCACCGTCTCGTCGCTCATCGCGGGGACATAGGCGCCGCCCGCGGTGCAGCTGCCCATCACGCAAGCAATCTGCGGGATGCGCCGCGCCGACATATTCGCCTGATTGAAAAAGATACGCCCGAAATGGTCGCGGTCGGGAAACACCTGATCCTGATGCGGCAGGTTGGCGCCGCCGCTGTCGACCAGATAGATGCACGGCAGGCGGTTTTCGAGCGCGATTTCCTGCGCACGCAGATGCTTTTTCACTGTCAGAGGGTAATAGGTGCCGCCCTTCACCGTCGCGTCGTTGCACACGATCATGCACTGGCGCCCCGACACCCGCCCGATGCCGCAGATCAGCCCCGCACCCGGGACTTCGCCATCGTAGAGGTCGTTCGCTGCAAGTTGGCCGATTTCGAGAAAAGGCGAACCCGGATCGAGCAGGCGTTCGACGCGCTCGCGGGGCAGCAGCTTGCCGCGGCTGGTATGCCGCTCGCGCGACTTTTCGTTGCCGCCCAGCGCCGCTTCGGCGACGCGCGCCCACAGCTCGTCCTTCAGCGCGCGGTTGTGCGCGGCGCGGGCGCGAAACTCGTCGCTGTCGGGATCGACGTTGGTGCCAAGGACCGGTGCGCTCACTGTAAAGTCTCTCCCTGTGTTTTGTCCGGATCGCCCGGTTTATCTTTCAGGATCAGGTAACGATAGACGCCGATCGCGTTGATGATCAGCAACGCAATATTTTGCCAACCGATGCCCTCGCTGTCGGGTTGCAGAAAGCCCCACGCGATCAGTGCGATGCTGCTGGTGACAAAGATGACAAAGGCCCAGCCGGTGCGACGGCGGCCGAGGTTGAGCGAGACGATCAACGCCGCCAGCGTCGAGGCGCCCGCGCCATAATATTGGAGGGCGGTGAGCAGCGTGTCGTTCACGCCGCCGCGCCCAAGATCGCGAACACGCCCGACGCCGTCAGGATCGGCCAGCCAATGTGACGTCCGCGCGTATAGACGGCGTCGAACAACCCCACCGCGGTCCATACCCCACCAACCAGCAGGATCAGGTTGCGCGGCGTGCCGGGCCAGATAACGGTCGCAGCCGACACGATCATCAGCAGCGACATCGCGTGCCAGGCAAAGCGAAACACCTTGCGCGCCAGATCGACCGCCATGATCCCCTGATCGAGCGCGAGCAACGGCTGGATCAGCCGCTTTTCGCCGAGCGCGCCATGTACCAGGGCCGTCGTCGCCATGAAGGCCGCCGACAGCCAGAGCCAGATCACGCCCCGGCGCCGATCAGCTCGCGGCCGATCAGCATGCGGCGGATCTCGTTGGTCCCCGCGCCGATGTCGAGCAGCTTGGCATCGCGCCAGTAACGCTCGACCGGCCAGTCTTTGGTATAGCCCGCGCCGCCGAGCGCCTGGATCGCTTCGCCCGCGACCTTCACCGCATTCTCGCTCGCAAGCAGGATGCAGCCTGCGGCATCGAAGCGCGTTGTCTGCCCCGCGTCGCACGCCTTGGCGACGTTATAGACATAGGAGCGCGCCGACTGGAGCGCGACATACATGTCCGCGACCTTCGCCTGCATCAGCTGGAACGACCCGATCGGCTTGCCGAACTGCTTACGGTCGCGAACATAGGGGATGACGGTATCGAGGCATGCCTGCATGATGCCGAGCTGGAGCCCGGCGAGCACGACGCGCTCATAATCGAGCCCCGACATCAGCACCCCGACGCCGCCATTTTCCGGCCCCATCACCTGCTCTTCGGAGACTTCACAATCGTTGAAGACGAGTTCGGCGGTCGGCGATCCGCGCATCCCGACCTTGTCGATCTTTTGCCCGATGCGGAACCCCGGCATGTCCTTTTCGATCAGGAAAGCGGTGATACCGCGCGATCCGGCCTCTGGGCTCGTCTTGGCATAGACGACCAGCGTGTCGGCGTGGGTTGCGTTGGTGATCCAGAATTTGGTGCCGTTGAGGACGTAACCACCCTGAACGCGATCGGCCTTCAGCTTCATCGAAACGACGTCGCTGCCCGCGCCCGCTTCCGACATCGCGAGGCTGCCGACATGCTCGCCGCTGATCAGCCTGGGCAGATATTTGGCCTTCTGCGCGGCATTGCCCCAGCGGCGAATCTGATTGACGCACAGATTCGAGTGCGCGCCGTAGGACAGGCCGATCGCACCCGATGCCCGCGATACCTCTTCGACCGCGATCACATGCTCGAGATAGCCGAGGCCAAGCCCGCCGAAATCTTCCTCGACGGTGATGCCGTGGAGGCCCAGATCGCCCATCTGCGTCCACAATTCGTCGCGCGGGAACCAGTCTTCGGCGTCGGCTCTGGCGGCGAGCGGCGCAATCTGTTCGTCGGCGAAGCGGGCAGTGGTCTCGCGGATCATGTCGGCGGTTTCGCCGAGCGCGAAATCGAAGTCGGGGGTTGCGCGCATGGTTGGGCCTATCGATCGAGGGCAGGACAGGACGCGATACTGCCCCAAAAATTGATCATATGGAAATTGAAACGATAGGGGATTTGGCATAAGTAAAATCTATGATTAAACGCGCTCATGTCCGCCAGTTTCTCGCCGTCGTCGATGCAGGCAGTTTTACCCAAGCCGCGGCGCGGATCCGGGTGACGCAGCCGGCGTTGTCGAGCGGGGTCGCCGAACTGGAAAAGCTGGTCGGCACACCGCTGTTCATCCGCAACCGCCGTCAGATTCGGCTTACCGAAGCGGGCGGTCGGTTCTTGCCGATCGCACGCGATCTGGAACGCGGGTTTCGCGCCGCCGACGATTTCGGCCGCGAGGATGACCGACAGGCGACAGAACTCAAGCTTGGCGTGATCCGATCGGTTCCAGGGGAGTTTTTGCAGGCGATCGTTACGGCGTTGCGGCCGGGCTTCACGATCGAGCTGATCGAGAACAGCGAATCCGAACTCCGCGCAGCGCTGGGTAGCGGGCGCATCAATCTGGCGCTGGTCCCGCTGCGCTCGGGCGAGCGCGACGATCAGATCATGCCGCTGTACGAAGAGCCGTTGGCGATGTTCATTGCGACCGATCATCCGCTCGCGGGGCGGATCGAGGTTGGCCCCGAGGAACTTGCCGCCGAAACGATGATCGCGCGCCGTTCGTGCGAATTCCTCGACGCCACTAGTCGCTTCTTCACTAGGCACGGCGTGCGCCCGCGCTTTGCCTTGCGCAGCGAAAGCGACGAGCGGTGCCTGCGCATGGTCGCCGCCGGGATCGGAATCACCACCGCGCCGGTGTCGCTGGCGATCGAGGGCATCGTTCCGCTCAAGGTCGCGGGCTATGATTTCCGGCGCGAGCTGGGCTTGATCGTCGATCCGGCATGGGCGGCGCTGCCCGACGTCGATCCGCGGTTGGCCCATGCCCGCGACACGGTGACCGCCATCGGCGCCGAGTGGCGTCGAACACGGGTCGACGCCGCCGCATGACCCGTCACCTTACAAGTCTGGCTTGCATGGCCAAAAGGCCATACAGCTTGATCGCCGGACGCCGCGGCGGCAAGGGCGGGGCATGATCGATACGCTGACCCATCTCGACCGGCTCGAGGCCGAGAGCATCCATATCATGCGCGAAGTGATGGCCGACGCGGCCAAGCCGGTGATGCTGTATAGCGTCGGCAAGGACAGCGCGGTGATGCTGCATCTGGCGCGCAAAGCCTTCTATCCCTCGCCGCCGCCATTCCCGCTGCTGCACGTCGACACGACGTGGAAGTTCCGGGCGATGTACGAACTGCGCGACCGGATGGCCGCCGAGAGCGGCATGGAACTGATCGTCTATCAGAACCCCGAAGCCAAGGAGCGCGGGATCAACCCGTTCGACCACGGCCCGCTCCACACCGACATGTGGAAGACGGAGGGGCTGAAGCAGGCACTCGATCTCTATGGTTTCGACGTCGCCTTTGGCGGCGCGCGGCGTGACGAGGAAAAAAGCCGGGCCAAGGAGCGCATCTTTTCGTTCCGTACCGGCACCCACGGCTGGGATCCGAAGAAGCAGCGCCCCGAGTTGTGGAACCTCTACAATGCCAAAAAGGCCAAGGGCGAAAGCATCCGCGTGTTCCCGATCTCGAACTGGACCGAGCTCGACATCTGGCAATATATTGCGCGCGAAAATATTCCGATCGTGCCGCTCTATTTCGCCGCGCCGCGGCCGACGGTGGAGCGCGACGGCCTGCTGCTGATGGTCGATGACGATCGTTTTCCGCTGCTCCCCGGCGAGACGCCCGTCGAGCGTTCGGTGCGTTTCCGCACCCTCGGTTGCTACCCGCTGACCGGCGCGGTCGAGAGCGAGGCCAAGACGCTGTCCGAGGTCATTCAGGAAATGCTGCTGACGACGACCAGCGAACGGCAGGGCCGCATCATCGACAAGGATGGCGGCGATGCGTCGATGGAGAAGAAGAAGCAGGAGGGGTATTTCTGATGACCACCGACCCTGTTTACGTCACCGACGCGCTGATCGCCGAGGATATCGACGCCTATCTCGCGCAGCATCAGCAGAAATCGCTGCTGCGCTTTATCACATGCGGATCGGTCGACGACGGCAAGTCGACGCTGATCGGGCGGCTGCTCTATGACAGCAAGATGATCTTCGAGGATCAGCTCGCGGTGCTTGAGGCCGACAGCAAGCGCGTCGGCACGCAGGGGCAGGAGATCGACTTCGCGCTGCTGGTGGACGGCCTTGCTGCCGAGCGCGAGCAGGGGATCACGATCGACGTCGCCTATCGTTTTTTCACGACCGAGAAGCGCAAGTTCATCGTCGCCGATACGCCCGGGCATGAGCAATATACGCGCAACATGGTCACCGGCGCCTCGACCGCCGACCTTGCTGTCATCCTGATCGACGCGCGCAAGGGTGTGCTCACGCAGACGCGGCGGCACAGCTTCCTCGCGCATCTGATCGGCATCAAGCATATCGTGCTGGCGGTGAACAAGATGGACCTTGTCGGGTATGATAAGATCGTGTTCGAGCGTATTTTGCTGAGCTATCGTGCCTTTGCCAGCGAGATTGGGATCACCCATTTAACCGCGATCCCGATTTCGGGGTTCAAGGGTGACAATATCACCGCGCTGTCGGACAATATGCCGTGGTTCAAGGGACCGGCGCTGATCGAGCATCTGGAAGGTGTCGAAGTTGCCGCGCAGCGTGACATAAATTCCGATTTTCGCTTTCCTGTTCAATGGGTTAATCGCCCGAACCTTGATTTCAGGGGTTTTTCGGGGCAAATTGCGGGCGGGTCGGTCAGGCCGGGGGATGCGGTGCGCATCCTGCCGAGCGGCAAAACGACGACGGTTGACCGCATTGTCACGCTGGATGGCGACCTTGACGAAGCCGTTGCAGGCCAGTCGGTGACGCTGACACTTTCCGACGAGGTCGATTGCTCGCGCGGTGATGTCATCGCTGCGGCCGATGCACCGCCCGAGGCCGCCGACCAGTTCGAGGCGACTTTGGTGTGGATGGCCGATGAGGCGATGATTGCGGGCCGCGCATATTGGCTGAAGCTTGCGACCCAGACGGTGTCGGCGACGATCCAGCAACCGAAATATGAGATCAACGTCAACACGCTCGACCATCTGGCGGCGAAGACGCTCGAACTCAACGGCATCGGGGTGGTCGAGCTGTCGACCGACAAGCCGATCGTGTTCGAGGCCTATGCCGACAATCGCACGCTGGGCGGCTTTATCCTGATCGACAAGCTGACCAACGCGACCGTCGCGGCGGGGATGCTGCATTTCAGCTTGCGCCGCGCGCAGAATGTCCATTGGCAAGCGAGCGATGTCGATCGCGACATGCGCGCGAACCTGAAGAACCAGCGCCCCGCGCTGCTGTGGTTCACGGGTCTGTCGGGATCGGGCAAATCGACGATCGCCAATCTGGTCGAAAAGAAGCTGCACCGGATGAACCGGCACAGCTTCCTGCTCGACGGCGACAATGTCCGCCACGGGCTGAACCGCGACTTGGGCTTTACCGAGGCCGACCGGATCGAAAATATCCGCCGCGTCGGCGAGGTCGCGAAGCTGATGACCGACGCCGGGTTGATCGTCATCACGGCGTTTATCTCGCCGTTCCGCGTCGAGCGCGACATGGTGCGGTCGATGTTGCCCGAAGGTGAGTTTGTCGAGGTGTTTATCGATACGCCGCTGGCCGAAGCCGAGCGCCGCGATGTGAAAGGCCTGTATAAAAAGGCGCGCACCGGGCAGCTCAAGAATTTCACCGGGATTGACAGCCCGTATGAGGCGCCCGAGACGCCCGAGATCCGCATCGACACGACGGCGATATCGCCCGAGGAAGCCGCGGATCTGATCATCGACCGGCTGCTTGGCTGAGATGACCGAAACCGACGAGCAACTGGCCGAACGGCTCGCCACGGCGGCGGGCGCGGTCCTGCTGGCGCTGCGGGCCGAGGGGCTCGGGGGCAAGGCGCTGGGGCAGGCGGGCGACGAAGCCGCCAACACGATGCTGTGCCGCGAATTGCGCGCGGCGCGCCCCGATGATGCGATCCTGTCCGAAGAGGAAAAGGACAGCGCGGCGCGGCTGGCGTACAACCGGGTGTGGATCATCGATCCGCTCGACGGCACGCGCGAATATGGCGAGGGGCGCGACGATTGGGCGGTGCATGTTGCGCTCGCGGTCGATGGCGTTGCGAGTGTTGGTGCGGTCGCGCTGCCGGGGCTGGGGATCACGCTGACCTCGGGTGCGCCGATGCCGATTCAGCCCGCGAACCCGCCACTGAAAATGCTGGTCAGCCGCACACGCCCTGCCGCCGAGGCCGTTTTTGTGGCCGAACGGATCGGCGCCGAGCTGCTCGCGATGGGATCGGCGGGGGCCAAGGCGATGGCGGTCGTGCGCGGCGAGGCCGATATCTATCTGCACACGGGCGGCCAATATGAATGGGACAATTGCGCACCCGTCGCGGTGGCGCAGGCGGCCGGGCTTTATGTCAGCCGCGTCGATGGGTCGGCGATCCGGTATAACAACGCCGATACATATTTGCCCGATTTGCTGATCTGTCGGGCGGAGGTGGCGGGCGAGGTTTTGCGACTGGCGGCGGAATATTCGTCATACTGAAAAATCCTCCCTGTGGCGAAGCCTTGGGGAGGTGGCAGCGCGTAGCGCTGACAGAGGGGCATTTGGCGCGACGTCGTTGCCCCTCCACCACTTGCTTCGCAAGCGGTCCCCCTCCCCAAGGCTTCGCCACAGGGAGGAGCATTATTCGCCGCGGTGACCGTCGAGTGGTTGCCAGCCGCGTCGTCACCCCCTAATCCGTTGCATCGAGAAACCGAAAAGCGACGGGAGACGCGCAATGACCGACCTGCCTGACACCAACCTAACCATGCTGACCCTCGTGAAACCCGAGGGTGAGCTGGAGGTATCGCTCGAACGGCGCCCGATGCCGACGCCCAAGTCGCACGAGGTGCTGGTCAAGATTCTTGCCACGCCGATCAATCCGTCGGACCTAGGCCTGCTGTTCGGCGGTGCCGATATGTCGACCGCGCGCGCTTCGAACCGCGATAGCCTGCCAGTGATCACCGCCGATATTCCCCCCGCGGGCATGCGTGCAATGGGCGGGCGGATCGGCGAAGCGCTGGCGATCGGCAACGAAGGGTGCGGCACCGTCGTCGCGGCGGGCGATTCGCCCGAGGCACAGGCGCTGCTCGGCAAGACCGTCGCGCTGATCGGCGGCGAAATCTATGCCGAATATCGCTGCCTGCCCGCGCAGATGTGCATGGTCTTGCCCGATGGCACCGATCCGAAAGACGGCGCATCGTGCTTCGTCAATCCGCTGACCAGCCTGGCCTTCACCGAAACGATGAAGGCCGAGGGGCATAGCGCGATCGTACACACCGCTGCGGCGTCGAACCTGGGTCAGATGCTGGTCAAGATTTGCGCCAAGGATGGCATTCCGCTGGTCAACATCGTGCGCAGCGACGCGCAGGTCGACATTCTCAAAGGCATCGGCGCGACGCATATCGTTAACAGCAGCGCCGACGATTTCATCGATCAGCTGGTCGCTGCAATCGTCGCAACGGGCGCGACGATCGGCTTCGACGCGATCGGCGGCGGCAAGCTGTCGGGACAGATCCTGTCGGCGATGGAAGTCGCCGCGGTGAAGCGGATGACGACGTACAGCCGTTATGGTTCGGACACGTTCAAGCAGGTCTATATTTACGGCGCGCTCGACCTGGGGCCGACGGTGCTCAACCGTGCGTTCGGCCTGACCTGGTCCCTGTCGGGCTTCCTGCTGACACCGTTCCTGCAAAAGGCGGGCATGGAAACGAATCTGCGATTGCGCAAGCGCGTCGTTGACGAACTGACGACGACGTTCAAGAGCCACTACAGCCATGAAATCTCGCTCACCGAAGCGCTATCGCTCGACGTCGCCAATGCCTACAACGCCAAGCGGACCGGAGAGAAATATCTGATCCGACCCTGACGAGCTTTCGGCGAGGCGCATATGGCACGACTGACGGCCGCGGTGGGCGACGCCCGCGGCATGGTGAATTTTGCGGCCCGGCAAGGCGTCGATCGCGGGCATTTGCTGGCGGTGGCGGGCATGACCGAGGGCATGCTGGGCAATTTCGAGGCGCGCCTGTCGCTGTCGGCGTACCGGCGGCTGATCGAGACGGGCGCGGCGCTCACGAACGATCCGGCATTTGCGCTGCATTACGCCGAGGCAATTGACGTGTCGGAAATTTCGGTGCTGGGGCTGATCACTCACGCATCGGAAACGATGATCGACGCCTTTGCCCAGATCAATCGCTATACGCGCCTGATTACCGATGTCGCATCGAACGCGCCAAAGCGCTTCACGCTGGAGCGCGATGGGGAAGGGCTTTGGCTGACCGACCATCGCGCCGACCCGAATGACTTTATCGAACTGACCGAAATGTCTTTTGCGCGCATGGTGTGCGGGACGCGCGTGTTCGGCGATACGCCTTTCGTGCTTGAGGTTCATGTCAGCCATTCGGCGCCGCCCTATGCCCGTGAGTATGAAGCGGTCTTTCAGGCGCCGGTGAAGTTTGCGGCGGGTCGCAACGCGATGCGGCTCGACGAACGCTGGCTGACCTATCGGGTGGCGAAACAGCCGCGCTTCACCTTCGGCATCCTGAGTGCGCACGCCGACCGATTGCTGAAGGATTTGCAGGGCAGTGACGATTTTGCGCACCGGATCGAGGCGGTGATCATGCCGCGCCTGCACACCGGCGCGATTGATCTGGCGACGGTCGCGAATGAGCTGGGCTTCAGCCGCCAGACGATTTTCCGGCGGTTGAAGGCTGAGAATACCAGCTATGAAAAGCTGCTCGACGATCTGCGGCACCGATTGGCGCTGAGCTATTTTCAGGAGCGGAAGGTGTCGGTCAACGAAGTCGCCTATCTGCTCGGCTATTCGGCGCCTAGCGCGTTCACGCGGGCGTTCAAACGGTGGACGGGCACGTCGCCGCGCGCGACATTGAAGGGCGTGACGCGCGAAAGCGGCGCCGACGGCTGAAGCGGTCGTTCCATGCAACCTGAAGTCAATATTTTGGGATGCGCGGTCATGGTGCGCCGTGTGTTACTCACCTAGCACAGCTGCCTGCGGGGCGGCCGATCATTCACTTCACTGGCGGCCCCGCCTGGAAAAACAGCGGGACAACACGCCATCATGTTTCAGACCATTCGACAGCGACCACTTTCGGCGGCGGCAATTTACTGGTTCGTTCTGACCTTTATCGGGCAAAGCCTGTTCACCCTCTATATTCTGATCTTCTATGGCCGCGCCAGCGTGACCGGCGATTGGCGCGCGGCGAATGACGTCCTGCCCGACGGGATGATCCCGGGCGACGGACCCGGCAATGCGGCGATCTTTGTCCATTTGCTGTGCGGCGCGCTGATCACCTTTGGTGGGCTGCTCCAGCTCATCCCAAGGGTGCGCATGAAATACCCGCGGTTTCACCGCTGGAACGGGCGGCTGTATATGCTGTCGGCGGTGGTGATGAGCATCGGCGGCTTCTATGTCGCGTGGGGCAGAGGCGAGATCGGGTCGGGCTATGCGACATCGATCAACGGCGTTGTGATTCTGGTCTGCGCCTATTTTGCCACTCGTTTTGCCATGGCGCGCGATTTTGCGCGGCACCAGCCGTGGGCGATCCGGCTGTTCCTCGCGGTGAGCGGGGTCTGGTTCTTGCGTGTGTTCATCATGCTGTGGGTGTTGTTGTTCGGCCCCGACGGGCTGGGCGAGGATCTGGGCGGGCCTGCCGGCGTCGGGCTCAACTATGCCCAGTTCATTGTCCCGATCATGCTGTTCGAATTGTACCGCTGGGCGCAGCGCAGCAAGACCGCGGCGGTTCGTTGGTCGGTCGCGGCGACGCTGTTCATCTGCTCGACTGCGATGGGCGCCGGAATCGTGATGGCTTGGCTGTTCCTGTGGCTACCCAATTTGTAGGCATTTCGCCTAGCGCTTCATGCACTGCCGCACATCGTCGCGCTTATACTCGCTGCAATTCCACAGCGCCTTTTCGAACCCGGCCTTGTCATCGCGCAGATAGGAAAAGGTCATCGCGGCGCGCTGGGTGTCGCTCATCGCGTCGCTGTCGGGTTTCAGCACCGGGTTGGTCCAGCCCATGAACTTGCAATAGGGTTTGTCACCGCACAGCCGCAGCGCGGTCGTCACGAAGCTTTCGGGCGCGGCGCGGCGGTCGAGCTGGGTGTAGATGGTGTCGCGGCCTGCCGCTTCCCCCTCGCCGACGACGACGCGCGCCTCGCCGACCGCGGCGTTGGCATCAACGCCGGTGGCCAGCTCGGTCGGTAAGCCCAACGCCATGGCGTGGAGCGGCGAGATGGCAGCGAGTTTCGCGACGGGTCCGTCGCTGCCCGATACGGCGCCGCGGAATGCGCCGGGGGTGCCCCAATAGCCCGGCCAGCGGAAGAAGAGGTGGGTGTCGACGATCGCGATCTTTTCGAGGCTGTCGCTCCAGTAAGGGCGAACCCAATCCGTGTGATAATGGGTGGCGAGCCCGACGGGCGGGTATGTGCCGCCCGACAGCATCAGGTCGGCGTTATTGCGCGCGCGCTGCCATGCCGCGTCCGAATAGCGGCGGTTCAAGGCGCCATCGCAGGTGAAGGTGAACTGGCACCCGGTGACGCGCTCGGATCCCTGGAACACCACGCCGCAGATCGATTTGGGAAAGGCGGGGTGGCGGGCGCGGTTGATGATGACCTGTCCGACCGCTTGCTGGCCTTTGGCGTCGTCGCCGGCTTCGTAGATCATCGCCGCGGCCAGACAATCGCGGGCGCGGGCTTTGGCATCGCCGTCACCAGCATAGATGAAGGGGCGCGCGGCGATGAAGCCTTTGGTGATCAGCGCGATACGGGCGTTGGCGGCGCGGGCGTCGTCTTCGGCGACCGGGGCGAATTCCATCGGCAGCACTTCGGGTACAACGTCGGCGGGCGGCGCGACCGGGTGCGGGCGCGCGGAGAAGGAACGATCGGCGCTGCGGTCACTGGCGTAGAGCACGAGCCCGATGGCGACCGCGGCCAGCAGCGCGAACAGCCAGCCGGTCCAGTCGCGCTCCCATTCGCGCCGGGGGAGCAACGCCAATTGATCGCCGTCGGGGCACATGCGCTAGCCTCAGATCTCCGGGAGGAAATCGGGGACAGACAGATAGCGTTCGCCGGTGTCGTAGTTGAAACCGAGCACGCGGCTGCCGGGGGGTAGCTCGGCGAGCTTTTGCGCGATCGCGGCGAGCGTGGCGCCCGACGAAATGCCGACCAGCATGCCTTCTTCGGTCGCGGCGCGGCGCGCGTAGGTCTTGGCATCGGCGGCATCGACCTTGATCACCCCGTCCAGCAGGTCGGTGTGCAGGTTGCGCGGAATGAACCCGGCGCCGATGCCCTGGATCGGGTGCGGCGCTGGCTGACCGCCCGAGATGACCGGCGAGGCTTCGGGCTCGACCGCGAACACTTTCAGGTTCGGCCAATGCTGTTTGAGGAACTGCGCCGTGCCGGTGATATGACCGCCGGTGCCAACCCCGGTGATCAGCGCGTCGATTGGGGTGTCCTTGAAGTCGGCGAGGATTTCAGGACCGGTGGTGCGGACATGGACGTCGATATTGGCTTCATTTTCGAACTGCTGCGGCATCCACGCGCCGGGGGTCGTCTCGACCAGCTCGATCGCGCGCTCGATCGCGCCTTTCATGCCCTTTTCGCGCGGCGTCAGGTCAAAGGTCGCGCCATAGGCCAGCATCAGGCGGCGTCGCTCGATTGACATGCTTTCGGGCATCACCAGGACGAGCTTATACCCCTTGACCGCGGCGGCCATCGCCAGGCCGATGCCGGTGTTCCCCGACGTCGGCTCGACGATGGTGCCGCCGGGCTGGAGGCTGCCGTCACGCTCGGCTGCCTCGATCATGGCGAGGCCAATGCGATCCTTGATCGACCCGCCGGGGTTGCTGCGCTCCGACTTGATCCAGACTTCGGCGTCGGGGAACAGCTTGCCCATGCGGATGTGCGGCGTGTTGCCGATGGTATCCAGGATCGAATTGGCTTTCATGATCGGTGCGCTCTTTCGTTGAATTCGAACCGCGGGTCGCGGCGGACGCGATTTGGCCAATCGCCGGCGCGGAGCCAGTGTGCCTCGTCCGCCAGGGCCGGCGTCGGCGCGGGTTGTAACGAGGCGAGCAGATACTGTCCATAAGGCCAGTCGCCGATACGCGAGTCGGCGTTGATATGGCCGAACGGTCCGGCGTTGACGAAGCGAGCGTCCCAGTGCCGTGACAGGCGCCAGACATGCGCGGTCTTGGCATAGGGATCGTCATCGCTGGCGACGACAATCATCGGCGTCTGCGACGACAGGGCTGGCGAGTCGGTAAAGCCCGCGATGCGATGCTTGCCACGCAGCTGGGTCAGGTCGGGCGGCGCGACCAGCAGCGCACCGGCGATGCGGTCGCGGGCGACGCTGCTGGCGCTGGCGAACCAGTGCGCAAAGGCGTGGCAGCCGAGGCTGTGCGCGACGATGAGGACGGGGTCGTGCTCGGCGTCGATCGCGGCGGCGATCCGGTCGACCCACAGGTCTTTATCGGGGGCGTCCCATTGGCCGAGTTCGACGCGCTCGCACCGAGCGAAGCGGCGTTCCCACAGGCTTTGCCAATGGGTCGGGCCACTGTTGTTGAGGCCCGGGATGGTCAGGATTTTATGATGGATAGTCAGGTCATGCATGGCGGTCACTCCGGCAAAAGGAGAGAAGGGAGCCGCGGTGACGGGTGAGGTAGAAATAACTCAATCGATTAAATTGACAATATCGGATCGACAGGCTGACGATGAAATGCGGCGAATGGTTTGGGCTAGTCCGGCTGTTGCTTGAATTGCGGCTCGAATGTTTTGGCGCGTCGCAATTCGGGAAACAGCCACGCCCAGAGCGCGGTGACGCCAATCGCTGCAACCCCGCCGAAAACGACGGCGGGAATCGGCCCGAAAACCGCCGCCATCGAACCGGCGCGCATTTCGCCGAGTTCATTCGACGCTGAGATCGCCAGTCCCGACGCAGCGCTGACGCGGCCGCGCATATGATCGGGCGTGTTGATCTGGATCAAGGTGCCGCGCACGAACACCGAGAACATATCGGCGGCGCCCATCACGACGAGCAGGACGAGCGATAGGGCGAGACTAGTCGAATAGCCAAAGCCGACGGTGGTGGCACCGAAGACTGCGACGGCCCACAGCATCTTGACCCCGACGTCGCGCTCGATCGGACGGATCGCCAAGCCGACCGCGACGCCGACCGAGCCAAAGGCGACGGCAGCGCGCATCAACCCCGCGCCTTCGGGACCGGCGTCCAATATGTCGCGCGCGAAGACGGGAAACATCGCAGTCGCCCCGGCGAGTAGCACCGCGAACAGGTCGAGCGTGATCGTCCCCAAGAGGAAACGTTCGACCCAGACGAACCGCAGCCCGTCGACCATCTCGCGCAGCGGGTGGCGGCGGACTTCGGCGGGCGGCGGCTGCACCGGGCGCACGCGGCTCAAGGTGATGGCCGAAATGGCGAGGAGGATGGCGGCGAAGACATAGACTGCCGCGGGATGCGCCGCATAGATCAGTCCGCCCGCGGCGGGGCCGATCACCGATGCCGATTGCCAGGCGATGCTGCTCATCGCGATGGCGCGCGGCAGCACCGCGGGCGGGACGATGTTGGGCGCGATGGCGCTCATCGCCGGGCCGGAAAAGACGCGCGCGACGCCATGCAGCGCGGCAAGACCGAACAGCAGGGGCAGCGTCAGCCCGTCGGTCCACGTGAACCAGCCAAGCGTCGCGGCGATGACCAGGTCGATGAGGTTCGAGAAGATCGCGACGCGGCGCCGTTCGAAGCGATCGGCGGCCCAGCCCGCGACGGGGGTCAGCACGGCGAGCGGGACGAACTGGAACAGACCGAGCAGCCCGAGCTGAAACGACGCTTCCTTGATCGACATGCCATAGTCGCTGCGCGCGGTATCGTAGAGCTGGTAGCCGATGACGACGACCATCGCGATCGTCGCCATCACCGCGGTGAAGCGCGCGAGCCAGAAATAGCGGAAGTCGGGAAAGCTGAGCGGCGAAGGTGCTTTGGTCGTCGCGTCCGGCATGACCGGTTCTACGCCTTCGGGGGGAGGGATTGTCGCCATCGCGCTTTGCCCTAAACGGCTTTTTGCCGCTGTCCAGTGGCGTTGCAGGTGCCGTTCGTCGATTATCGGATGCCATCGGTCGGCACGGGTGGCAGACGCATGGTCAGGGAAATCCAGGGAGATAGCCGAATGACACGCAAATTTGCCCGCTTTGGCGGCGCCGCCATGGCCGCGACGCTGCTGGTGCTGACCGCCTGCAACGCGTCGGACAACAAGTCCGCCACCGCCGCATCGAGCGCGGCAAGTTGGACCGAATTTCGCGACCAGTTTCTAGCCGGCTATTTTCCGCTCAACCCGACCTTTGCGGTGTATCAGGGCAAGCATGAGTTTGATGGGCAATTGCCCGACTGGTCGCCTGACGGGATCGAGAAGCAGGCGGCTTACCTCGAAAAGACGATCGCCGATGCCAAAGCCTTTGACGGCGAGATGACCGCGGCCGAAAAGTTCGAGCGCGACTATCTGGTGCATGTGGCGCAGGGTCAGCTGTTTTTCCTGCGCGATACCGATTTCGCCCAGAAAAACCCGTCCTATTACACCGGCGCGCTTGATCCCAATGTCTATATCGCGCGGCCCTACGCCGACGCGACCACCCGCATGAAGGCGTTTATCGCCTATGCCGAAAAAGTCCCCGCCGCCGCCGCACAGATCAAGGCCAATCTGAAGCTGCCGCTGCCTGCGACCTTCGTCAAATATGGCACCGCCGGGTTCGGCGGCTTTGCCGATTATTATACGGGAGACGCCAAGGCTGCGTTCGCCAAGGTCAAGGACGAGGCGCTACAGAAGCAGTTCGACGAAGCGGCCGCAAAAGCCGGGGCCGCGATGACCGACCTGGCGAAATATGTCGGATCTCAGCCGGGCACGACCGACGGCTATGCGCTGGGCGCCGACAAATTTGCCCAGATGATCCTTACCAACGAGGGGGTGGATACGCCGCTCGACGAGTTGGAGCGCATCGGTCAGGCTGACCTCAAGCGCAATCAGGATGCGCTTAAAACCGCGTGTGCGACCTATGCCGCCGGGATGACGATCGGCGATTGCATGAAAAAGATGGGCGCCGACAAGCCCGCCGACGGTCCGGTCGCCGAGGCGCGGCGCCAGTTGCCGACGCTGCGCGCCTTCCTGATCGAAAAGGATCTGGTCACGATCCCCGGCACCGAACAGGCGCAGGTCGAGGAATCACCGCCGTACAACCGGCAGAACAGCGCCTATATCGACATCCCCGGCCCGTATGAAACCGGCCTGCCGTCAGTCTATTATATCTCGCCGCCTGACCCGACGTGGGACAAGCAGACGCAGGCCGATTTTGTGCCGGGGCGCAAGGATCTGATGTTCACCTCCGTCCACGAAGTATGGCCGGGGCATTTCCTCAACTTCCTCCATTCGAACCGGGCCGAGAGCATCTTTGGCAAGCTGTTCGTCGGCTATGCCTTTGCCGAGGGATGGGCGCATTATAGCGAAGAGATGATGTGGGACGCTGGACTGGGCGAGGGCGATCCCGAAACCCACATCGGCCAGCTATCGAATGCGCTGCTGCGCAACTGCCGCTATCTCTCCGCGATTGGGCTGCACACCAAGGGAATGACCGTCGCCGACTCCGAAAAGCTGTTCAAGGAACAATGCTATCAGGACGAGGGCAATGCGCGGCAACAAGCGGCGCGCGGTACCTATGATCCGCTCTACCTCAACTACACGATGGGCAAGCTGATGATCCGCAAGCTGCGCGAGGATTGGACGAAGGGCGACCGGACGAAGTGGAAGGCATTTCACGACGAATTCCTGTCCTATGGCGGGCCGCCGATCCCGATGGTCCGCGCGGCGATGATGAAGGAAGAAGCAGCGAAGGCGGTGTTCTGACGGAAGCGGCTGCTGGCGCTGGCGGGGCTTTAGCCCGCTGGCGCCCGCAGCCGTGCGACGAAGAAGCCGTCGAGGCCGCCAGCGTCGCTCAGGACGCCGGGCAGGGTGCGGACAAAACCGTTCGTATCGGGCACAATGCTGTCGGGCAATTCGTCCACGCGCACCGGATCGACGCGCCATGAGGCGTGATTCTCGAGGAAGGTCGCGACCTGATCCTCGCCCTCGGCGCGCTCGAGCGAACAGGTGGCATAGATCAGGGTGCCGCCGGGTTTTACCCAGCGCGCAGCACGCGCGAGCAATTCCGTTTGCAGCACCGCCATCTCGTCGATCTGGCGCGGCTCGATCCGGTGCAGCACGTCGGGGTGACGGCGGAAGATGCCGGTGGCCGAACAGGGCGCGTCGAGCAGCACCGCATCGACAGGCGCGGCGGGTGCCCATGACCGGATGTCGGCCTGCACGATGTCGGCGGCCAGCCCGGTGCGCGCCATATTGGCGCTGAGCCGTTCGAGGCGTTTGGCGCTGGAGTCGACCGCGACGACCTTCCAGTCCGCGGCCGCCAGCTGCATCGTCTTGCCGCCGGGTGCGGCGCACAGATCGAGCGCAGCACAACCGCCGCCCGACCCAAGCAGGCGCGCGGGCAGACTCGCCGCCAGATCCTGAATCCACCAGCCGCCCTCGTTGTAGCCCGGCATTGCCTCGACGGCTTGCCCGCGCGGCAGGCGGCGGTGACGGGGGGCGAGCGATATCGCGTCGGGCCACTCATCTGCGCCGGGTTCGGCGGCGAAGCTGAGGTCGATCGGCGGCGGTGCGCTCCACGCGTCTTCGGCCGCTTCGACCGTCGCCAAACTCCATTGCTCGGCCCACCGTTCGGCGGTGGGCAGCGGCAGGGTGGCGCGGTCGGGCAGCCGCCATTCGTCCTGCTGCGCGCGCGACAGGATCGCGTGAACCAGCCGCCGCGGACCGCCCGCGACGAGCGGCAGCGCAGTCGCCACCACGGCGTGGGCAGGGCTTTTGAGAACGAGCAGCTGCGCGAGCGCGATCCGCAGCACGGTGCGCGATTTGACGTCGTCGGGCAGAATCTGCGCCGTGGCGCTGTCGATCAGCGCGTCGATGTCGACCATCCAGCGCAAGGTTTCGGACGCGATCGCCACGGCAAAGGCGCGGTCGGCACCGGTCAGTCCCTGCGCCGCTGCGTGCATCGCGACGTCGAGCGGATCGCCGCGGCGAAGGACCGCATCAACCAGACGCAGCGCGGCGCGGCGCGGGGCAGTGCCTGCCGGATCGGGTTCGTTCTGCCCGCGCTGTTTGGGACGCCGCGGGCGATCAACCATGACGAGGTGCGGCGAGGCTGGCGTGAGGCATGAAAAATCCTATATGATGTGCGTTATGACCGAACGCAGCGAAACGGAAACTATCGGCGGCACGCCGCGCGCGGCGAAGCGTCCGGCGCATGTGAAGGCACCTGCCAGCTGGACCACCAGCCCAGTACCACCCCCGGCGCCGATCCGCGAGGAAAAGGCCGCGGATCAACCCGGCGGACGCAACCCGGTGCGCTATGGCGACTGGGAGCTGAAAGGCATTGCCGTCGATTTTTAACGACGCGGCAACCGGGGGTGTCAAAAAGGATTCATCCGCCCCATCAGCCCGGTGCGATCGACCAACTGATGCTTCAGCGCCGCAAGAATGTGGATCGCCGCGAGCGCCAGCATCGTGAGACCGAGCACCTCGTGCCGGTCGTGCATCACATCGGCCAGACCTTCGTTCGGTGCGACGATCGTCGGGATCGTGAACAGGCCAAAGAAGTCGATTGGCCGATCCGCCGCCGACATCCACACCCAGCCCGACAGCGGCAGCAGGATCAGCAGCGCGTAGAAGAGGAAATGCGTGATCTTGCTGAGCCCCCGCTGCCACGCTGGGATCGTTGCGGGCAGGGGCGGCGGCTTATGCCCGACCCGCCACAGGATGCGAATGACGGTCAGGGCCAGCACGGTGATGCCCAGCGCCTTGTGAATATTCATCGCGGCGCGCTGCGTTTCGCGGGGCAAACCCTCGGTCAACATGGCGAGGCCGATATTGGCGATGACCGCCAGGCCGATCAGCCAGTGGAGCCAGATGGCCACCTTGGTATAACGCGGTCCGGCGGTGCCGGTGGTTTCTGCCAGGGTGGCCATCGGTTTCATGCTCCTCAGATCGCCGGGACTTCCTGCATTTCCGGGATCTTGCCCGCTTTGACCTGTTCGGCGAACACTTCGCGCATCAGTTGCAGCGAGAAGAGATGCGCAAAGATCAGGCCGAGGATGCCGTTCTGCATCATCTTGCGCAGCACGTCGCCGCGCAGCTCGCGCAGCTTGTTCTCGTCGACCATCTGGAAACCGCGGTAGATATAGGGCTTGTCATTGCCTTCCTGCTGGATGCTGACTTCGCCTTCCATCAGCAGGTCAGCCTTTTTCAGTTCGTCCATGAACATGCCGGTGCGCTGTCCAGCTTCTTCGAAATTCTTGCAGAATTCGAGCACAGCCTGAACCGGAGCGGCGGGCTGGCCGTTCTCGAACAGCACGTCGCCTTCGTCAAACTTGCCGACCGCGCCCGACGTCGGGTCGAAGCACAGCGACAATTCGTCCGAATCCTGCTGCAGCCGGGCGAGCAGGAACGGGTAACGGCGGACATAGGCCGGCACATAGACGGGGTTGAGCAGCTTGCCTTCATCGTCGACGAAGGTGTTCACACCTTCGTTGAGGCCCATCAGCGCCAGCGGCACCGGATTGTCACCCGCCGAAAAGACGATCGGGAAAAAGCGGCAGGCCGACACGAATTCGTCCGACGTCAGCGGGATCGCGTGCTGGTTGACCAGGAAATCGGCCTTGTCCAGCGGACGTGCGTGGAAATCGGCATGGTCGACGCTCGAAAGCGGCATCAAGTCTTTGTAGAACAGCGGCAGGTTGGCAGGGGCGGGCGCAGTGGCCATGATAAAACTCCGGTAGGGTGTCCCGACCAGCCGGGACGCAAAAGATAACTGCGCGCCTTATTGACCTGCGCCGCGCGGCGCAAGGGGGCGATGGTGCGCGGGGGAACAGGTCAGCCGATCAGCTTGCCCGGATTGAAGATACCCGCCGGGTCGAGACCGACCTTGATCCCGCGCAGCGCCGCCAGCCGCGCCGGGCTATCTAGCTCCGCGAGGACATCGCGCTTCATCTGACCGATGCCATGTTCGGCCGAGATCGAACCGCCGAGTTCGATGACGTGTTTATAGACCAGCCGACTGACCGCGGCGCCATGCTCTGCGAGCCATGTGGACCCATCGATGCCGACCGGCGGCTGGACATGGTGATGGACATTGCCGTCGCCCAGATGCCCGAACGAAAGCGCACGGGTGCCGGGGAAAGCCGCGGTGAGCCGGGCCGGATTGTCGGCAATGAAGGTCGGCATCAGGTCGACAGGAACGCTGACGTCATGCTGCAACGCCGGTCCTTCAGCACGCTCCGCTTCGGAGATGGAGTCGCGCAGGCGCCAGAAATCTTCGCTTTCGCGGTCGTTCTTGGCGATCACGACGTCGCGGATCAATCCGGCGTCGAGCGCGGCGGCGAGTTCGCGTTCCAATGCGTCGCCGAGCGCCTGATCGCTCTCACCCGCCAATTCGGCCAGCACATACCAAGGATGTGGCGTGGCAATCGGGGCGCGGGTTTGCGGGATATGCCGCAGTACGGCATCCAGGCAAGCGTGCGGGATGATCTCGAACCCTTCGAGCTCGCGCCCGATGCTGGCGTCGAGCTGGCGGAGCAGATGGAGCGCGCGGTCGGGTGACTCGATCGCGATCCAGGCAGTGCGGCGTGCGGTTGCCGCGGGAACAAGGTGCAGGGTGGCGGCGGTGACGATGCCCAGCGTTCCCTCAGCCCCGCAGAGCAGGTGGCGCAGGTCATAACCGCGATTGTCCTTTTTGAGCGGGGCGAGGCCGTCGAAGATGCTGCCGTCGGGCAGCACCGCCTCGATCCCCGCGACCAGCGCGCGCATCGTGCCGTGGCGCAGCACCTGCGTGCCGCCCGCGTTGGTCGATACAAGCCCGCCGATCGTCGCCGAACCCTTGCCGCCCAGGGTGAGGGGAAAGCGCAGGCCATGGGCGAGCGCTTCGTGATGGAAGGTTTCGAGGATCACGCCCGCGTCGGCTACCGCGATCCGCGCAGCGATGTCGATTGAACGCACCTGATTCATCCGGCGCAGGCTGAGCAACAGCTGGTTGCCGCCCGTGTCGGGGGTGGCGCCGCCGACCATGCCGCTGTTGCCGCCCTGCGGTACCAGCGCGACCTGTTCTTTGGCACAAAGACTGACGACGGCGGCGACCTCTTCGGTCGAAGCCGGGGACAGCATCGCCGCAGCGCGTCCGGTATATTTACCGCGCCAGTCGGTGAGCCACGGTGCCATGGTTTCGGCATCCGCCGTATAGCCTTTCGGTCCCAACACCGCGGCCAGGCGATCAAGGAACGCTTCCGATGGCGCACGGTTCATGCGTTGCGTTCCGATCTTGTGAGAGCGAGAGAGCGAATATAGTTCATTTGATGTTCAATCATGGCTGTTAAAGCGAGCGTTGGATGAATATCAGGTTTTCGTCCAGCGGGTATGGGCGCGGGAGCGACGAGTGAGCAGCAATTTCTGTCAGGATGCCGAAGGAGCGGCAGCGCGCTTGTGCTGACGGCGGCAGCCCTGTGGATTGCGGCGGCCGCGCCTGCTGTCGATGCGGCGCCGCCGGTTGCGGCGCCCGAACCGCTGGTCGCGCTCACTGCGCCCACGCCCGAGCAGATCACGTCCTTCTGGCAGGTTGTGATCGAGCAGCAACTGATCATCCGCGTTCCGGCCCAGCGTTCACAGCTCAACAATTTTGCCGCGGGGCCGATGCCGTCGCGGCGGGCGACCGAAATCCCGATCGTGTGGAAAGAAAAAAAGGCACCCAAATGCGTGGCGATGCGCAATATCGCTGGGATGCAGGCGACCCAGCGCGACAGCATCGACATCATTACCCGGCAGAAGCAGCGGCTGCGCGCGCAGCTCAATCGCGGCTGCCGCGCGCTCGACTTTTACGCGGGCTTTTACATGCAGGGCAGCAAGGACGGGAAGCTTTGCGAGGATCGTGATCAGATCCATGCGCGGACCGGTGCCAAGTGCGAGATCGACAAGTTTAGGCTGATGGTTCCCGTGCGCGACGACGATTAGGCGACTGATCGCGCTTTTCGTCGCCATTTCTTGACTTTTCATCGCTATTTGCCCAAGGCCCGCGCAGCGCTGCCCGCGTGGAAGGCTGAGCGTCACCTCTTTTTCCGGACATGATAATCTTATGAAATTTGCCGAGATCGGCCTTTCCGACGAACTTTTACGCGCCATTGACGAGTCGGGCTATGACGAAGCGACGCCGATCCAGGCGGGTGTCATCCCCTCGGTACTGATGATGCGCGACATCATTGGCATCGCCCAGACCGGCACCGGCAAGACCGCGTCGTTCGTGCTGCCGATGATCGACATTCTCGCCCACGGCCGCGCCCGCGCGCGCATGCCGCGCTCGCTGATCCTCGCGCCGACGCGCGAACTCGCGGCGCAGGTGGCTGAGAATTTTGAAAAATATGGCAAGTATCATAAGCTGTCGATGGCGCTGCTGATCGGCGGAGTCCAGATGGGCGATCAGGTCAAGGCGCTCGAAAAGGGCGTCGACGTCCTGATCGCGACGCCGGGCCGCCTGATGGACCTGTTCGAGCGCGGCAAGATTTTGCTCACTGGGTGCAATTTGTTGGTGATCGACGAAGCCGACCGCATGCTCGACATGGGCTTCATCCCCGACATCGAAAATATCTGCACCAAACTGCCCGCGAACCGTCAGACCTTGCTGTTTTCGGCAACGATGCCGGCGCCGATCAAGCGGCTCGCGGACAAGTTCCTGTCGAACCCCAAGACGGTCGAAGTCGCGCGTCCGGCCAGCCGCAACGAGAATATCGAGCAGTTTCTGGTCAAGACATCGGAACGCGGCAAGCGCGACACGCTGCGCAGCCTGATCGAATCCGAAAAGGTTCACACCGCGATCATCTTTTGCAACCGCAAGACGACGGTGCGCGAGCTGGCGAAGGTGCTGCAGCGTTCGGGCTATAATGCGGGCGAAATTCAGGGCGACATGGACCAGTCGAGCCGCACCGCCGAGCTCGACCGTTTCAAGAACGGCACGATCAACATATTGGTCGCATCGGACGTCGCGGCGCGCGGACTCGACGTGAAGGGCGTCAGCCATGTGTTCAACTTCGACGCCCCCTGGCACCCCGACGATTATGTCCACCGCATCGGTCGGACGGGCCGCGCGGGCGCACAGGGGCGCGCTTTTACGCTGGTGACGCCGTCGGATGACGAGGCGATCGACAGCATTCAAAAGCTGACCGGTTACAAGATTCCGGTCCATGGCGTTGATGTGGCGGCGGCCGAAACCGCCCCCGCAGCGCCCAGCGAAGCCGAAGAAAAGCCCCGCCGCGCGCGTTCGGAACGTGGCGGACGTGGCCGCGGCGCAGCGAAGCCGGACAAGGTTGCCGCGCAACCGATCGACGAACCCAAAGCAGATCCGGCAAGAGCGCCCAAACCGCGCGACGATCGCAAACCAGCCGATGCGCCGAAACCGGCGCCCGCACCGCGCCGTGACGATCAGGATGGCCCCGACGACGGCTGGAATGGCCCGATGCCGGGTTTCCTTTCGGTGGGCTTTGGTAGCTGAGAATTTTCTGACTGTTTGAGGCGCTCAACCTAGGAGCCGAAGTCGGCTTTGGCGTGGGGAGCGGACGTTGCCGATCCTCCCCGGGAACGGGGAGGGGAACCAGCGAAGCTGGTGGAGGGGCACCGTCGGTTTGCCTTGCCGGTGAGGAAGTGGATCTCCAGCCGGTTTCCCGAAAAGGTCGGCCCTTTCAGCTTAGCGGTGCGTTAACCTCCCGTGCCCCTCCACCACCCTTCGGGTGGTCCCCCTCCCCCTGCGGGGGAGGATCGCTGAAGTCCGCAGCCGGTCGTTAGCGGCCACAAGACCCTACAGCCGAACGAGCATCTTCCCCATGTTGGCGCCTGAGAATAGGCCCAAAAAGGCATTGGGCGCCGATTCGATCCCGTCGTGCACGGTTTCGCGCATCGTCACCGCGCGGCTGGCGATCAGGCCACCCATGTCGGCGTAGAATTCCTCCATGCAGTCGAAAAACTGGTCGGTGTAGATAAAGCCTTCCATCCGGATCCGCGCCGGGATCGTGCGGATGAGATATTTCATCTCTTGCGCCTTGCCGTCGTTATATACGTCGATCATCCCGCAAATCGCAAAGCGGGCGAATTCATTGGCGGTGGCAAAAGCGGCGTCGAGATGCTCGCCGCCGACATTGTCGAAATAGACGTCGATGCCGGGTTTGCCGAGATCGGCAAGCGCTTGGGTCAGTCCCGACAGCACCGGCGCGGCCTTGTAGTCGACGACGGCATCGGCGCCCAGATCTTTGACCCACGCACATTTTTCAGCGCCCCCCGCCGACCCGATGACGGTCATCTCGCGTGCCTTGGCGATCTGGACCACGGCGGAACCCACCGCGCCAGCCGCCGCCGAGACAAAGATCGTGTCGCCGGGCTTAGCCGCGGCGACGCGGAGCAGACCGATCCACGCGGTGCCGCCGGTCAGCCCCATATTGTGCAGGAATGTCTGCGGGGTCAGCCCCGCCGCCAGTGCATCGGCGGGCAGCTTGTTGGGCATCATGTCGAGGCCGACGACGCCTCCATCGCGCCACCCGCCCATGTGCAGGATCAGGTCGCCCGGCGCAAAGCCCTCCATCCGGCTTTCGATCACCTCACCGATCGCCCCGCCGGTCATCGGCTGATCGATCTGGAAACTCGCCGCATAGCTTTTGGCGTCGTTCATCCGCCCCCGCATATAGGGATCGACCGACAGCCACAGGTTGCGGACGCGCAATTGATCGGGTTCGAGCGGCGTGTCGGGCAAGTCGCGCAGTGCGAAATTGTCCATCGTCGGCAGCCCCTGCGGACGACTGATCAAATGCCAGGCTTTACTCATCGGAACCCCCATTCCCTGATTTCGCATGGCGGTGACGGCGTGATTAGAAAAGCCGTTGCCACTGCAATGCGGTGCGTTTATTACGCCGCGGTCGCGGGGCCGTAGCTCAGATGGGAGAGCGCTGCAATCGCACTGCAGAGGTCAGGGGTTCGATTCCCCTCGGCTCCACCAGCGACCTTCCCGCACTATCGGGCTACAGATCGCACGGCATGGCCTTGGCTATTGCTAGTTATTATATCCGCGTCGTTTCTTTAAAGATCGAGTAAATACGGCTGTTGCGATAAAGGCGTTGGGCGCCGCGTGCCCCGTCCAACGGCACCTCCCGCGGACCCTTGCCAGCGACGCCCTTGGTTCCGTCAGCCCGTGGGCGGGGTCGCTGGATCTGGCTCTTTCTGGGTTGTTAGCAATTGCTGGCGAACGGCGGTCACGAACCGGCTGCGCCAGAAGGCGACGCACAGCGCGAGCAGGATGCCCCAAGGCAGGATCGCGGCGGCGAGCGTCAGGACAAAGGTCAGCGCAGTGCTGCCGCTGCGCATCAATGTCTCGCCAGCGTTCGCGAAGGGGTTTTCGTGGCCGATGCCGGGGAGGCCGCCGTCGCTGACATAGTTGAACGCGACGCTGGTCCATGCAATCCGCGCTTCGCCGGTGCGGCGGCTCTGGCGTTCGTCGCCGACTTGTCCGCGCAGCTGGCTGATCTGGGCGAGCAGTTCGGCGCGCTCGCGCTTGTCGAGCCCGCCCGCTTTGAGCCGGGCTTCGAGCCGTGTGATCTCGGCCTCGGATCCAGCGCTGCGCTGCTGCGAGGCGAGGATCTCGGTACCGACATCTTCGCCGGCCACGCTGGCGTCGGCGAGTACGCCTTCGGCCTTTTCGACGCTGGCGATCGCATTGGCGCCGAACCTGCGGGCGATGCCGGGTTCGAGTTTGAATTGGGTTTGCGCCTCGACGAGCTTTTCGTCGGTGAGCTGATAACGGACGTCGACGATGCGGCAACGCTGGACACCGAGCGTTTCGCAGGCGGCCGCATGGTCCTCCTGCACCTTGGCTATGCGATCGTCGGGGAGGCGGAAGGCGTAGCTATAGTCGAAGGCGACGCCGGGAGCGGCTTCGATGCCGATACGGGGGGCTGCGGCGTCATCGGCGCTTGCTTCGGCTACCGCAGGGGCTTCGGTGTCAGCGGGGGCAGAAACGCCTGCTTCATCGGACGATTGTTCCGAACAGCCGACCAGGGCGAGCGCCATCACGCCCGCTAAGAGCTTCATTTTCATTGAAGATTCCCCCAAAACGCGACTCGATGGCCGCGTGGGATGGCATATCATAACTGTTCTAGTTGACAATAGGCTCAAGCGATCTGGACGAAACTGTCCAATACGCGCTTGGTGCCGGCCTGCTCGAATGCGACCTCCAGCTTGTTGCCGTCAATGTCGGCGATCTCGCCATAGCCGAATTTTTCGTGAAACACGCGCATGCCGATTGCCAGATCGGCGCGGGGTTTGGCGCCGACCGACGCCGCCGGGCCTTTCTCGCTGGGGGCAGGCGCGCGGGTGATCGTCGACGATTGTGCGGTCGCACGCTGCCACGCCGGGCCGCGCGTCATGATCCTCGACGGCTGGCGTTCGGCGACATGCGCGAACGGATCGCCCTGCGCCGACCAGTTGGCGCGCCACAGGCTTTGCCCGCCGCCAAAGCTGTTTTCGCTATCGACATGCTCGGGCGGGATTTCGGCGATGAAGCGGCTGGGGATGCTGCTCATCCACTGGCCGTAAATGCGGCGGTTGGCCGCGTGATAGATGCTGGCGCGCACACGGGCCCGGGTGATCGCGACATAAGCGAGGCGGCGCTCTTCCTCGAGGCTGGCGGTGCCGCCTTCGTCCATCGAACGCTGCGAGGGGAACACCCCATCCTCCCACCCGGCGAGGAAGACATGGTCGAATTCCAGACCTTTGGCGGCGTGAATCGTCATGATGGTGACGGTTTCGGTATCGTCACTCTGGTCGCGGTCCATGACCAAGCTGACATGCTCGAGAAAGGCTTCGAGCGAATCATATTCTTCCATCGCGCGGACGAGTTCGGAGAGGTTTTCGAGGCGGCCCGCAGCTTCGACGCTGCGGTCGGCCTGCAGCATCGCGGTGTAGCCCGATTCGTCGAGGATCAGCTGGGTCAGCTCGGGGTGCGAAAGATTGCCCGCCTTTTCCTGCCAGCCGCGCATCAGCGCGACGAAGTTAGCGAGCTGACGGCGGGCTTGGGGGGTCAGTTCGTCGGTTTCGATAATGCGCGCCGCCGCGCGGAGTAGCGGCACCTGTTCCAGGCGCGCAAACTGGTGGATGCGCGCGAGCGCCTTGTCGCCGAGCCCGCGTTTGGGCGTGTTGATGATGCGCTCGAATGCCAAGTCGTCGGCAGGCGACTGTACGAGGCGGAGATAGGCGAGCGCATCGCGGATTTCGGCGCGTTCGTAGAAACGATAGCCGCCGACGATGCGATACGGCATGCCGATCGCGATGAAGCGGTCTTCGAACTCGCGGGTCTGAAACTGCGCGCGAACGAGGATGGCGGCGCGGTCGAGGCTAACCTTGCGAACCTGAAGCGTCTCGAGCTCCTCACCGATCCGCCGCGCTTCCTCGGGTCCGTCCCACACACCGACCACACGCAGCTTGTCGCCGGGGTCGAGATCGGTCCACAGCGTCTTGCCGAGCCGCCCGCTGTTCTGCGCGATCAGCGCCGAAGCGGCGGCAAGGATCTGAGGGGTCGAGCGGTAATTTTGTTCGAGGCGGATGACGGTCGCGCCGGGGAAATCCTTTTCAAAGCGCAGGATGTTCGCGACCTCGGCGCCGCGCCACGAATAGATCGACTGATCGTCGTCGCCGACGCAGCAGATATTCTTGCGCTGCTGTGCGAGCAGGCGGAGCCAAAGATATTGGCTGGCGTTGGTGTCCTGATATTCGTCGACGAGGATATATTTGAAGCGCTCCTGATACTGCGCCAGCACATCGCGGTGGTTCTTGAGGATGACCAGCATGTGGAGCAGCAGGTCGCCGAAATCGCAGGCATTGAGCGTCTTCAGCCGCGCTTGATAGAGCGAATAGAAATGCTGGCCTTTGCCATCGGCGTATGATTCCCGGTCGGCGGTGTCCAGATCGGAAGGGACGAGGCCGCGGTTTTTCCACTTGTCGATCAGCCCGGCAAGCTGGCGCGCGGGCCAGCGCTTTTCGTCGAGCCCGTCGGCTTGGATCAGTTGCTTGAGCACGCGGAGCTGGTCGTCGGTGTCGAGGATGGTGAAATTGCTTTGCAGGCCCACCAGCTCGGCGTGGCGGCGCAGCATCTTGGCAGCGATGCTGTGAAAGGTACCGAGCCAAGCCATGCCCTCGACCGCATCGCCCATCATCCGCCCAATGCGTTCGCGCATCTCGCGCGCGGCCTTGTTGGTGAAGGTGACCGCGAGGATTTCGGACGGCCAGGCGCGCCGCGTCGCGATGATGTGGCCGAGCCGGGCGGTGAGCGCCGCGGTCTTGCCGGTCCCAGCGCCTGCGAGCATCAGCACCGGGCCTTCGGTGGTCAGCACCGCCTGCCGCTGCGGCCCGTTCAATCCTTGCAGATAGGGCGGGTCCGACGGATCGGGCGGGGGCAGGTCGGGCAGCGAGGCAGGGGGCAGGGTCACGCGCGAACGATTAGGGAACGCGGGGCGGGCTGTCCAGCGTGGGGAGGCGCATTTTCGCCTTGCGCCGATCGCCCCGTCGCGTCCAAGGCGGCGCCCACAACCAAGGGGAGGGGCGTAGGCCGTGGATCTGGCACCTTATCGCAAGCA
>JAESFK010000310.1_pt1 | contig 28952 bp, 25 predicted proteins | sample 9269391 | NCBI WGS metagenome assembly JAESFK01 (sample SAMN14506231, study PRJNA617097) | algae metagenome | isolation source: Drouetiella hepatica UHER 2000/2452 and co-occurring heterotrophs from... | place: Slovakia: Slovak Paradise National Park, Hrabusice, Kosice Region | collected 2000-01-01
GGGCGCGGGCAGCGCCACGTTCAGCGACAGGTGATGGCCCTCGAACCGCCATCCCCAGGGAAAGCGGCCCGGCGTGCCGAACACCGAGACAAAATAGCGGTCCGGATCGCGGAAACTGCCCTGTTGTTCGCGCAACACGCCTTCGAGCAGGCGCACGCCCTCCAGGAGTTCGAGGCCGCGCTGGTTCAGTACCGAGGCGAACAGCGCGCGGGCGGCGTCGGCCTGGTCGGCACGCATATCGCCCAAGGCGAGGCCCAGGCGGCTGCGCGGGATGTAGTGCCAGTCGAGGCGATTGGCCGCGTCGAAGGCGATCATCGCCTTCCGGCGCTGGCCGTCGTCGAGGGAGAGGAGGAAGCGATTGGCGGCATCGGCGATGCGCTGGGCGGCATCGACCGTCTGGGCGCTTGCGCTGCCGAACGGCAGCAGCGCCGCCGCCGCCAGCACGGTCCGCCGGGTCGGCGGGCCATGGTGATGATGGGGATGGTCGTGAGACTCGTCGTGCGGATGCCAGCCGTCGTGCGGCATGGCCGGCCCGTCAGGTCGAGGTCTTGGGATATTTCAGCGAGCAGCCATAGGCGCGGGTCGAGGCGTCGGCCACCGGCTTGCCAGCCAGAACCTGGTCGAGTGCCACGCGCACATACTGCGTCGCCTTCGGAATGTCGGCGGCGCTCGAGGAGGGGATCGAGTCGATGCCGCCCTTGTAGACCAGGATGCCGTTGGCATCGATGATGTACATGTGCGGCGTCACAGTGGCGCCATAGGCGCGCGCGACCTTGCTCTGCGGGTCAAGCAGCACGGCCGCGGGCGCGGCATTGCGGCTCTTGGTGAGGTCGTTGGCCTGCGTGGCCGTTACATGGCCCTGCTCGCCGGTGGCGGAGGAGGCGACCGTCAGCCAGACGACGCCCTTGGCGGCGGCTTCGCGCTGCTGGTCCTGCATGTTGTTGGACGTGTAGTGCTTGCGCACGTAAGGGCAGTCGTGATTCGTGGTCTCGAGGACCACGACCTTGCCCTTGAGGTCGGCCAGCGACCAGCTCTTGCCGTTGCTGTCGACGGCGGTGAACTGCGGCGCCGGCTTGCCGATATCGGGGCTGGCGGTGGCGAAGGCGGCGGCGGGCGCGAGGGCGAGTGCGGCGCCACCGATCATCAGGGAACGACGGGGAACATTCAGCTTCGACATGACTGCCTCCTAACGCTTGGCTTGCTGGATTGACGACAACTCCGACAGGATCAGCGACTCGGTGAGGACCTGCGGCAGGATCTTCGGCCGATCCGCCCCCGGCGCCCAGAACAGGTAGAGCGGAACGCCGGCACGGCCGAGTTCCTTCAGGACGCCGGTGATCTCGGCATCGCGGTTGGTCCAGTCACCCTTGAGCTTGACGACGCCCGCCTGCTCGAACGCCTTCCGGCTGGCCGGCGTTTCGAGCGCGACGCGCTCGTTGACCAAGCAAGTAATGCACCAGGCGGCGGTGAAGTCGACGAAGACCGGCTTGCCGGCGGCCACGGCCTCGGCCATGCGGGCGCGCGAGAAGCGTTCCCAGCCCTCGAAACTCACGCCGGCGCTCGGACCGCCGGACGCCGAGGCGGCGGTCGCGGGACTGTCATCGAGCTTGAGCGTCGCGGCAAAGGCCAGCAGCACGGCGCCCGCGGCGAGCCCACGGCGTGCCCAGGTGCCGGCCGACTCAGCCGTACCGATGCGCAGCAGCCAGATGGCGAAGGCGATCAGGATCATCCCGCCCAGCGCATAGAGCACGCCGTCGGCACCGGTCTGCTGGGTCAGCACCCAGATCATCCAGACGGCGGAGGCATACATCGGGAAGGCGAGGAACTGGCGCAGCCGGTCCATCCACGGGCCGGGCCGCGGCATCAACCGCTGCAGCGCGGGCGTCATCGACAGCGCCAGATAGGGCAGGGCGAGGCCGAGGCCCATCGCCAGCAGCACCGCGACCGTGGCGGGCGCGGGCTGGCTGAGCGCAAAGCCCAGCGCGGCGGCCATGAACGGCGCGGTGCAGGGCGTCGCCACGATCACCGCCAGGACGCCGGTGAAGAAGGCGCCCGTGGTGCCGCCGCGGGAGGCGAGGCCCTGGCCGACGCCGGCCAAGCGGCCGCCGACCTCGAACACGCCCGAGAGATTGAGCCCGACCACGAAGAACAGATAGGCGATCAGCAGCGAAAAGACCGGCGACTGGAACTGGAACCCCCAGCTCACCTCGCCGACGCTCGAGCGGATCGCGATCACGATTCCGGCCATGGCGGCGAACGAGGCGAGGACGCCCGCCGTATAGGCGAGCCCATCGCGGCGCATCTCGCTGCGTTCATGCCCGGCGAGGCGGGCAAAGGCCGCGGCCTTCATGGCCAGCACCGGAAACACGCACGGCATCAGGTTCAGGATCAGGCCGCCCAGCAGCGCGAACAGCAGCGCCTGCACGAGCGAGAGCTGCTCGGCGCCCAGCGCATTGGCCAGTGACGCCGTTGTGGCCGGCAGGAACGCCGGATCGAGCCTGGCCGAGAGGTCGAAGGCCTGCTTCACGTTGCCGTCGGCCGTCTTCTCGGTGAGCACCAGCGTTCCGGTGAGGTCGGCGGCCATCGCGGTCTTGGCGTCGCCCTTCTTCAGGGGAATGCGGATGCCCTCGGCGGTGACCGTGGCACTCTGCTTGGCCATGGTGGCGACGGGTCCCCACTCGGCCGGGAAGAAATAGACGTCGCTCACCGAGTCGGGTTTCAGGCCCTTGGCCTCGACCAGCAGGGTGGGATCGCCGTTCTTGGACAGGCCGTAGCGGGCGGGCCACGGGCTGGCCGTCGGCACGGCACGACGCGCCTGCTCGAACAGGGTGCGCGTGGCGGGCGGCGCCGGCGTTGCGGCGTTACCCGATGGCAGCACCAGCTCGAACCTGCCCTCTTCTGGGATGCAGACATCCTCGCAGACGAGCCAGTTGGCCTCGGCCGCCAGCGTGAGCGGACCCGCGAGATCGGCCGGCGGCGTGATGCGCACCAGCAGCACCGACTCGTCCTTGAAGCCGTAATTGATGACGCCGCCGATATCGAACAGGGTCGGGGCCGGCCAGACGATCGGATCGGCCTTGGCGCCCTCGGGCAGTTTCCACGCAATCTCGGTCGGCAGGCCGGATTCGCCCGGATTCTTCCAGTAGGTGTGCCACCTGGGGCGCATCGTCTGGCGCAGCCCGACCCAGAACGGTTCGCCGGGCTTGACCGTCGCGACCTCGGAGACGAGCTCGGACCGCACATTGTCGGTCGTCACGACAGCAGCCGGAGCCGGCTGCGCAAGAGCCGGTTGCGCAAGAACCGGGCCCGTCATGAGCACGAGCAGAAGGGCGAGGAAACGTACCATCGCCTTCCTAAGTGACCCCAGCCCGTGGCGCTTGCAAGGCAATCCGGATCAAGCCGGCGTGATATTTTGCCCAGACTCCCGTGAGCGACTAAGGTCCTGGTCTTACTGGAGAATTCATGTTGCGACTGGATGACCGGCGCCTGCTTGGCGCCCTCGACGAGTTGGCTTCCCTCGGCGCCATCGACGGCGGCGGCTGCGCCCGGCTGGCGCTGACCGACGAAGACAGGGCCGGCCGGGACCTGGTCGTGGGCTGGATGAAGGCGCTGGGCCTCGCCGTGACGATCGACGCGATCGGCAACGTGATCGGCGTGCGTGCCGGCGCCGAAGACCTCGCGCCCGTCATGACCGGCAGCCATGTCGATACGGTCCGCACCGGCGGCCGCTATGACGGCAACTACGGCGTCCTGGCGGGTCTCGAAGTCGTGCGCGCCTTGAACGAGGCCGGCGTGACGACGCGCCGCCCGATCGCCGTCGCCGTCTTCACCAACGAAGAAGGGGCACGCTTCCAGCCCGACATGATGGGCAGCCTAGTCTATGTCGGCGGCCTCGGGCTCAACGAGGCCTATGCGGCGGCCGACAAGGACGGCGCCTCGGTCGGCGACGAGCTGCGGCGCATCGGCTATCTCGGGCCGGGAAAGCCGGGCGCGGTGAAGCCGCACGCCTTCGTCGAGCTGCATATCGAGCAGGGCCCGATCCTCGACGAGGAGAAGGTCCGGATCGGCGTCGTCGAGAGCGTACAGGGCATCTCGTGGACCGAATACACGGTGACCGGCGTCTCCAACCATGCCGGCACGACGCCGATGCGCCTGCGCCGCGACGCGGGCTACCTTGCGGCCTCGGTCAACCTGTTCGCCCGAAAGCTCGCCTGGGAGATGGGCGGCAACCAGGTCGCCACGGTGGGCTCGCTGGTGCTGCGGCCCAACCTCATCAACGTCGTGCCCAATCGCGCGGTCTTCTCCGTCGACCTGCGCAACACCGACGAGGCGAAGCTCAAGGACGCCGAGGCGCGGGTCGCGGCGCACATCGCGGAGGTCGCGAAGGCCGAGCGGGTCGAGGTCGAGGCCAGAGTGCTGGCGCGCTTCGAGCCGGTGATCTTCGACGCGGGCCTGGTCGACCGGGTGGAGCATCACGCTAAAGCGCTGTCGCTCAGCACGCGGCGCATGCCGTCGGGCGCCGGCCACGACGCCCAGATGATGCAGCGCCTCTGCCCGACGGCCATGATCTTCGTGCCGTCCGTCGCGGGCCTCAGCCACAATGTGAAGGAGCACACCGAGGCCGCCGACCTCGCGGCCGGCGCGCAGGTGCTGCTGAACGTGATGCTGGAACTGGCCGGGTAGGCCGTGAAGCAGCCTGCGAACAATCTCGCCGAGCAGGTCATGGCGCGGCTGAGCGCCGATATCCGCGGCGGCCGTCTCGCGCCCGGCACGCGCCTGCCGACCGAACAGGCGCTGACGGCCGAGCTGGGCGTGAGCCGCACGGTGGTCCGCGAAGCCGTGGCGGCATTGCGCGCCGACGGGCTGGTCGTGACTCGCCGCGGCTCCGGCGCCTATGTCGCCGATCCCGCCGCCGGACCCTTCCGCATCGTGCCGCCGCGCGACACGTCATTGGCCGACGTCCTGAACGTCATGGAGCTGCGCCTGGCGGTCGAGGTGCAGGCTGCGGGCCTTGCCGCCGAGCGCGCCGGCCGCAGGCAGCTTGCATCGATCCGCGCGGCGTGGCGCGCGATCGACGACGCCCTCCAGCGCGGCGAAGGCGCCGTCGCCGAGGAATTCGCCTTTCATCGCGCCATCGCCGAGGCCACCGGAAACGACCAGTTCCCGCGCTTCCTGGCCTATCTCGGCAGCCACGTGATCCCGCGCCAGAGCGTCCGGCTGGACATCGATACGCCGGCCGACCGCCGTCTCTATCTCGAACGCATCCAGGTCGAACACGCGCGCATCGTGACGGCGATCTCCGGCAAGGACGTGGCCGAGGCGCGGCGCGCCATGCGCGACCATCTCACGCGCTCGCTCGACCGCTATCGAACACTGGCAGGAGGAAACAGGAATGGCCGACGCTAAGGACCCGCGCCACATCGTCTTGACCGGCGCTGCCGGCGGCATCGGCACCATGACGCGGTCCTTGCTGGCCAAGCTCTATCCCGGCCTCGTGCTGAGCGACCGCGTCGAACCGCGGGATCTCCAGCCCGGCGAGACCTTCGTCGCGGCCGACCTCACCAAGCCCGATGAGGTGGGCGCCGCGCTCGAGGGGGCCGACAGCGTCATCCATCTCGGCGGCCACTCGGTAGAGGGCACCTGGGACCAGATCCTGCAGGCCAACATCATCGGCTGCTACAACCTCTTCGAGGCGGCGCGCGAGGCGGGTGTGAAGCGCGTGATCTTCGCCTCGTCCAACCACGCGATCGGCTTCTATCCGCGCAAGAAGCGCATCGGCACCGATGTCACCGTGCGTCCCGACAGCCGTTACGGCGTCAGCAAGGTGTTCGGCGAAGGCCTGGGCGCGCTCTACTCCGACAAGCACGGCATCGCCGTGACCTGCCTCCGCATCGGCAACGTCGGGCCGCTGCCGCTCGACGTGCGGCGCCTCTCCATCTGGATCTCGCCGCGCGATCTCGTGCAGCTCTTCCAGATCGGTCTCGACCATCCCGATCTTCGCTACGAAATCTTTTACGGGGCCTCCGACAATGCGGCGGGCTGGTGGGACAATTCGCGGGCCCATCGATACGGCTACCGTCCGCAGGACAGGGCAGAGGATCACCGCGCCCACGCCGAGGCCGAGCAGGCAAGGATCGGACCAGATGCGGTCGGCGATCTCTTCCAGGGCGGCAGTTTTTGCTCGGCAGAGTTCACCAACGACGTGAAGCGCGCCGGTCCTTAGTTGCTATACTCGCCGCCGAGAGGTGACGATGACGCGATTCCTGACTGTCGGTGCGGCGCAGATGGGTCCCATCCAGCGCAGCCATACCCGTCGTGACGTGGTGGAGCGGCTCATTGCCCATCTGCGCGAGGCCAGCCGCATGGGCTGCGAGCTCGTGGTGTTCCCCGAGCTCACGCTCACGACGTTCTTTCCGCGCTGGTGGATGCAGGATCAGGCCGAGGTCGATTCCTTCTTCGAGCAGGAGATGCCGTCCAACGAGACGGCGGCGCTGTTCACCGAGGCAAAGCGCCTGTCGATGGGCTTCTGTCTCGGTTATGCGGAGCTGGCCAATGAGGGCGGTCGCGTCCGGCGCTTTAACACGTCGATCCTGGTCGAGCGCGACGGCAGTATCGTGGGCAAGTACCGCAAGGTCCATCTGCCGGGCCATGCCGAGCACGAGCCCGAGCGGCCGTTCCAGCATCTCGAGAAGCGCTACTTCGAGGTCGGCAATCTCGGCTTCCCGGTCGTCAAGGCGTTCGGCGGCAACATGGGCATGTGCATCTGCAACGATCGGCGCTGGCCCGAGACTTATCGCGTGATGGGCCTGCAGAACGTCGAGATGGTGTTGCTGGGCTACAACACGCCGCTGCACAACGCGCCGTCGCCCGACCACGACGAGCATTCCTGGTTCCACAACCAGCTTTCCATGCAGGCCGGCGCCTACCAGAACGGCACCTGGGTCGTCGGCGTCGCCAAGGGCGGCACCGAGGAGGGCGTGCCGTCCCTGGCCGACAGCATGATCGTTGCCCCCTCGGGCAAGGTCGTCGCGCGCGCCGGTGGCGACGGCGACGAGCTGATCGTCCATCGCTGCGATCTCGACGCCGGGAAGAGCTACAAGACGACGACCTTCAACTTCGCCGTCCACCGCCAGCCCGACCAGTACCGCATGATCGTCGAGCGCAAGGGCGCGATCGATCCGGCCTGAAGCTCAGACGACTTCGCTCTTCGCGAAGTTGCCATAGGAGCGCTCCGGCGTGCCGCGGAACAGCGACATGTGGGTGTGGGTGGCGACGAACGGGTCGCTCACCGCCTTGCGTCCCAGCACGACCGTCGTGCGACCGGGCCGGTCGAAGCGGTCGCCGTTCGGATGGAAGCCGAAGGATTGCCAGACGCCCATGCCGACCGCTGTCAGCCGGTCGGCCGAGACGATGGTCTCGATCTTCGAGAGGTCGTAGCGGAACTCGCGGATCGTGCCCCAGACGTTGCGCCACTGCTTCTCCTCGGCCAGATCGCGGCCGATCATGAAGTCGGTGAAGGTGCCGAACGCGATCATGTCGTCGGCGAAGATCGGCCGCGCGCCTTCGTAGTCGACGGCGCGGCAATGCTTCGACAGTGTGTCGAACCACTGGCGCACGGCGGCGAGATCGTCGGGAGTAACGGGGTTCCGAAGGTTCATCGCAAGCCTCTCCTCAGAGTCCGAAACGCTGCCAGAGTGCGCGCTCCTCGAGCGCGGCCAGGGTGGCGGGGCCGATACCGGCGATCCCGCCGCCGGTGCCGGTCTGCAGGCCGAAGCGCGACAGCAGGCGCCGCCGCGGGCCGATGACGGGCAGCCGCACCTTGTCGCCGTAGCGGGCCTGCAGGGTGGCGCGCAGTTCGCCGAATCCGTCGATCAGGCCGAATTCGATGCCGCGTCTGGCCGTCCAGAACTCGCCGGTGAACAGCATGGTCTCGTCGCCCTTCAGCAGCTTGCCGCGCCGCTGCCGGACCCAGTCCTTGAAGCCGTCGTGGATCTCCGCCTGCAGGCGCTTCAGGCGCACGACATCATCGGGTTGCTCGGGCCGGAAGGGATCGAGCATCGACTTGTTCTCGCCCGACGTATGGACGCGACGCTCCACGCCAATGCGCGCGATCAGGTCCTGGAAGCCGAAGCCCGAGCTGATGACCCCGATCGATCCCACGATCGAACTCGGATCGGCGATGATCTCGTCGGCCGCGCAGGCCAGCCAGTAGCCGCCCGAAGCGGCCACATCCTCGACGAAGGCGATGACCGGCAGGCCCTTCTCGGCGGCGTGTAGGCGGATGCGCTGGGCGATCAGCGCAGACTGCACCGGGGAGCCGCCCGGCGAGTTGAGCGACAGCGCGACGGCCTTGGCTCCACGCGTCTCGAAGGCCCGCTTGAGCAGCGGCGCGACCGTTTCGATCGACAGGCCGCGGCTGCCCAGCAGGCCGCCGGACGCGATGACGCCGGAAAGGCGGACGACGGGCACGACCGGCCCGCGACGAAAACGATTCCTGATCCAATTCAGCATGCCGGGCACTGTCGCGGGCATGCCTCTAGAAGGCAAGCGGCTGGCCGTGGCGCAGGATGGCCTCGGCCTCGTCGGTGTAGCCGCCGTCAGGTCGATGCAGGACCAGGGGCGGGGCATCGTGCCGGCGCAAACCGTCCGCACGGCGCGCGCGGACGAGAACGCGCGCGGCCGGCGGCAGTCGCTTCACGGCGACGTTGCCCCAGCCGAGACGGACCAGATCGCCGACGATTTCTTCAAGACGGTCGCTGCGATGGATCACGAGCAGAGTGCCTGCGGGTTTCAGCGCGTCGGTCGCTACCGTTAGCCACCGTGCGAGATCTGCGCTCGATTCGACTGTGGCGAGCGCCTTGCTGCGATCCGGCGACGGATCGGCGACGGCTGCAGGAAGATAGGGTGGATTGGTTACGACATGGTCGAAGGGCGCCATGCCGTGCGGCAGGGGGCGCGCCAGATCGTGAACCACCGTTCGTACCCGGTCCGCTGCGGCATTCAGGGCGGCATTGCGCCCGGCCAGTGCTGCCAGCGCCGGTTGCAGCTCGATTCCGGTGATGGTGCAGCCGCGCACGCGCGCGGCGAGGCAGAGACCCACGGCGCCGACACCCGCGCCGAGATCGAGCACGTTCTCGCCAGGCTTCACGTCGGCGGCGGCGGCCAACAACACGGCGTCCACCGCGATTCGATATCCGCGTCGGGGCTGCAAGAGCTTCACCCTTCCGCCCATCACAGTGTTTTCGGTCGGCGCGGATTCCGTGCTACTCATCTCTCACGATTTTGATTCGCAGTAACAGGCTTCACCGGAGAGTTTGGCCTCCGTCATGGCAACCGTCGTCTCTCTCGAAGGCAAGCGCAAGTCGCCCAGCCTCGAACCGCTCCTGGCGCTCTGCACCGACGACATGGGGCGGGTCGATCGCGAGATCGTGGCGCGCATGCGTTCGCCGGTCGCACTGATTCCCGAGCTCGCCAACCATCTGGTCGGCGCCGGCGGCAAGCGCATGCGTCCGCTGCTCACGGTCGCGGCGGCGCGCCTGTGCGGCTACAGCGAGGCCAGCGACCGCCACATCAAGCTCGCCACCTGTGTCGAGTTCATTCACTCCGCCACCTTGCTGCATGACGATGTCGTCGACGTGAGCGCTCTGCGCCGCGGCAAGCCGACCGCCAACACCGTGTATGGCGACAAGGCGTCGGTGCTGGTCGGCGACTTCCTGTTCACGCGCGCCTTCGAGCTGATGGTCGAGGTCGGCTCGCTCGACATTCTCGGTGTTCTGTCGAATGCCTCATCGACCATCGCCGAGGGCGAGGTGCTGCAGCTGGTCAGCCAGCGCGACATCAGCACGCCCGAGGCGACCTATCTCGAGATCATCAAGGCGAAGACGGCCAAGCTGTTCGCCGCGGCCGCCGAGGTCGGCGCCATGGTGGCCGGCCGCAACGGCCCCGAGAGGGTGGCACTGCGGAGCTTTGGCATGAATCTCGGCATTGCCTTCCAGCTCGTCGACGATGCGCTCGACTATTCCGGTCGCGAGGCCAAGCTCGGCAAGACGGTCGGCGACGACTTCCGCGAGGGCAAGATCACCCTGCCGGTGATCCTCGCCTTCCTGCGCGGCGGCGCCGTCGACCGCGAATTCTGGAAGCGCACGATCGAAAAGCTCGACCAGCGGCCGGGTGATCTCGAACAGGCTTACAGCCTGATCGAACGGCATGGCGCACTCGCCGATACGCTGGAGCGCGCACGTCACTATGGCGCCATGGCGCGCGACGCGCTGGGCCTGTTCCCGAGCACGCCGCTCAAGGCCGCGCTGCTCGAGTCGGTCGACTTCGCCATCGCCCGGGCCCACTGACGCGCCTGCAGCGAAGCGAAGGCGCGGAGCAGAAAAGACGAAGATGCTGGCCAAAGGCTGGTGTGCTGTAATCTGGCATGCCTGTCCGCCATATCCTCGCCATCGACCAGGGTACGACCAGCACCCGTGCCATCGTCTTCGGCTCAGGGGGCCGGCCGGTCGCTTCGGCCCAGAAGGAACTGTCGCAGATCTTTCCCCGGCCCGGCTGGGTCGAGCATGACCCCGAGGAGATCTGGTCGGCGACGGTCGAGGTCTGCCGCGGCGCGCTCGCCGGGGCCAAGCTCGACGCCCGGGAGCTGGCCGGCATCGGCATTACCAACCAGCGCGAAACCACGGTCGTGTGGGATCGCGCCACCGGCAAGCCGATCCACAACGCCATCGTCTGGCAGGACCGGCGCACCGCCGACCGTTGCGCTGCGCTGAAGAAGGAAGGGCACGAGAAGCTCTTCACCGATCGCACCGGGCTGCTGCTCGATCCGTATTTCTCCGGGACGAAGATCGCCTGGATCCTCGACAACGTCGCCGGCGCCCGCGCCGCCGCGGAGAAAGGCGCCCTCGCGGCCGGCACGATCGAATGTTTCCTGCTGTGGCGTCTGACGGGCGGCACGGTGCATGCGAGCGATGCCACCAACGCCAGCCGCTCGCTGCTGCTCGATATCCGCCAGGGCGCCTGGGACGCCGAGCTGATGAAGATCCTGGGCGTGCCGGCATCGATGCTGCCCAAGGTCGTCGATTGTTCCGGTGAGCTGGGCGTTGCCGACGCGGAGATCCTCGGCGCGCCGGTCCCGATCCTCGGCATGGCCGGCGACCAGCAGGCGGCCACTGTCGGCCAGGCCTGCATCAAGCCCGGCATGGTGAAGGCGACCTACGGCACGGGCTGCTTCGCACTGCTCAATACCGGCAGCATCGCGGTGCACTCGCGTCACCGCCTGCTCACCACCATCGCCTATCAGCTCGACGGTCGGCGCACCTATGCGCTGGAGGGAAGCATCTTCATCGCCGGTGCCGCGGTGCAGTGGCTGCGCGACGGGCTGAAGCTGATCGAGAAGTCGTCCGACGTGGAGAAGGTCGCGGCCGGTGCCAGGGAAGGCCACGGCGTCTTCATGGTGCCGGCCTTCGTCGGGTTGGGAGCGCCGCACTGGGATCCCGAGGCGCGCGGCGCCATTCTCGGCCTCACGCGCGATTCCGGCCCCGGCGAGATCGCCGCGGCCACGCTCGATTCGGTCTGCTACCAGACGCGCGACCTCCTGGAGGCGATGCGGGCAGACGGCGCCCAGATCGACGAGCTGCGGGTCGACGGCGGCATGGTCGTGAACGACCCGCTGATGCAGCGCCTGGCCGACACGGCGGGCACGCCGGTCGAGCGGCCAGAAGTGACCGAGACGACCGCGCTGGGTGCCGCCTTTCTGGCAGGCCTGAAGGCGGGCCTGTGGCCGTCGCTCGACGCCCTGTCGAAGACCTGGGTGCTCGACCGGGCCTTCGTGCCGGCAGAGGACGCTGCCTCGCGCGACCGACGCTATGCCGGGTGGAAGGACGCGGTCCGCCGGGTGCGCAGTTCCTGATTGCTGGTGAGGGGCGCGGCCTTTAGGTTGCGCCCGCCATGAAAAGCCGTGCCAATCCCGTCTACTGCAGCATCGACACAACCGATCTTGCCCACGCCACCAAGCTGATCCAGAGCGTCGCCGGAGGGCCGACGCCGGCCGTCGGCGGCATCAAGCTCGGGCTGGAGTTCTTCCTGGCCCATGGTGCCCCGGGCGTGCGCTATGCCTTTCCGACGCCGGTGCGCGCGACCGGCGTGGGCTTCTTCCTCGATCTCAAGCTGCACGACATTCCCAACACGGTGGCCGGCGGCATCCGCGCGGTGGTCGAGCTGGCGCCCACCTTCATCACGATCCATGCGAGCGGTGGCCGCGAGATGATGAAGGCGGCAGTCGAGGAGGCCGGTTCGCAGGCGGCGAAGCAGAACGTCGCGCGGCCGAAGCTGCTCGGCGTCACCGTGCTCACGTCGCTCGATCGCGCCGATCTCGAAGCCACCGGCGTCAATGCCGACCCGTCCGACCAGGTGCTGCGGCTCGCTGCGCTGGCACATGAAAGCGGCCTCGACGGCGTGATCTGCTCGCCCCACGAGATCGCGGCCCTGCGCAAGCAATGCGGTCCCGACTTCGTGCTGATGGTGCCCGGCATCCGCCCCGTGGGCAGCGCCGCCAACGACCAGAAGCGGGCGATGACGCCGCGCCAGGCGGTCGATCTCGGCGCCACCAATCTCGTCGTCGGCCGGCCGATCTATCAGGCCGAGGATCCGCGCGCCGCCGCCGAGGCGATCGCGCGCGAAGCCGGCGTCAACGACCTATGAGCGTGGAAGCCAAGATCTGCGGGCTGTCGACGGCGGAGACGGTCGATGCCGCGGTCGAGGCCGGTGCCGGCTTCGTGGGCTTCGTCACCTTTCCGCGCTCGCCGCGTCACATCGAATCGCTCGATCTGCTGAAGGCGCTGGGCGCGCGGGTGCCGCCGAAGGTGATGCGCGTCGGCCTGTTCGTCGATCCGGATGACGCGCTGGTCGATTCGCGGCTTGCGACGGGTGCGATTGACATGCTGCAGCTTCACGGTTCGGAAACGGCGGAGCGTGTCGCAGCCCTGAAGGCGCGGACGGGCAAGCAGGTGATGAAGGTGATCAAGGTGGCGGATCGCGACGATGTCGAGCGTGGCATCGCGGCTTATGCCGGCGTGGCCGACCGCCTGATGTTCGAGCCCGCGGATGGGATTCTGCCGGGTGGCAATGGCACCGCCTTCGACTGGACGATGCTGTCGGGCCGGACCGTGCCGCTGCCTTGGTTCCTTGCCGGCGGTCTCACGCCGGGCAACGTCGCCGAAGCGGTGCGCGTCACCGGCGCGCGCGCCGTCGACGTTTCCTCTGGTGTGGAAGCAACGCGCGGTGTGAAATCCATTGAACTGATTCGCGCTTTTCTCGGCGCAGTGAAGACGTTGTAGGAGCAGGCGGCATGAAGATCGAAGAGCGGCTGAAGGAACTCGGCATCGAACTCGTGGAGCCGACCACGCCGATGGGCAGCTACGTCAACGCCGTGCGCACGGGCAACCTTCTCTACATGGCCGGCAAGGGGCCGGGCCTGCCGGGCAAGCCACTGCCGGTGGGCAAGGTGGGACGCGATTTCTCGCTCGAGCAGGCCAATCGCCTGGCGCGCGACACCGGCCTCAGCATCCTCTCCGCGCTCAAGGCCGAGCTGGGCGACCTCGATCGCGTGAAGCGCATCGTCAAGGTGCTGGGCATGGTCAACGCCACGTCGGAATATGGCAGCCATCCGGAAGTGATCAACGGCTGCTCCGATCTCTTCGTCGAGGTGTTCGGCGAAAAGGGCCGTCATGCCCGCTCGGCGGTCGGCATGGGGTCCCTGCCGCGCGGCATCCCGGTCGAGATCGAGGTGATCGTCGAACTCGAGGACGATGCGCCGCCACCGCCTGCCGCCATCGCCAGGCCGGCCGCCAAGGCAGCGAGCAAGCCCAAGGCAGCTCCCAAGGCAAAGGTTGCCCCCAAGGCCAAGGCAGCCAAAAAGAAGAAGATCTAGCGTTTTTGACCGACCGGTGCCGGGACTGCTAAGCCGGCCCGTCCCGACAGGAAAAGCAATGCCCAGCGCACCCAACAGTTTCCGCACCGGCCCCGATGAGCGTGGGCATTTCGGCATTTTCGGCGGCCGCTACGTCGCCGAAACCCTGATGCCGCTGATCCTCGAGCTGGAGCAGGCCTACAATGCGGCCAAGGCCGATCCGTCGTTTCAGAACGAGCTCGACTATCTGCTGGAGCACTATGCCGGCCGCCCCAGCCCGCTCTATTTCGCCAAGCGCCTGACCGAGAAGCTGGGCGGCGCCAAGATCTACTTCAAGCGCGACGAGCTGAACCATACGGGCAGCCACAAGATCAACAACGTGCTGGGCCAGGTCCTGATGGCCAAGCGCATGGGCAAGACGCGTGTCATCGCCGAGACGGGCGCCGGCCAGCATGGCGTCGCCACCGCCACTGCCTGCGCGCTGTTCGACATTCCTTGCGTGGTCTTCATGGGCGCCGTCGACGTCGACCGCCAGGCGCCCAACGTCGTGCGCATGAACATGCTGGGGGCCGAGGTGCGCGCCGTGACAGCGGGGTCGGCCACGCTCAAGGACGCCATGAACGAGGCGCTGCGCGACTGGGTCGCGACTTGCGAGAACACGTTCTACTGCATCGGCACCGTGGCGGGCCCGCATCCCTATCCGGCGATGGTGCGCGACTTCCAGTGCGTCATCGGCAACGAGACGCGCGTGCAGATGATGAAGGCCGAGGGCCGTTTGCCCGACACGCTGGTGGCTTGCATCGGTGGCGGCTCCAATGCGATGGGCCTCTTCCATCCCTTCCTCGACGACAAGGGCGTACGCCTCGTCGGCGTCGAAGCGGGCGGCAAGGGCGTGGAGACCGGCGAACATGCCGCGTCGCTCACGGGTGGCCGCCCGGGCGTGCTGCACGGCAACCGAACCTACCTCCTGCAGGACGAGGAGGGCCAGATCACCGAGGCGCATTCGATCTCCGCCGGCCTCGACTACCCCGGAATCGGGCCCGAGCATTCCTGGCTGAAGGAGATGGGCCGCATCGAATACGTGTCGGCCACCGATGCGGAGGCGCTCGCGGCCTTCCAGATGCTGTGCAAGCTGGAGGGCATCATACCGGCGCTCGAGCCGGCCCACGCCCTGGCGCATGTGATCAAGCTCGCGCCCACCTTGCCGAAGGACAATCTGCTGGTGATGAATCTCTGCGGACGCGGCGACAAGGATGTCTTCGCCGTAGCCGAACGCCTGGGGATGAAGATCTGACCATGAGCCGCTCAGAAAGCCGTATTACCAAGCGCTTCGCCCGGCTCAAGGCCGACAAACGGGCCGGTCTCGTGACCTACGTCACCGCCGGCGATCCCAATCTCGACGTCAGCTACCAGATCCTGAAGGGCCTGCCGGCCGCCGGTGCCGATCTCATCGAACTCGGCATGCCGTTCACCGACCCGATGGCCGACGGCCCGTCGATCCAGCTCGCCGGTCAACGCGCGCTGAAGGCCGGCATCACCGTCGATGCGACCTTCGACATGGTGCGTCGCTTTCGCAAGGAAACCGGCGACAACGACACGCCGATCCTGCTGATGGGCTACTACAATCTCGTCTATCAGCGCGGGCCCGAGCGTTTCTGCAAGGATGCCGCCGCCGCCGGTGTCGACGGGTTCATCCTGGTCGACCTGCCGCCGGAAGAGGCCGACGAACTCAAGCCCTACGCGGTCGCGGCCGGCATCGACACCGTGCTGTTGACGGCTCCCACCACCGACGACGAGCGCCTGCCGGCGGTACTGAAGTATTCTTCGGGCTTCGTCTATTTCGTCTCGGTGCTCGGCATCACCGGCACCAGCTCGGCGACGGAGGAGGCCGTGCGCACCCATGTCGAGCGCATCAAGCGCCACACTTCACTGCCGATCGGCGTGGGCTTTGGCATCCGCACGCCCGATCAGGCCGCGGCCATCGCGCGTCACGCCGATGCCGCCGTCGTGGGCTCGGCCATCGTCGAGCGGGTGAAGGCGGGCCTCGACGACCACGGCAAGGCCAAGCCCGACCTCATCCCCGGCGTCTTCGCCTACATCAAGGCCCTCGCCGACGGCGTGCGTGGTGTGCGGAAGACGTAGTTCTTCTTGTCATCCTGAGTGAAGCGAAGGATCTCACGGCAGCTACGGAGTCCTTCGGTAGTTCCGCCAGGTCCGTCGCTGCGCTCAGGACGACAGCTGAGTGCCAACCCGTCCTAATCCTCGAAGTTGAGATCGGCGACGTAGGGGTTGGTCTTGCGTTCCCAGCCGAAGGTCGAGGTCTGGCCGTGGCCGGGGACGAAGGTGATGTCGTCGCCGAACGGCCACAGGCGGTGACGGATCGAATCGAGAAGCTGGTCGTGGTTGCCGCGCGGAAAATCCGTGCGGCCGATCGACCCCCGGAACAACACGTCGCCCACGAAGGCGACCTTGGCCGGCCTGTTCACGAACACGACATGGCCGGGCGTGTGGCCGGGGCAGTGCACCACGTCGAAGATCACGTTGCCGAGGCTCACCGTCTCGCCATGGGTCAGCCAGCGATCGGGCACGAACGGTTTGTAAACCGGGAAATTGTACTTCTTCCCCGAGTCCGGCAGGCCCTCGATCAGGAACAGGTCGTCCTCGTGCGGTCCCTCGATCTTCACGCCGTAGTGCTCGGCCATGGTGCCGGCGGCCGAGGCATGGTCCACATGCCCGTGGGTCAGCAGCACCTTGGTCACCTTGATACCCTGCTGGTCGATCGCCTGGCGCAGCATGTCGAAGTCGCCGCCGGGGTCGACGGCGGTGCCCTCCATGGTTTCGTCGCACCAGACGATGGAGCAGTTCTGCTGGAACGGGGTGACGGGGGCGATCATGACCTTGAGCATCCCTCCGATCTAATGCCTCCCGCGGGCGGTTGGAAGGGCGTATGCTGCACTCCCCTCCGGCATCGATGGCAATGAACGTGCGTCTTCTGCTGTGTATTCTGGGCCTGTTCGCCCTGTCGCTGGCCCCGGCGCGGGCCCAGATCGCCCCCGTGGCCTCGCCCTCCGGTCCCGTCCCGGCGGGCCCGTATGTCGTGGTCGACGTGGCGACCGGCGAGGCCCTGCTGGACCGCAGTGCCGGCACGCTCTGGTATCCTGCCTCGCTCACCAAGATGATGACGATCTACCTCGTCTTCGAGGAGCTGAAGGCCGGCCGCCTGACGCTCGCCACGACACTTCCCTTCTCGGACAATGCCCGCAACAAGCCGGCCTCCAAGCTGGGCGTGACGCCGGGGCAAGGCATCACCGTCGAGCAGGGGATCCAGGCGCTGGTCGCCCGCTCGGCCAACGATGTCGCCACGGCCTTCGGCGAACTCCTGTCCGGTTCGGAGCCTGCCTTCGCCCAGCGCATGACCGACACCGCGCAGCGTCTGGGAATGACCGCCACCACCTTCCGCAACGCCAACGGCTGGCCCGATCCGGGGCAGACCACGACGGCACGCGACATGGCGATGCTCGCCTTGGCCCTGCTCAAGGACTTCCCGCAATATTACGGCTACTTCCGCACCAAGGAGTTCATGCTGGGCCAGCAGCGGATCGGACCGGGCATCAAGTTCCTCGATCTTTATTCGCCCTATGCCGACGGCTTCAAGACCGGCTTCATCTGCGCCTCGGGCTTCAACATCGTGGGCAGCGCGGTGCGCGATGGAAGGCGGCTGGTCGCCGTCGCCTTCGGTTTCCGCCGCGCCGACCTGCGCGACGAATTCCTGGTCCGTCTGTTCGACGAGGCCTACGCGCTCAAGACCGGCGGCAATCGCCAGAAGGTCTGGCAGCTGCGCAACGGCGAGGGCGGCCCGGTGACGGTGCTGCCCTACGGCGAATGCGGCGGCATCCGCTACGACATGCCGGGCGATGCGGTGTGGCTCGGCACGTTCGGCGACTGGCGGACGGCGAAGACTGCGTTCGACGCCGGACAGGCCAGGCTGATGGCGATGGGCGTCGCCCACCCCGGCAGGGAGTACATCCTGCCCGTCACGTCGAACAAGGTGACGAAGCAGGCCGCCATCATCGCCGATCTCCAGCCCGAGGCAGCGCAGAGACTGTGCGCCGACTACCAGGTCCGGAAATCCTTCTGCGTCGTGAAGAAACCTTCGGACTTCTCGGCGCCCTATAGCGGGTTCTGGCGCTGACCTTGGCCCATCCCTTCATTCGTGCGATACCGCGCCCATGAACTGGCTGTCCAATTTCGTCCGCCCCAAGCTGCGTGCGCTGGTCGCCCGCAAGGAAGTGCCGGACAATCTCTGGGTGAAGTGCCCCAAGTGCGAACAGATGCTGTTCACGCGCGACTGGGAGGCGAACCAGGAAGTCTGCAGCCACTGCGGCCACCATATGCGGCTGCGTCCGATGAAGCGGCTGCCGTTCCTGTTCGACGAGGGCAAGTACGAGCTGCATCCGCTGCCGCGGGTGAACGCCGATCCGCTCAAGTTTCGCGACACCAAGCGCTATGACGCGCGCCTGAAGGAGGCGCAGGCCAAGGCCGAGGGCACGACAGACGCGCTGGTGGTGGCGAGCGGCCTGATGGGCAGCCGCCTCTCCGTCGTGGCGCTCCTCGACTTCGGCTTCATGGGCGGCTCGATGGGTACCGCGGTGGGCGAGGGGCTGGTGATGGCCGCCGACCTCGCGGTCGCGCGCGGGGCGCCGCTGATCGTCTTCTCCGCCTCGGGCGGCGCGCGCATGCAGGAGGGCATCCTCTCGCTGATGCAGCTCACGCGCACCACGATCGCGGTGCGCAAGGTCAAGCAGGCGGGGCTCCCCTATATCGTCGTGCTGACCGATCCGACGACCGGCGGCGTGTCGGCCTCGTTCGCGATGCTGGGCGACGTCCACATCGCCGAGCCCGACGCCATCATCGGTTTCGCCGGCCCGCGCGTCATCCAGGACACGATCCGCCAGGAACTGCCCGAGGGGTTCCAGCGGTCGGAATATCTGCTGGAGCACGGCATGGTCGATGCCGTCGTGCACCGCCACAGACTGCGGGAGACGCTGATCCGCATGGTCTCGCTCTTCATGGATCCGCTGATCGTCGAGAGCCGCGCCCTCGCGGAGACCGGTCGCTGACGTGACCGCGAACGATCCGATCGTTCAACGCCTCATGAGCCACCATCCGAGGGTCATCACCCTCGGGCTGGAACGCATCGAGCGGCTGCTGCTGCGGCTGGGATCGCCGGAGCGGAAACTGCCGCCGCTGATCCATGTCGCCGGCACCAACGGCAAGGGCTCACTGGTCGCCTATCTGCGTGCCATCGCCGAAGCTGCGGGCTATCGCGTGCACGTCTACACGTCGCCGCATCTGGTGCGCTTCAACGAGCGCATCCGCATTGCCGGCCGGCTTATCGACGATCACGAACTCGACGAAACGCTGACCGAGTGCGAGGAGGCGAACGGCGATACGCCGATCTCCTTCTTCGACATCACCACGGCACTCGCCTTCCTGGCCTTCTCGCGCGTGCCGGCCGAGCTGGGCATCATCGAGGTCGGCATGGGCGGCCGCTTCGACAGCACCAACGTGATCGAACCGGCTCTGTCGGCCATTACGCCGGTCGGCTATGATCACACAGGCTTCCTGGGCGACAAGCTCGAAGGCATCGCCTGGGAGAAGGCCGGCATCCTGAAGCGCGCGACACCCGCCGTGATCGGTCGCCAGCGCGAGGTCAGCGCGCAGGTGATCGAGACCGAGGCGGCCAAGCTCGCGGCGCCGCTGTTCCGGATGGGGCGCGAGTGGCAGGTGACGCCGCAGGACTCGGGCTTCCGCTACGAAAGCGATCTCCTCGCGCTCGACCTGCCCAATCCGGCGCTGGTGGGCGCACATCAGATCGACAATGCCGCGACCGCCGTTGCGTGCATCGAGCGGCTGCGGGCGGCGCGCTTCGACATCGACGACAGCGCGATCCGCAAGGGGCTTGGTTCCGTCGAATGGCCGGCGCGGCTGCAGCGTCTCACGAAGGGGCCGCTGCCGGAGTCGCTACCGCCCGGATGCGAGCTCTGGCTCGACGGCGGCCACAACGAGGATTGCGGCATCGTGCTCGGTCGTATGGCGGCGGAGTGGGCGAGGGAGCCGGCGGCGCTGCCGCTCTATCTCGTCTTCGCCATGCAGACGACCAAGGACGCCTCGGGCTTCCTGCGCCCGCTGGCGCGCTATGCCACGGCGGCGCGCGCGGTGCCGTTTCCCGAGGGACATGCCGCCTATACGCCGCAGGAAGCCTGCGCGCGGGCGGCCGATGTCGGGCTCGAGTGCGTGCCGGCAAACGACATCGGCGCGGCACTGGAAGACCTGTTCGCCACCCAGCCCGCGCCGATGCGCATTCTCATCTGCGGCTCGCTCTACCTCGCGGGCGAGGTCCTCGTCCGCAACGGCTGAGCCGGCCCTGATCTCAGAGGTCGGGGATCAAACGACGGTATTGATCCAGCTCACCAGCTTCTGCTTCGGCTCGGCGCCGATCTTGGTGGCCGCGACCTGGCCGTTCTTGAACAGCAGCAGGGTGGGGATCGACCGCACGCCATAGCGCGTCGGCACCATCGGGTTTTCGTCGATGTTGACCTTCACGACCTTGAGCTTGCCATCCATATCCTTGGCGATGTCCTCGAGCGAGGGACCGATCATGCGGCAGGGGCCGCACCACTCGGCCCAGAAGTCGACGAGGACGGGCGTGTCGGACTTCAGGACTTCCTCTTCGAAGGAAGCATCGGTTGCTTTGACGGTCATCACGGGTTCTCCCAAATACACTACAGGCCGGTCGAGGGGACCGGCGCCGCCCTTGGCCCAGAAGCTAGGAACGCACGCCCCCCGAGTCAAGATGCGGCGGCATAAGGCATTGATTTGTCTAGGGTTTCTGCAGAGATCTCCATGAGGCGGGGCGCCGCCGTCCAGAGCAGGAAGGCTCTCACCGTCCGGCCGGGATAGATCCGCTGCAGCAGGGCGCGATACAGCGCGAGCTGGCGGCGATAGACCAGCGTCACGCCCTCGGCCGAGTCCGGCGGCGGCCGGTTGGTCTTGTAGTCGACGATCAGGACTTCGGTGTCCGAGACGGCCAGACGGTCGACCTGGCCGCTTACCGTGAAGGTGCCGCGCGGCGTCTGCAGGGTGCCGATCAACGGCACCTCGGCGCGCGATCCCTCGGCGAACAGGGCGGCGTGGGCCGGCGCCTCGGTGACGGAAAGCGCTTCGTCGGCCCAGTGCTCGACGTCCTCCGCTGCGAGCCCGTGCGCGGGCTGCGCGAGGAAGCGGCGCGCGGCGGCGGCACGCTCCGATGCGGGCAAGCCGGGGAGATGGCGCAGCAGTTCGTGCAGCAAGAGGCCGCGCTGCCAGCGTCCTGGATCGTCGGCGAGCAGCGGACTGTAGGCGCGCGGCTGAGCCGCCCCCTCGTCAGGCAGGGGCTGCGAGGGGGCGAGCGGCGTTGGCGGATCGGGCTCGTCCGGCGCAGGCTCGGCCCACCAGGGAGGCTGCGGCGCCTCGTCGGCGATCGGCAGTTCGCGCTGCTCGGCTTCGGCGACATGACCTTCGTTCGTCAGCTCGAAACCATCGCCCGACCAGCCGTCGGCGACGAGCGTGGTGAAGTCGAACGGCCGCGCCACGGCACGGCCGCTCTCGGCCTCGCTGCTGGCGCGCAGCCCGGCTTCGATGCGCTCGTACCAGCAGCCGCGATCGGGCTTCTTCGAGCCGACCCAGCCGCCGACATAGAGCCGGTCCTCGGCGCGGGTCATGGCGACGTAGAGCAGCCGATTCTGCTCCTCGAGAGAGCGCTCACGCACTTCGCTTCGCCAGGCGCGGGCCGCTTCGTTGGCGTCGTCGGTTCGTGGCAACCAGAGACGCGCCTCTCCTTCGGCGCGGGCCAGCAGCCGCTCGGAATCGCGCGGCACCCGCGTCGTATCGGGCAGGTAGACGATCGGCGCCTGCAGGCCCTTCGAGGCGTGCACGGTCAGGATGCGCAGCTCGCGCCGCCGGTTCTGGTCGAGATCGCGCTTGATCTCGCCGCCGCCGGTTTCGAACCAGCGCAGGAAGCCCTGCAGTGAGCCACCCTCGATGCCCTGGTACTGCAGCGCGCGCGCCAGCAGCTCGTCGATCGGATCGGAGGCTTCGCGGCCGAGCCGCTCGAGCAATCGGCGACGGCCGCCTTCCGGCCCGAGCACGCGGGCGAAGAAATCGAAGGGCGTGTCGTAGTCGGCGCGCTTCAGCCATTCGGCCAGCGTCGCGTAGGCTGCGGCAAACGGTGCCTCGCCCGCGCGCTCGCGCAAGGCACGCCACAGATGGCCGGTGCGCTTCCACGCCAGGGTGAAGAGCTGGTCATCGTCGAGGCCGATCAGCGGCGACTTCAGCAGGGCCGCGAGATTGAGATCGTCCTGCGGCAGCAGGACGAAGCGCGCCATCGCCAGCAGGTCCTGGATCGCGAGTTCCTGGCCGAGGTTCAGCCGGTCGACGCCCGCGACCTCGACGCCCTCGCGCTTCAGCGCCCGCACCAGGGCATTCACGAACTCGTTGCGCCGCCGCACCAGGACCATGAAGTGGCCGGCATGCAGCTTCTCGCCGTCGCGCGCGCGTCGTTCCGTGGCGATCAGGTGCTTGGCGTGCGCGGCGATCAATCGTGCCAGCCGTTCGTGCGGCAGCCCCTGCGCCGCGCCGCTCCCCATGTTTTCGACGTCCGCCGTGTCGGCCTCGTCCTCGCTGCCGACGACGAGGGGCCACAGCTCGACCCGTCCCGGTTCGTTCCTGCGGCTGGTCAGGTGCCGGACCGTGCCGGCCTCGCCGACGCCGCGCGCCGCGTCGGACTGGCCGAACACCCAGTCGACCGCGTCGAGCACGGCCGGTGTCGAGCGGAACGAGACGTTGAGGCCCACCGGCACGAACATCCGGTCGGCGATGCGGCTGCGCTCGTCGAACCAGAGGCGCATCTCTTCGAGCTTGCGCGGATCGGCGCGCTGGAAGCCGAAGATCGACTGCTTGGTGTCGCCGACCGCGAAGATGGTCCGGCTGCGGCCGACCGCACCCTCGCCCACGAAGAATTCCTCGGTGAGGCGGCGAATCACTTCCCACTGGTCGGGATTGGTGTCCTGCGCCTCGTCGACCAGCACGTGATCGATGCCGCCGTCGAGCTTGAAGAGCACCCAGGCGGCGCTTTCCGCAGTCTCCAGCAGGCGGCGTGTCGCCACGATCAGGTCGTCGTAGTCGAGCACGGCGCGGCGGCGCTTGGCGCGCGTGTAGCGGTCGGCGACATCGAGGCCGAGCCGCAGCAGGGCCAGGGTCATCTCGACCAGCGCCTGACCCCGTGCGCATTCGAGACGCTCGGCCTCGGCCTGGAGACTCTCGACGATGCCGGGCAGGCGCTTCTGCGCCGCCTTGGTCGCGAGTGTCTTGCGCACCTGGCCCTTGTCGGTGAAGAACACGCTTCGATAGGCGGGACTGAGATCGTCGCGCCCCTCGTCCAGCCAGCTGGCGATCGTCCCGCCATTGGGCCCATCGGTCTTGCCGCCGGTTTCGATCAAGGCGCGGGCCGCTTCGCGCAGCGCGGCTTCGTCAAGCGCCGCCGCGCCCTCGCATTTCAGTTGCCGGCGGAGCCGTGCGCCCAGCTTCGCGAGACCGGCCTCGTCGGCGACCTGGGCCAGCAGCCAGGCGCGTTCGCCCAGCAGCCGCGTCATCAACTCCGCATACTCGGCGATCGAGACCTTGCGGGCGACGGAAGCCAGCGCGGCGGCCAGCGCCGGCGGCGCGTCGTTGTGCGCCAGGGCTTCCATCTGCTCGTCCTGCACGCGGCGCAGGATCGTCTGTGCCTCGGCCTCGTCGAGGATCTCGAAGCCCGGTGCGACGCCCGCCTCCAGCGGGAAGCGTTTCAGCAGCGCCTGGCAGAAGGCATGGATGGTGAGGATGTTGATGCCGCCCGGCGCATCGAGCACGCGCGCGAACAGGCGGCGCGCCGCGACGCGCTGCGCCGGATCGGGCGCCCGGTCGATCAGCTTGGCGATGCCGGCGTCGAGCGTCGTCTCGTCGGCCAGCGCCCAGCGGCCGAGCTGGTGGGCGAGGCGGTTGCGCATCTCGGCCGCCGCTGCCTTGGTGAAGGTGAGGCAGAGGATGCGCTCGGGTTTGACGCCTTCGAGCAGCAGCCGCGTCACGCGGTCGGTGAGGACCTTCGTCTTGCCCGTGCCGGCATTGGCCACGACCCAGGCGGAATGATCGGGCGTGGTGGCGCGCCGCTGCGCGTCGGTCGCCAGGGCGATGGCGTCAGCCGCGTCGCTCATTCCTCGCCACCTCCCGCCGTCGACCATTCCGCGACCCGCTCGAGATGGGCGTAGTCGTTGAAGTAGGGACCGTAGGCCGGCCAGGGCAACGCCGGATAGGCGGTGCCCGGCTTGGCGAAGTGATCGGCCATCTTCTCGACCAACACCATCATCTCGGCCACGAGCTCGTCGCTGCCCTCGATCTCGCTCACCTTGCCGCCGTCGTCGAGGCCGTTGGCCTGCCAGTAGGAGAGGCGCACGGTCTTCGCTTTGCCGTCGATCTTCTCGAAGCCGCCGCGCTCGGCCATCGCCGCTTCCAGCAGGAGCTGCGGCGCGAACAGCGCCTCCAGTTCCTTCTTGGTCGGCACGCGGCCGGTCTTGTAGTCGATGATTTCCCAGATGCCGCGCTCCAACTCGTCGACCCGGTCGGCGCGCGCCTCGATCCGCAGGGGCCGCGAAGCGGCTCCGATCGTCATTGCGGCATTGCTTTCGCTCGCTAGAAGCCTAGTGCCGGCGCTGCGGCGCCCATTCTCCTCGGCGACCAGCCAGCGGGCGAGGCGCTGGAAGCGCGGCCACCAGAAGGCGCGTTCCGCCGGGGCCGTCAGTAGCTCGGCGAGATGCTTTTCGCCGAGCCCTTCGAACTCCCGCACGGCATCGGGCGGAAGAACGCCGGACGGATGCAGGCTCAGGAACTCGTCGAGTGCATCATGCAGGGCATTGCCGCGATCGGCGGCGCCCAACTCGGTCTCCAGCGGATCGAGCGCCTCCAGATCGAGGATGCGCCGCGCGTAGAGTCCGTAGGGATCGCGCCGCCATTGCTCGACGCTCGATACCGAGAGCCGTGTGGGCCGCGCTTCGACCGGTGGACGCGGCTCGGGCCGCAGCCACGGCGCGTAGATGTCGGGCCGGTCGATCGCCTCGGCCCAGGCGATGAAGCTGCGCCGGCCGCGCTGGATGTACTGCGGCACCGGCGCGGTGCCGCCGGGCTCGTAGCCGAACAGCGCATCGAGACGCGCCAGCCAGCGCGACGGCACGGTGGGCGCACCGCCCTCGCGCTCCGCGCGCGTCAGCAACACCCGTTCGGCGCCGAGGGCGGCCACGAAATCGTGGGCCGATAGGCCGATCCGACGCTCGGGCTGCTGCAGGCCGAGCTCGGCGCGCATCGGGCGATTGATCCACGGGCCGGTCTCGACGGCGGGCGGCCAGGTGCCGTCGTTGAGGCCGCCGAGGACCAGCAGGTCGGCGCGCTGCAGGCGGGCTTCGAGCGGTCCCCAGATCGACAGGCGCGGGTGACGTCCGAAGGCAGGCCGGATCGTCTCCGGCTCCAGCATGGCCGCGAACAAGCCGGGCCATTCGCCCGATGCGATCGCGGGATGGTTCGCCCAGGCGGTGCGCAGGCGCCCCAGCGCGTCCGCGAGAGCGCTGCCGGCTTCGCCCGACCACAACGTCTCGGGTGGCGAGATGTTCTCGGCGGCGGCGATCGTGGCGGCAAGCAGCGCATTGGGCGCGGCGTTGCCCTGCGTCAGCTCGGCGAGCGACCGGGTCGCTTGATCGAGCCGGTCGAGCAGCGCCTTCACGGCGGCGCGGTCGCCGGGATCGCCGAACTTCGCTGCGTCCACGCGGGCCCGGATCGACGGCAATCCCGGTGCCGGCTTGAGGCCGCGCAGGCATTTGCGGTCGAGTCGCCGCGTCGCATCGAGGATGGAGGCGCGGTCCAGCCCCAGCGTGCAGAGAGGGTGCTTGAGGAGCGCCAGCAGTTCGACCGGCGCAAAGCGCGCGTCGACCACGGCGATCAGCGCATGCAGGAGCGCGGCGGACGGCGTGTCCACCAGTGGCGTGCCGGCCGAATCGTCGATGTCGATCTGCCAGCGCTTCAGTTCGGCAGCGACGCGTTGCGCCAGCCCGCGGTCGGGCGTGACGAGAGCGGCCGTTCGTCCTGGCGTGTCGAGAACGCTGCGCAGGGCCAGCGCCACGACCAGCGCCTCCTGGTGCGGCGTGGCGCAGTCGGCGCGGGTCACATGCTCGAGCGACGCGGCCTCCGGTTTGACCCAGGCGTCGCTGGTCTCGGCCGGCCGCATCAGCTCGGTGATGAGGAAATGACGCGCCGAGCCGCTCGCGGCGCCGGGCCACGCCTGGACGTCGGCGCGCGTGCGGCCCAGCGCGGTCAGTAGTTCGCGCAGGCCGTACTGCGGATGCGATGGCTCGAGAGCCTCCCAGCTCGCCTCGTCGATGTCCTGGTCGAGACCTGGCAGGACCACGGCGCCCTGCGGCAGTTCGGCGATGGCCGCGAGAAGGTCGCGTGTTGCTGGCTGCGAGCCGGTCGAGCCCGCCGCGATCACCGGCGTCTGCGGCGGTCGGGTGCGCCATCGGTTGGCCTGGTTGCGGATCGCCAGGGTGCGTCGCTCGATGGCGTCGATCTGTCCGCGCGCTGCGAGCATCTGCGGCCAGTGTTCGCCGACAATGGCGAGAAATCTCAGGGTGCGCTGCCAGTGGCTCGCGAAGTTGCCCTCGACCAGCCCTTCGAGTTGCGAAAACGAGACGCCCTCGATGGCGAGTTCGTCGAGCAGGCGGCCGAGTTCGCGCGCGAGCTTCAGCGCCTGTGCCGCCGACTGCGCGATGGGGTGGCCCTGGTCGTCGGTGAAGACCGCCACCAGCTGCGTCAGAAGCGCGTCGCGCTCCGAGGGATCGATGGCGGGTGGCAGGGTGAGCGCGTCGCCCTCGCCGGAGGCAATCTCCCATTCGCCGTCGTCGACGTCGCCCAGCGGCGCCATGCGCGGCAGGATCGTCGGCTTTCCGTCGGCGGCACGCAGGAAGGCTTCGCGCAGGGCGCGGACCGAGCGCCGCGTCGGCAGCAGGATCAGCACGTCGGCGAGGGCCAGCGGATCTCCGCCATGCTCGGCCAGCACCACCCGCGCCAGGTCGTCGACGAAACGGCGCTCCGTGGCGATGGTGAAGAGGCCCTTCATCCCAGCACGCGCTCTGCGGCGGCAAGAGCTTCGGGCGTGCCGACATGGAACCAGTCGCCATCATGCACCAGCGCGAACAGGCGGCCGGCCTGCTCCGAACGGTTCCACAGCTTCAGGAGCGAGAAGGGGCCTTCGGATGTGCCGTTGAACAGGCGTGAATCGCAGACCGAGATGCTCGCGAAGAGATAGGGCGCGGTCTCGGCCGTGCCGCGATGCCGGGCGCGACCGTCCGGTTCGAGATAGTAGTCGCCGCGATCCTTCTCCTCGCGGCCGATGGCGGTGGCCAGCGGATGGAGCAGCAGCAGCGCGTCCATGCGGTTGGGATCCCAGGCGGCCGCCAGGCGGCCCAGCATGGACTCCGGCCCGTCGCGCCACAGCCCGTCGCCGTTCAGGACGAAGAACGGCCCGTTGCCGAGCAGGGGCAGCGCATTGCGCACGCTGCCGCCGGTTTCCAGGAGATGGTCCTCGCGGATGATGCGCGCTCGGCCGCCCAGCCGGTCGGCGATCTGGCTACCCAGGTGATGCACGTTCACGACGATGTTCTGCACGCCGGTGCGTTGCAGGCGATCCATGGAGCGTTCGAGCATCGAGCGCCCGGCTACGGGGATCAGCGGCTTGGGCGTGGAATCGGTGAGGGGCCGCATGCGCTCGCCGCGGCCCGCCGCCAGGATCATCGCGCTGCGGATCACGAGCCCGCTCCGATGCGGCGCAGTTCCGGCGGCAGGGTGCGCTCGACCCAGGCGCGCAGCGGCGACAAGGCCTCGTGCTGCAGGGCGCACTCGAACATGCGCCAGACCCGCGGCAGGTGGCGCAGGTAGTCGGGCTTGCCGTCGCGCCGCAACAGGCGGACGAACAGGCCGATGATGCGGGCATGGCGTTGCGCCGCCATCAGCGCGAAGCCGGTGCGGAAACCCGCTATGTCGGCGATGCCTGCTTCGCCGACATAGCGGTCGAGGCAGGCGGCGTGGACGACGGGCGCCACGTCGCGGCGCGCATCCTCGATCAGCGACACGAGGTCGTAGGAAGGATGGCCGCGCTGGGCGTCCTGGAAATCGAGCAGGCCGCAGGCCTTCACGCCGGACCGCGCCGGCAGCCACAGGAGATTGTCCTGGTGATAGTCGCGCAGCAGCAGGGTCTCGGCCGTCGCGGGAAGTGCCGCCAGGCACTCCTGCCACGCCGCGACGTAGCGCGCGGTTTCCTCCGCCGGCGTCGGTGTGCCGGTCGCTTCCGCAAGGTACCATTCCGGCAGCAGCATCGCGGCCTCGATCAGGGCGTCGCCGGCATAGGCGCCGAGGCCCGGCAGCAGGCTGCGTTCGCCGGCGCGATGGATCTCGACCAGCACGTCGGTCGCCCGGCCGTAGAGTTCGCCCTCGTCGCCGCCCGCCGCCAGCACGCGCGCATAGGTGTCGTCGCCGAAATCCTCCAGCAGCAGGAAGCCCTGCTCGGCATCCTCCGCGAGAATCTCGGGCGCGCTGAGGCCGAGCGCGCCGAGGTGCCGGCCGATCCGCACGAAGGGCCGTACGTCCTCCTGCGGCGGCGGGGCGTCCATGACGACCGCCGAGCCGCGCGGCCGGCTCAGGCGGAAATATTTGCGGAACGACGCGTCGCCCGCCAGCAGGCGTTCGCCGGCATCGCCCCAGCCGGCACGATCCACGAATTCGGCGCGCAGACGGTCGCGTTCAGATTTCGCCAAAACGGGAGTCTCCTTCAAGGATTGCGCGGCGGCCTTCGCCCTCGACCGACAGGCTGACGGTAAGCCGCTCGCGCGGCAGCAGCGGGCCCAGCCGCTCGGCCCACTCGACCAGGGCCACG